>WNGF01000716.1_pt1 | contig 74529 bp, 66 predicted proteins | sample 5400641 | NCBI WGS metagenome assembly WNGF01 (sample SAMN13153371, study PRJNA577476) | soil metagenome | isolation source: 80 cm soil or saprolite under grassland replicate 2 | place: USA:California | collected 2016-06-15
CCTCGAGCCGTGCGCCTATGTTGTGCGGCTCAGCGTGACCGATACGACGGTGGTCAACTCGAGCCTGGGGTCCACGCACTACAGCGAGTTCCTCTACGCGCTGTGCATCGCCGCGTAGGATCGTCGTGCGGCCGGCCCGAGCACTGGACTGGCTCAGTACACAGGGGCTCTTCGGCAAGGAGCGCGACTCGGCCCTGCCGTGTCTCCTGCCCACCGCTGGATGCTGCGGTGCCCTTCGTTGCGATCACGCGACCTGATATTGGTGGCGAACCTCGAACCAGAGCCACGCTGCGCTTTTCGGGTCGGCTTTTGCCTCAGAACCGCGTTGCGTGCGTCCTGAGCCGATAGGCAAGGTCGTCCCAGCCCATCTCGGCAAAATGGTACGGACCCCATGTAGGGGAGTACGGGCGATTTGAGAGAAGAGCGCTCACGACAAGTTCGCCACCAATATCGACCTGCGGAAGAGCCCATGTCATATGAGCAGGTCCAATTGGACGGAAAGAGGGAGGCCGCTGGACCTTCTCGGAAGCGGAGATCCGCCGGGTCGCCCAGGAGCGGACAGATCGCGCCAAGGTGCTCAAACTCCGCAAGCGTCTGGAGAACGATCGGCGCCGGCTCAATGGTCTGCCACCCAAACGTAAGCCACGGAAAAGCGACCATCTCTTGACGACGATCTGGCGCCGCAGCGCCAGCGCTGGCCGCGCACGATCGATGATGTGCTTGCGCTGTATAACGATCCGCTCTACCAGCTTGATCGGCTCCTGGCCCAAGAGCGGGCGTTGGAGCAGCGCTACCAACTCCCGTTCCGAGCACCCCACCAGACAGAAGCCGTCGTGACACCATGCCAACGGTGTGGCCAGCCGCTGCTGTTCCTGATCTTCGGCGACCACGCCACCGACGCAGCCGGGCTGGATGCCTACGGTCGCCTGATGGAGCAGCCAATCCGCCAAAACGGCTTGCCGGCGAGACCATTTCAAACCAGGGGCTAACCGTACCACAAGCTCAGCACGCTTCTTTTTACCAGGACGCAACAGAACCCCGTATCTTGCTGCTGACCTGATCGAGCGAGGAATGGATGACGGTGCCGAACTACAGACCGTAGCCCCCACTTTGAAATGGTCTCCTTGCGGGACAGTCCATGTTCGGGCAGAATACAGTTTGCGGATCGATGACACACCTCCTTCGGCTCCTGGTGCTCTTGCCAGACGTGGTGGATAATTCCGATCGCCCCATCCGCTCAATCTCACACACGGTTTTTACACGCATCCGGTACCCCTCCGTATCCCCAGGTTGCCCATGCGGCCTCCGGTGGGCTCGATCGGGTGCGCGTCGGCCCATCTGCCCCCGTTTCCCCCACCTCAGCCAGCACCGAGCGGCTCCGGCGCTATCGGCAGCGCCAGGAGCGCCTGCGCCGTCCAGCGTCGGCTGGTCAGTCCGGCCGCCATCGCCGGCGTCCGCTGCCGATAGCGCTGGGGCCGACGTTTGCCACCCCTCGAGATCGGCTGCGCCAGCATGACCCGCAACGACTCGTGGGGGCGCACGAAGTGATAATAGGCCCGCCACCACTCTAGATGGAGGAGCAGCTGCGGTGCGTCCTGCATGGTCGCCCAGGTCCGGCGGATCAGCGCTGCGACGCTCATCCGCAGTGTCAGATTCACCCGCTCCACAAACGCGCTATTGAGCCGTCCGCTCAGCCCCATCGCTTGGACAGCGGTGCGCAATGCCACGCGCGGAGAGCACCGCATCACCTGCGTCACGCGCACCAACTTACGCCGTCGATAGGTCTTTTTCAGCTGCCCATAGATCAGGCCGGCCGCGAAGAAGCCACTGGCGCGCCCGTCGGCCCGCACCCGTGACCCACTGCCCAAAATGGGCGGTCAAGGCGTAGAAGTAGAGATTCAGGCCATCGCTCGTAAACACGGGCAGGCAGCCGGCGGCGAGCCGCTGCCACAGATCATGCACCACGCGGTGTGCCGCGTCCTGGGTCCGTGGCCCCAGGTGCAGCACCACCATGAGTTTGCTGAGCGGATCGACGGCCACCCAGAGCCAGAGCATATGCGCCCGGCAGCGCAACCGCGTGCGCAGTTCGTCGAACTGGATGTGGGGCAGGTGGAGATTGTGAAAGATGCGGTCGTGGAGCGTGGCACTGTGTTGGCCGGCGCGCGTCACCCAGGTGGTGATGGTGGCGTGCCGATGGCCAAACACGCGCCCGGCGGCGGAAAGCGAGAGCCCTTCCGCCAGCGCGGTGAGCACCATTGCAACCCGTTGAGATGCGGTTTTGAGGCGATAGAGCGGGGTCACCCAGAGGGGAGAAGCGGCGGGTACTGAAGGTGGTGTTGCACGCCTGAGAGCGGAGCGTCTCTCTGCGCTCGCACTGCCCATGGGCGCCGTCACCGACCAGGGCATGGATCTGCGCATCAGTGATCCGATAGTAGGCGCACATGTGGTTGGGGCAGGCAAACCCTTGCGTGGCGATGCGCTTGGGTGCACCGCGGCGACTTTTGTGGTCACGCCAGGGGGGCACGGGCCGGCGTGCCGGCGGGGTACCTGCTGCGGTCGCCTGCTGATGGCAGCGGGGACAATCATCTGGGGTCCGCGGCTTGAGCAGCCGCTGGACCCGGGCGGTGATAGCGGCGCTTTGGGATGGGAAGGATGGGCGATGCGACCATGTCCAGGCGAGCCAGACCAGACACAGCAGCGCCAGGAGCATCAGCCCGCACGAATCGGTTAGCATCGACGACCTCACGACACGCTTTCAGCACGATGAGGGGTTTCAGGCAGGATACGGAAGACAGCAGTGGCTGTCAAGCGATGCGGGTGCGGCACAGAATTATCCACCATCAAGAGAGGGAGCACCGGCGTCGCCCCAACCGACCCAACTTCGCCACCACATCGGGACGACCTTTATGTCCGGCGACAATGTATACCTCATCACATTCGACTTCACCGCTCAACTTCACCGGCTTTTTTTACCCATCACCCCTTCCCGCAACTGGCTTGCCATGACTTGAACATCATCCTCATTCAAGTCCAGTTCTGCCGCAATCTGCCTGTTAGATAGGTTTAACCTTATCAAATACAGACACAGTATCCACGTTTTTAAGCCCTGCCGATGCCCTTCGAAGACAGTGCCGCTCAGGTCATCGAATTGTCGTCCACACTCCTGACAGCTATACCGTTGGCGGTGCGCCTGGTGGTCGTGAAATCCCCGCTTGTTGATCTGCCCTGAGTCACACGCGGGACATTTCACTCCATCCGGCCAACGCAATTCCCGTACTACCTCATAGCATTTCGAATCATCCATCAGTTGCCGGATATTCAAAAGCATTCTTCATCCTTATGCTGGACTTTCCACGCTTTTGTGAGGGACTTCGTAGCGCAGGAGGACGTTGTCGGAGTCTTCCCACCTGCGGGTGTCGATGAGCCGAAGCGATGTGGGAGTCTTGCCCACGAAAACAGGGACTCCTTGCCCTAAGACGAGGTTGCCAATCAGCAAATGGATCTCATCAACCAGATCATGTGCCAGCAGATCGTTCCAGAGGGTCCTGCTGCCGGTTATCAAAATATCTTTGCCCTCCTGGCGTTTGAGTTCGGCAAGCTGCTGATATGCGTCTCGACGCCTGATGATGCGGACATCCTGCCAATTTCCCTTCAGCGTATCTGAGACGACGATGCCCTTGACGGACTTGCCCGCCTGGGAGAGATCGCGTTGTGAGTCCGTCCACTCATCCGAGGTAGGATTCTCGGCGACCTTGGGCCAGAAACTTTGGAACAGCTCGAAGGAAACACGGCCCATAAGATGCACGTCGGCTGTACGCAGCAGTTCGGCATTATAGGAGTCGAAGACTTTGCCCATCATTGGGAACATGACCGAAACATCATTCCCTGAACCTGTATGATACCCATCCAGTGAGATGACGTTGTAGACAATGATTTTCCGCATGACTGTTCTCCTTTGGTTCGTTTGTCAATGGCTTTCGCAAACGTGTGTAAAGTCCAACTTATGTCTCTGCCTGAATTTCCATCTTTTACCTCTTTCCGTTTACCTCCTTGCTTCCCAGGTTGAGCCTTACTTATTTTCTCTAGTCGGCCGACATTCCGTTCGCGACCGCATTTGTGGTCGCGTGCCACCATATACTTTGCGTAGATAGGACGTTCGGTAGTAGGCCAAACAACTGCTCTCACCAATTAGGAGAACCTCACTCTTTTGCGGGCCACTCCTATGACAGTGTGCCTTTTTCGTCAAACTGAAAAGCGCAAAGTAGCAAATCTATGATCGCAACACCTCAGACACAGCCGCCAGGCCTTGGCAGTTTCAGCCAAACAGTCTACTACACTGCATCCGAGGACGACTTCTTTAGTCCAACATTGGATGACTATCAGCCGCCGCATTTCCCAATCCTGAGCCAAACCGATCCGCTTATAGATATGCTCATGCGCCAGCGATTAGTCTTCCTAGCAGGTGACCCGCTTGTCAAGAAGCATCCGCTCGCCTGCTATCTCGCCTGGCACCTCCAGAAACAACTCTCGCGGCCGAATACTGGCATGGCCGCCACTCAGGTTCACGTTCGAGAGTGGTTAGGTTCCAGCGACGAATTTGTCGATCGGCGGCTGGAGCGGTTTACAGAGCCGGCCAAGTCCAGGCGCACCCGCAGCAAGAAGGCGCAAGCCGCCGCGGCGTAGGACCGAGCGGCTCGTGGGGATGAGGCACACCGCTTCGTCCCCGCTTTTGTATGCTCACACCGCTACGAGCAGGAAGAACATCACATCTCGGCGAGGTCACTATCGGCGAACAGCCGGTGATAGTCGGCGAAGGCAAGCAAGACGAGCCGACCGGGCAACGTCAGCATGACCGTGGGCCCACTCAGCGTCACCGCCAAAACTGGCGCTGTATCCAGCCAGAGCTGCGCCTGGTCATCGCTGTAGAGATCGGCTACTGTGTCTGGTCGCCCATCAAGATCGTAGGTCTGCACCTGCATGGCATACCTCTGGCATCAGCGACCACACACAGGGTGCAGGTCCCGTTCAGCGTATCTACCAATTGACATAATCTACTGCATTGTTGTCGAGATCGTCCATGCCGTGGACATAGCGCATGGTCGTGCGTGGGTCGGCGTGACGCGCCGCCGCCTGCACCTGTGCCAGCGTCGCACCACCTCGGATGGCAAGGGTAATGAACGAGTGGCGCAAGCTGTGCGGTGAGAGATGGGCGGAGAGCTCGGCAGCCGCGAAGCGGCTGCGCAGAATGTACTTCAGCCCCGCATAGCTCAGCGGTTCGTAGACCCGGTAGACTAGCGGCGAGCGCGCCTCAGCCGGATCGCTCCGCACCCGCCGCACGCGGCGAAAGACTGTCCCCTCCGTGATCTCAGCCTCCATCAAATACAAGCGCAGCAACTTGTGGGCGCGCGGGGCGACCTTGATGCGCTCGCGCGCGCCGCCCTTCCCCAGAACCCACGCGACTGTGTGGCCATCAATCGCGCTGAGATCCTCCACCCGCAGACCCAGCGCCTCAGCCGAGCGAACACCGCTGCTGAGCATGAAGACCAGCAGCGCCTGGTCGCGCAGATCGCGCAACGTCTCGCCCGCGCAGGCATCCTCCAGTCGGCGCGCCTCGGTGCGACTGAGATAGACCGTCTCGCTGACGACGCTCACCTTCGCACTCTTGATGAACTCCATGGGATTGATGGTGATCAGGTGGTAACGGTGCAACCGCTGGAACAACAAGCGCAGCGGTGTCAGGCGCCGGTTGATGGTAGATGGCTTGAGGTCACCACGTAAGTGGTTGAGGTAGGCGTTGATGGTGCCCTCATTCACCTGCTGGAGCGCGGCCATGGTCGCATTCAGCGCCAGTGCCGCCGGCGCGTTGGGCGGCAGATCAGCCAGATCGATCGGGATCGTGACCTCACGGCCGAGCAGCCAGAGCAGAAAGTCGTGCAGGTCGACACGGTAGGCGGTCCGGGTTCGTTCAGAGCGCCCGCGCAGAATGACCTCGCTGATCAAGTCCGCGACCGTCCGTACCGGTACGGCCGGAGCGTGGCTCAGGCGATCGCTACCATGATGGTCGATCGCAGGGAGAAGATCCTGGGGTAGTGACGTGGTCATACACATGCTCCAAGATAGTGCATCATGGTAAGTATAGCAGTCCCTGAGCTACTGTCAATAAGGGACATTATCGTGAGTAAGAATCATCCAAAAGCGCGATCGTTCGTGTGGGGTGCTTCCTCTCTTGATGGTGGATAATTCCGTGTCCGGCTTCCCAAGTAGTTGACAGCCCTCCTCGTCCTCCGTATCCTTCCTGCATATCTCGATTATCCTGACCAGGGTTTCGCGCCACGCACCTCAGTGGACATCAGGAATGAGATTCCTCGCCGCACCAGGGCACTGGTATGCTATGCAGATAGGACGAATCTCATTTCACCTGTCCCAAGAGCTTACTGGCGCGAGATCCTGCTGATGTACCAGGGCAAGCGGCAGAAGTACGGCACGCAATACGTCCACGATGGCGTCCGGCATCGGCTCTGGGATGTCGATCCCAATACCACCGACGCCGAGCGCGCCGCCTGGAATGTCCCGCCGCTCGCAGAGCAAGTTCGCAAGGCTGAGGAGGCCACTCGCATCGACCCGCCGCAGCCGATCAATCTCGACGATGCCCCCTGGTGGCTGAAGGAGGCGCTCCTGCGTTGGAAGCGCAGCGAGGGCGCTTCCGAAGGCTGAGCGTCCCTCTCCGTGCCACTGTGGGCTGGTCACAATCAGGGATTGAAGAGCGATACACGAGATTGGGGAACGAGATGACAGCGCAATCCTCTCTCCCTTCACGGGTTCTGGTTGTCTAGAGCCTGTTATGCACTTTGACCCTGAGCGTGGTAGACTCAGGGTATGATACGAAAACCCTATCCCAGTGATGTGAGCGACGACGAGTGGGCCTTCGTCGCGCCCTATCTAACTCTGATGACTGAAGACGCCCCGCAGCGCGACCATTCGCTGCGTGAGGTCTTCAACGGCTTGCGGTGGCTGGCCCGCGCTGGCGCACAATGGCGGATGATCCCAAACGACCTTCCGCCGTGGTATACCATCTATCAGCAGACCCAGCGCTGGCTGAAAGCCGGCGTCTTCGAAGCCCTTGTCCACGATCTGCGCTCTCTGTTGCGCGAAATTGCCGAACGTGCGCCGCAGCCCTCGGCGGCGATTTTCGATAGTCGGACACTGCAATCCAGCCCTGAAAGTGGCGCCCGAGCTGAGTATGATGGCGCGAAGCGGCGCCGCGGCAGCAAGGTCCACATTGCGGTGGATACGCTGGGGCAGCTGCTGGCGCTGCTGGTCACGCCAGCCAACCAGCAAGATCGCGCGCAGGTGGCCGAGCTGGCCGCGCAGGTCCAGGAAGCCACCGGCGAGACGGTCGAGGTGGCGTTTGTTGACCAGGGCTACAGCGGCGACCAGGCGGCGGAGGATGCCGAGGCGCACGGCATTCGCCTGGAAGTGGTCAAACTGCCCACAGCCAAGCGTGGCTTCGTACTGCTGCCGCGCCCTGGGTCGTGGAGCGCAGCTTCGCCTGGATGGCGCGCTTTCGGCGCCTGGCGCGCGACTACGAACGGTTGCCCGAGACGTTGGCAGGCTTGCATTTCTTGGCCTTTGCGATGGTGCTGCTCAAGCGCTTCATTACCTTCATGCTCGAAAGTGCATAACAGGCTCTATGTCACGCGTGGCGGTGCGACGCGGGAGCTCGCCGAGCAGATCGCACAGGAGTTGGAACAGGCCGGGCTAACCGTCGACCTCCAGCCAGTTACCACACCGGTCGACGTTGCAGCATATCGCGCCGTTGTGCTGGGGAGCGCACTCTATTTCCAGCGCCTGATGCTTGAGGCGCTGCGCTTTCTGACGCAACACGCTGCCCTGCTTGCCCAGCGCCCGCTCGTTATCTTTAGTGTGGGCGCCGAAATGCGCAAAGGGACATCCGCCGCTCGTCAGGCAGCCGACACCTGGGTGCGCCGCTCACTGGCGGCCCTGCCGAACATCCAGCCGATCGCCCTGGAACATTTCGCGGGCGCCGTCGAGCTCCACCGCCTCAGCTTCTGGTGGCGACTGCTGGTGCTGATCACCTTTGGTGAGCGGGGCGACTGGCGGGATATTCCAGCCGTGCGTGCCTGGGGTCGTGCGCTTGCTCCGCAGCTTGATCCGGCAGCCATGCTCCCCGCTGCAGATCCACAAAGCGAATCTGAGCAAGGGCGTGAAGCGGGCTACTGAGGTGCAATGCGCTCGCACAAGCAGTCCATGGCCTTTGGAGATGCTGGAGACCGCCGTGCCGGACGAACCCGACAACGCAATCCACCTCACAACCTGTGCCGAATGGCGCGCCTGGCTTGAACAGCACCACATCCGCCCTGAGGGTGTCTGGCTGATCAGCTTCAAGAAGGGCACCGGCAAGCCGCGCGTGGCGTACGAGGAGGCGGTGGAGGAGGCGCTCTGCTTCGGCTGGATTGACAGCACGCAGCGCACGCTTGACGACGAGCGCGCCATGCTCTGGTTCGCGCCGCGCACCATGTACCGGCTGGTCGAAGCTGAACAAGCAGCGTATCGAGCGGCTGACAGCCGCCGGGCTGATGGCTCCGGCAGGATTGGCGAAGGTCGAGGCTGCCAAACAGGATGGCTCCTGGCAGGCGCTCGATGCGGTCGAGGCGCTCGACATTCCGCCTGACCTGGCTGCAGCACTTCGCAGCTATCCCTCGGCACGGACGCACTTCGACGCCTTCCCGCGCTCGGTCAAGCGCAGCATCCTGGAGTGGATTGCGAGCGCAAAGACACCAACTACCCGTGCGAAGCGGGTCGAGAAGACCGCCCGGCTGGCGCAGGAGAATATCCGCACCAACCAGTGGCGCCGCTCTAGCTCATAACGAGGCGCTTGCCTCGCCAGGTATCGTTGCGCGTTCAGACCAACTGTGAAAGGTGAATATCCTATGATGCAGAGACAGCCTGAAGACAAGTTTGATCTGGATGCCTACTTCCAGCGAATTGGCTACGACGGTGAGCGCACGCCAACCCTGGCAACCTTGCAGGCCATCCATCTGCGGCATGCGAGCACGATCCCATTCGAGAACCTCGCGCCCTTCCTGTGTCAGCCTGTGCGTCTCGATCTTGCCTCGCTCCAGCATAAGCTCGTCCAGAGCGAGCGGGGTGGCTATTGCTTCGAGCAGAATCTGCTCCTGCACGCCGTCCTGCGTGCCTTGGGCTTTCAAGTGAGTGGGCTCGCAGCCCGGGTGCGCTGGAATGTGCCGGATGAGGTGGTCACGGCACGCGGACATATGTTGCTGCGGGTCGAGCTTGACGGGCAAACCTACCTTGCTGATGCGGGCTTTGGCGGCCTGACCCTGACGGCGCCGCTCGCGCTGGCTCCCGACCGTGTGCAGCCAACACCGCATGAGCCTTTCCGCATCATTACCGACGGTGACGGCTATCTGATGCAGGCGCAGATTGGGCAGGAGTGGAAGTCACTCTACCGCTTCGACCTCCAGCAGCAGTATCTACCAGACTACGAGGTGTCAAGCTGGTATCTCTCCAACCACCCGAACTCGCACTTCGTCACCGGGCTGATGGCAACTCGACCAGATAGAGATTGCCGCTATGCCCTACGCAACAACCAGCTTACGATCCACCACCTGCGGGGCGACAGCGAGCGGCGCGTCCTCACCACAACTGCTGAGATCCGCGCGGTTCTGGAAGACGCCTTCCATATCACCTTGCCCATCCTGCCCGAGCTTGACCCGGCTCTGCAGCGGCTCATCGAGCCGCCTAAGCAGGCTTAATCGTCTGTCGGATGACCGCCGCCCAGGCGCGTACCCGCTCGGCAGCACCCTGTGGCTGATCGGGCAGGTAGACATCCGCGATCGTCATCGACCACCTCCGGAGCACGAGCGAAGGCCCGTGCTCCGGCTTGAGTACGCGTGTCGCGCCTGCAGCGGCCTTGCCGACCCGACGGCGGATTTCTGCAATGCCAAGGCCATGATCGAGCCGCTCAATGAAGACCGCCTGCAGGCCAGTCAGCGTCGCCTCAGTGAACTGGACCGGGTGCTGCAAGTTATAGGATGCCACCGTGAGAAAGTCTTCAGCTTGCAGCTCCGGGTCGTCATACTCCCAGGCGATCAGCATCCCCAGCATCTCCCAGCAGGACAGGTCATTCACCCTGGGCGCGCCGCACTCCGGGCAGCGCGATGGATGTGTTTGTGTCGCCTCGTTCATGGCTCTCCCAGCTCACTTCTGCGCCGTACCGCGCCGACCCCGAAGCGCGCCTGGATCGCCGCCAGGGCGGCCTCCACACGCTGCTGCCGCGCGAGCTGCTCAGGCGTCGGCGCTGGTGGCACATCCCATAAGCTCAGTTGGCGCGGCGGTGCGCCCAGACTACTCACGCCCACGCCGATCAGCCGCACCGGCTGATCATTCTTCCTGATCTGATGGAACAGCCGCAGCGCCGCCTCGGCAATTACCTCGGGCTTGTCGGTCGGCTGGGGCAGAGTGAGCTGGCGTGTCGGCGTGGTGAAATCGGGCCAGCGGATCTTGAGCTTCACGGTTGTGTCCATCAGGTCTTCGCGGTGCAGCTTTCGAGCGATGGTGGCGGCTTGCTCGCGCAGCGCCCGCTCCAGCATCGCCCGGTCGGTCACGTCACGCGCAAAGGTGGTCTCCTGCGAGACCGATTTGGCAGGGCGCTCGGTCACGATCGGCCGGTCGTCGATGCCCCGTGAACGGCGTGCCAGGTCTTCACCGTGCTGCCCAAAGCGCCGCGCCAGGTCGGAAGCAGGCCAGGCCGCGATATCACCAATCGTGTGCATGCCCAGCGCGGCCAGCTTCTCGGCGGTCTTCGGGCCGACGCCCCAGAGCGCCGTGGCTGGCAGCGGCGCCAGAAAGGCCGCCTCATCACCCGGAGGGACGACACAGATCGCCTGCGGCATTTTGCCGCTGCGCACCAGACTCTTGCCGACATCGGTGGCGACCTTCGCGAGGAGCTTGTTGCTCGCCACACCCAGCGAGCAGGAGAGCGTCAGATCGTCCCGGATGGTCGCCTGCAGCCGCGCCGCCAGAGTTTCGCCCGGCTCGCCGAGCGCCGTTACATCTAGAAACGCCTCGTCGATCGAAATCTGCTCGACCAGCGGGGTGAGAGCGTGCAGGCGCTCCATCACCTGCCGCGAGGCGGCGCGATAGGCCGAGAAGTTCGGCGGCACGATCAGCAAGTCTGGACAGAGCCGTACCGCTCGTGCCATCGGCATCGCCGAACGCACGCCAAACTGGCGCGCGGCATAGGAGGCCGACGAGACCACATCAATCGTCACGTGCGTGCTTCATCAGCTGGATAAACTGCGCGATCTGCTCTCCGGTCGCCTGATCGAGCAAGGCCAGGAGTGGTATGGCCTCGTCGCGCTCGGCCAGGAGCGCGGCCGCGCTTGTGCGATAGATCGCCGCCAGCGACTGCAGGCGCTCAAATGATGGCGCGACCACCCCGTTCTCGTATTTGACAATGAGGGTGTGGCTGATCGCAAGCTCGGCCGCGGCCTCACGCACCGTCATACCGGCCTGGATCCGCGCGTCGCGCAGCCGCCGCGCCACGCGCGCCCCTAACGGTTCATTTTGCATGATCATTACAGATCCAGTCCGGATTGCTCAACGGCGTCGATCTCCTTGCCGGTCAGCGATCGGTACTGCTCTTTGATGAACTGAATCGCATCGTCATACTGGGCGGCCGGCATGTCGGTGTAGGTGCTGATGCCGAAGCGCTGGTTGAATAGCCGCCAGCACGCGCGAATTGCCTCACCGCTGCGCTGATCCTTCTGGCGCTCAGCCCGCGCGCTGCCCCAGGTCTGCACCAGCTGGTAGATCGTCCCGCGCTGCGTCGTCGAGAGGCGCAGCCTGGTCTGGGCTTCCAGGGTCTGCACGCGCGACTGCACACTGCGGACCAGTTCCGCCAGATCGCGAAAAGCGATTCGTGCGCGATCCTGACTTCTTTCGATCGTGCTCTGGCGCTCATTCAGCTGCTCAAGCAGTTCTAGTGCGCGGTCCAGCCGATCGAGCTCGCGCAAATCCTCGACCTGCCGGCTGGTCTCGGGCAACCCGGTGAGCTGCGCGAATGCGTGACGAACCGATGTTTCGAGGTATTGTTTGATGTAGCTCACCCGGCTCTGGCTCTCGGGATGGATGCGCGCCGTTTGAAGGGTCAAGATCCAGAGCGCCAGGTCGTCAAGCAGCAGAAAGTCGAGCGTGCGGAACTGCCGATCGATATGCACGCGGATCGATGTGAGATGCAGCGATTCGTTCGCGCGGATGCGCCGGCGCTGCGAGGTGGTGTCAAGGCCAATCGTGGTGCAGAGGTCGCGCAGGCTCAAGTGGATCTGGCCGTCTTTGGTTCGTGCGGCCAGAACCACGCCATCGAACAGCGGGATTGGCAGTTGCTCGACCACCTGGACTACGGATGCTTCATCGCTCATTGGTGGCTCCTTGGCGCTCATCTGTGCGACCAAGTATAGCACATCTGGTGCAAATTGTGAACCAATACATGTCCTTATGACTGCTTGTGGTGCAGGATATGCACCAAGCCAGGTTATGAGAACATCGGCTGGTGCAGTATTGGCACCAACATTTGCCTATCCGCGTTGGACTACTCAAGCTGGCTCTCCATTGTGACAGATGCTGCCACAGACCGGGAGATTTGCAGATGTGTTGCGGCCTCGGTCTGATGCGGCTGAACGCCAGGGTCGCTATACTTGCTCCGATGGATGTTCCATAGCGAAGGAGGTGTTGATGCTGCGACGCGACGTGCGCTACCAGGCCGCAATCATCCACGAGAATCATGTGCTGCTGCTGAAGGTCATTGACGCTGAGACTGGGGCGATGTTCTGGCTGTTGCCGGGCGGTGGCCGTGAAGCTGGCGAAAGCGAGGAAGCGTGCGTCCGGCGCGAGGTGCGTGAAGAGACCGAGCTGGAGGTCTCAGTGTTGCGTCCACTCTTCGAGGCGCCCGATGGTCCCGGCGGCATCTACAATCGTCTGCGCACCTACCTCTGCCAGGTGGTTGGCGGCGAGGCACGACCGGGGATCGAACCCGAGATTGATACTGCGGCCCACCGCACGATTCGCGAGGTCGGCTGGTTTGATCTGCGCGATGCCACGACTTGGGATCCGCTCGTACTTGTCGACTCGATCACGTTGCCGCTGCTGCGCCAGGTGCGCGCTGCTCTAGGCTATGCGCCTAATGAGGCATCGTAGTGGAGCCATTGAGCCTTCTGGTCACCACCCGCTTGTTGATTGGTCGTGATCGCAGGACGCTGCTTTCCGGTATCGCGCCGGATCTCCCCTTCTATAGCACCTACCCGCTGTGAGCTCTGCGTGGTGGCCACGTTCGCGCGGTGCTCGACGGCGAAGCATGGCCGGCACCGCCACCGTGGATGGTTCAGCTCCATCGCGCGGGGCACAGTCTACGGGTCGCGCTAGGCGCTGCGATGCTGTTCCGGCTGAGTCGGGGGCATTGGCCGCGGCGGCTGCTCGGCACGTATCTGCTGCATCTCCTGATTGACATCCCCACGCATACGCGCGATCCGTGGGAGCCGCGCCCGCGCTGGCCCTTCTCGAACATGGCCTACGATGGGGTCAGCTGGGCGGAGGTCATGACGCATGCGATTCAGACCTGGCGGCGCGGACGCGCTCATACAAGAGAATTGGGATGATTGAGCGCTGTCATATGTGGCCGTGCAGGATCGTGATAGCTTGTTCCAACGAGCATGATATTGGCAAGAGCGGGGAGCCTATGCGTTTATCGACAAAGACGGCGCAGGTTACTGGCGCTACATCACGGATTGGCGAAGCGATCGCCTACGCATTTGCCCGCGAAGGCGCCCAGATGGTTATTACCGGGCGGAATGTGAATCGAGGGCAAACCGTGGTCGATACCATTCGCGATGCCGGCGGTTCAGCTCATTTCGTCAGTGCCGATTTAACCTCCCAGCAGGATATCAATGCCCTTGTCGCTCAGGCCGATACGGCAGTCGGTCTGGTCTATATCCTGGCGAACAATGCCGGCATCTTTCCGATGGGTCCAACCGCCGACATAGATGCGGCTACGTTCGATGCTGCGATCGCAACGAATGTCAAAGCACCATTTTTCCTGACCGCTGCGCTCGCACCGAAGATGGCGCGACGTGGGTCAGGCAAGATCATAAATGTCACTACGGTTGTCGCGCACAAAGGCGTCGCCGGAACGGCCCTCTATGGAGCCACGAAGGCTGCACTCACACTGCTCACCAAATCCTGGGCGGATGAGTTTGGGCCGAGCGGTGCGAATGTCAACGCGCTGGTGCCACATCTCGTTCGCACGCCTGGAACGGAAGCAAGCCTGGAGAGCTTGGAGCAGATCGCTGGCCGTCTGCCTGCTCGACGCTATGCGATGCCCGATGAGGTGGCTGAAGCGGCGGTCTATCTTGCCAGCCAAGAAGCACGCTATCTCCACGGCGTTATCCTTCCAGTGGACGGTGGGTACCTTGCAACGTAGCTGTCGTTGTCAAGGAGATGATGATCTAACTCAATGGTGTTCGGCGTGTACTACCGCGAGCTGCACAATCACGTCCGGCTGGCGACCTTCCCACGCTCTGACAGCTGTGATGCCGACAATGACAAAGAAGAGCGGCTCTGTATAGTGGTCATGCAGCAGCCGCCGATGCCAATCGGCCCGATCAACTGGGGATGGCGTTGGGATGGCCTCAGGCTGGGTGTGCCACTCGCCGAGGTAGGTACAGGTTCCCTCGCTTGTCGCCCACGCCGCGTCAATCGCCGCCTGATGGTGCCGCTGGGCGCGGTGAAACCGCATGCGGGCGCGGCGGTCGCCCACCATAGGCACCGTCACGGCGTCGACAATGATCGCGCTACCATCACGCAGGTGCCGCCCCAGCAACACGCCGCCTGCCTCGGTTGCGCTGCTGTCATGCTGGATAAAGCCTTGCATGGCCTGCCAGGCCGCGATGCTGACCTCAAATCGCGTTCTGTCAGGCCGAAGAAAGATCAGCGGCCAGGGTTGATGCTGTTCGTCCATCAGTCGCTTCGATCTGCCTGGTCGCCACACACCGGGCAGCGTGCGCTCGGGTAGCTCGCTCCCTGCCGGCGCAGCTCATCCTCAGTAAACCGGTAACGTCCGCTGACATCAAACCCCGCCTCGGTGAACGCGGTTGCATCGTCCTTCCAGGAGCGGATGACATTCTGCTGCTCGCGCCCGCTCAGCGCATCGATCGCCAGGCGCGCGGCCAGCTCTGCTGTTCGTGTCGCGTCCAGCGCCCCGTACGGCGTGTACAGGTTGCTACATCCGGCGATTGAGCGGCCGTACTTCTGACCTTCCGCGCCGAACGCGGCGCGGTTATGCGGCGGGCCGTCCGAGCCGTCAGGTCGGGTGTAGAGGCACGCAAAGCACCCTGGCTCGCCGCGATGCCCGGTCAGCACAGCATGGCCGCCGATGCCGAGCGGCTCCAACCAGGTAAAGACAATCGGCGGGCCGGCGATGTGGTGCGCGCGCTCGTTCAGGTCAAGCTCAGAGGTCGGGTTTCCAAGCGCGGACACGACCAGGTCGAAGTCATTCAGCGCGATCAGATTCTGATCGAGCGCAGCCTCGATCGTCGCGGGTATCGCCCGAACCTTGATAAAGGGCAGCTGCGCTGTTAGCGCCTGCTTCATTCCGACCGCTTTGAGCTTACCCCAGTATGGCTTGCCCAGGACATGCCGGTAGGTGTTCTCTGCTGTAAGGATGTCATGATCGACGAGCGTGAGCGTGCCGATGCCGGTTCGCGCGAGCATAAATGCGAGGTGGCCGCCGACTGAGCCGCAGCCAAGCAGCAGCACGCGCTTCGATTCAAGTTCCATATGCCCTCCGCCCCGTTGCACCAGGAAGCCGCAGTCGCGCCGCTGAATGCAGATCGGTGTAAGGTCCGCTGCGCTGCCGCCTTCCGCAAGCGGATGGCGCTCGCCGACTCCACCGAGACGAACACCGAACAGCGCGCGGCCGCCCGCAGGACGCGGCAGGCCGATCACCAGATACTCGGGATCGCGCGCTGGCCCGGCAACGATCGACGCGAGCAGTGCGCGGTTCGCCTCAGAACAGTGTGCGAGCAGTGCGCGGACATCCTTACGTGTCCAGAATGGCCGGTCAGGTCGTGGGGGGATCAGGAGCGTATTTGGCTCAAGCGGCAGGTAGATCGCGCGCTGCGTCGTCCATGGCCCACTCGGCGGTGGGTGAGTGGCTACATTCATAATGCCATGCGCATCACCAGCCAGGCGCAGCGGCGCGCCTGGCGCGGGGGATGTCGCAATCACGACCTCGCTGACTTCATCAGTCGGATCGAGGCTTGAGATAGCGAGCAGCGGAGACTTGAGATAGGACCAGTACGCTTCGAACTCATCGACGAAGTCGACCTGATTTGCGCCGGTCACGCCTGCGTGGAGCGTGCGCCGAACCTCCATCAAGCACTCGCCGATGATCTGGAGCTGCCGGCGCTGGTCAAGCAGCATGCCCTCGGGGTCGACGTAGCAGATCACCCCGCTCGGGTCGACGTGCGGGATGAAGCCAAGCGCGTCCCACGGCCGGAGCAGCACGGTCGGCAGCCGGTTCTCGAACAGTGGGTCGACGACAAGGGCGACCACTGCCGCTCGGCCGGCAATCGTCAGCGTGCCTTCGAGTGCCCAGCGGCCATTCGCGAGCCGTACGCGGCGCGGACGCCCAAGCAATCCGGCGTCCGCCACCGCGCGTAGGAGCTGGTCACGCCAGCTATCGATCGTCTTCATCAGCTTAGGCGCTGTTGCCGGACGAGCTCATCGCTGGCTGATGCGTGGTGGCGGTCTCCTTTTTCTCGGGCACAGGGAAGTCGTCGCCGAATACGCGCCGCAGCCGCTCGCACGCTGCGCTCGGATCTGAGACGCCTTCGGCGTAGACGAGCGCCTCTTTCAGCGTCGTCAGCCGCTGCTCGAATTCCTCCATCTGCTTTGGAGTCATCGCCGCAAACAGGTCGGTGTAGGGCTCGATCGGCAGCGTAACGACCAGCCGCCGGACAGATGCCTGCGCATTGTCGTCCCACACCAGCGCAAAGCGGCCGAGCGCATCTTCGATGAGCTCGCGCATCGCGCGCAGGTCATCGTGCTTGCCGGTAATTGGGTCGCTGTACGCAGGCAGCAAGCGGTCGTACGCCGCGACCGTCAGCCCAATCCCGTTTGGCGCGCCGTTGCCGGCCTTGGGAAAGTTGACGTCCTTCCAGCGCTTCCAGATCCGGACGATCCGCCGGAACTGCGGCCGGTCAGCTTCGTTGAACTTGGCAAAGAGCACAATTGTCAGCTGCTGCGGATCGGAAACCTTCCAGAACCGGTGCTCCGGGGCGGAGTTTTGCTTGCCCTTCGCCGTGTATGACTTGCCATCAGTATTGCATTCGCCGTCGGAGTAGATGGCGATATCCACGTGGTAAATCGGCTCGCCGTCGCAGTGGTAAAAGACCGTGACGCACGAGCGCCGGATACACACATCGTCGGTATGCCCGTAGAGCGCTTCGTGCACCCGCTCTTTGAGTACCACTGGATCGGGGTACGCGTCGATGCTGATCTCGAAGTACAGCCCCTGGTCGATATCGAAGTCACCGTCCAGCGGCTTGATGCCAGTATTCATCGCATAGCTGCCCTGATCCAGGAAAGAGAACTTTGGGCAGGTCTCGTTGTGAGCGGCGAATACCTCCGGCAGGCGCTGCTTGAGCCTCTTGCGAATGATATCGCGCTTCTCGCGCAAGATTTCATTTTCGTCGAACCGGCCGAGGCGGATGATGTTGTTGAACTCCTCAAACTGCGATTGGATGGTAGCCACGTCGAAACTCCTCTGCTGACTGGGATGTGTGTTGTCGCACGCATCGTGTGAGAGCGCCATACACGGTACCGGTGTATCGCGCGCCCTCGCTCATTTGTGCGGAATCTAGCACACTTCCAGTTAAGAGTCAAGAGTTTCTTAGTCATGTAATCACAGTGTAATCAAGATATTGTGTATAAGTGAGGGTATTCTGTGGATATCTAGTGGGTAACTAAACAACACGCCACAAATATGCCGTTTCGAGGGAGTGGAAATATTGACACTTTCGAGAGAGAAGTGGGGCGCCTCGTGGATATCATGGAGCAATCATGCAGGCAGTCCTTGAAGGGTTGGTCGATGCAAGAATCCATCGCTATCAATGTGGCTCATAAAGTCGAAGGCCCACGAGTATCTGGGCTGATCGCGGCCGAAGAAGTTATAGATCACCAGTCGTGGATGAATCGTTTTACTCACATGCTGGCCGCAGGCGAACGCGAGCGCTGGTGGGCCGGCATAGAAGATATGGATGCCAGTGGCGCGCGGCAGGTAATGATGGATCTGATCCATCATTTCACGAAATGCCCGCGTGTAGGCCCAGAGCTGCGGTTCGCTCGTCACAGCGTCAAGTTGCGGCTGATCCAGCCCAAGCTCGATCGATGCAAGCGGTTCGGGAATTACCTCGGCAATGGCATCCTCGGTTACGCGATAGCTGATGCTGATTCGAACCACCACGTCGCCCTGCCGCCGCTCGATGTCCGCTGGTAGGCCCGAAAGCTGGAGTTGAAGGGTGGCTCCCATCCGCTGGAGCAGATCCCAGCTGCGAGTATAACGGTCGTTCTCGAACAGCATGATCGCTCGCCGATTAGAGAGCGTATATCCGGCGAGGAACAGCAGTGGTATATGCGCAATGCCATAATAGGCGAGCTGGGCGTCGGGATGCTGGACGAGCAGCGCGGCTACGCGCTCTTCGAGATCGCGCTGCCGGCGCGCGGCCTCATACGGCTCTATAAGACGACCGTTCTGAAACAGGTCGCACTGGTCTATGCTCAATTCAATGTACTCACAGTCCTGCAGATCGGCTGGCAGCCATGCGCGAATGGCGTTGGCCGGAATCTGCTCCATCGACTGGTGACGAATCGCGATCAGCTTCCGAGGCTTACCATTTCGCGAATCCGAGCGCGTCGAGCTGTTTTGCGCGCCCACGACATTCGCATCGACCATTGAGTCGATTGCCGGCATCCCGCCAGCGCCAAATTCCTCCTGGCTCAGCGGAGCGTAACCGCCACACCTGAGCAGTTCATTTGCCTGATCTTGCGTGCTCAGACCGTCACAACGCAGTAGTACCGTGACGACTGCGCACAATGTCTGGCGCTCGTGCCGATGCGGTTGCGTCCTCCCGCGCTCCCAATTGCTCACCGTTGTCGTTGTTGTACCAGCCGTCCCAAGCTGCTGCCCAAGCAGTTCGGCAAACCGCTCCTGCGTCAGTGGCCCGCCACGCTCGGGATCTCGCGCACTACGACGAGCTCTGCGAAACACGCTGGCGAAGGTCTCGCTCACACGCAACTCCAAACAAAGTGCGAGGGAAGTTAAGCCGCGTTTAGGGCCGATTCAAGGTGCGTTGTATGGTGATTCAACGTTGGCGCCGCTATGCTACACGCATCGATAGCGCACATACCAGGGCGGAAAAGCGTGGCAGAGCGAAAGCCACACGTACGACGCATCACGCGGGCGACTCACCTGCACGATATATCGAGCAATGTACGGATCAGGCCGTCCAAACTGGTGCGAAATGCACGATATGGCTTGCTGACTCTTGCGGCTCTGTTGGCTATGATAGCACGTAGTGCAAGCGTGTGGTGCAGCGTTGAGCGAGCCGCCTGAAAGATACGGTATCAGTCATGACTCCAGGGCCGATTGAACAAGAACCGCGAACCCCGACGCCGATGGAGAACGCTGGTGTCTATCTCAAGGATTTGCGTCGGGCGCGCAAGCTCACACAAAGCGATCTTGCCGAGGCCGTCGAGGTCGGGCGCGGAACGATCGAGCGCCTTGAGAGCGGTGATGACCGGATCAGCATCGGCACGGTGCTGCAGGTCTTTCAAGCACTCGGCGCATCACCCTGCCACTACTACGATCTGGCGACAGCGAAGGCGAGCTCGCTGAATGAGGTGTACCAGCAGCGTGCTGTCATCCACGGTGTCACAGCCTACGTGCGGGCGCTTGCAGAGCGTAAGCAGGTGCCACCAGCCGTTCTAGGCGAGGTTGCGCACGCATCGTTTGCTGAAAACGCCACTGGGGCTACTGACTCTGATGCACTATCCGTTTATGCCTTGCTGCTGGCGCTCATGTATCTCGATGCGCCACTCACCGACCTGGCGCCAATCGCTCGGGCGGCAACGGATCACGAGGCGCTTGGTCGCCAATTAGCTGAAGCACGCGGCGCGTTTGTGCTGGAGATGCACCATGCGCAGCAGAATGGGCAGGTCGAGCCGTACGCCGTGCCGTCCCTCGATGTCGTTGTCGCCCGCATCACAGCGCTGATTCGGTATAGCTCGGATCTCCCAACGATGGTCAAGCACGAGCTGTCGCGGGTCGAAGCCGATCTGCGGCGCTATCGGGCATTGATCGCGCGGGCGGTGGGCAACATCATGGCGGAGCCGTAATCGATGACCAAACGCTCCAACAGAACAGTGCGGCGCGCGCCCGTATTTGATCGCCGCACGCGGCAGGGCGAAGACGAGCCGAGCGTCACGGCCACGATCGTGGCACGCGAGGCGGATGCCGCCTATGGCGAGGGTCTGGCTGCACTCGGCGATGCGCTGGTGTTACAAATGTTCGATTCAGGGCTTGGCGAGACGCTACGAATGGCGTATACTATGCTTCAGAACCACCAGGAGCATCAGAACCGCCGCGCCGCGCGGTCTGCCGCGGCCGACGCGCTCCGCGATCAGCTCGCTCAGCTTGACGACGGAACTGACGTATGAAACGAACATCTCTCTATCTGCGCTGCTCGTCGAACGATCAGGTTCAACATGGCTTCAGCATCCCCGATCAACTGGGGCGTTTGCGCTCCGAGGCGCGCGCTGCCGAGGAGCGCGTGGTGGCGGAATATATCGACCAGGCCCGCAGCGGCACCAGCGCAGCCAAGCGTGTTGACTATCAGAATCTGCTTGCGGCTGCCCGCCGCCACGAATTCGACCGTGTGCGTTTCGAGTCGGTCGATCGTGGTCATCGCAACGATCTGGAGCGCCGACAGTTCGAGGCCGAGATGGCGGCGCTGGGCATCGATGTGGTCTACAGCGGCGAACCGGAGAAGCAAGCGCCGCAGTTCCGCAAGCTCCAACGCGGCATCAAGGGCGTGCTGGCCGAGTGGGAGAGCGACGAGACCAGCCAGCGCACCTACAAGCGCCAGCGCTACCGGGCGCAGAAGGGGATGTGGCGCGGCGGGCATCCGCCGTATGGTCTCCGCTCCGATGGCAAAGGATGGCTGGAGCCAGATCCTGAAATATACGATTATCTGTTGTGGATTCTGGAGCGGCGTGCCGAGAGTAAGGGCCATCATGTGATCGCCAGGCTGCTCAACGCTGGTGTCGATCTGGGCAAGGGGATGGTCGTTCCACCGACGCCATCACTGCTTGCCTACCAGCGCAAGCCATATCTGGAGCGGCAGGATCCCGAGACTGGCGACGTGATGCACCTGCCGCGCCCGCTGCCTGCCACGACCTGGCACAAGCAGACGGTCGAGGGCATCTGCCGCCAGGCTGTTGATGGCATCTACGCTGGCGTGCTGAATTGGGGCCGTCGGTACAATCGCTTTCTCGAAGACGCCGATGGAAATGTCAAGACACCTGTTTCGGTCGATACGGGCCGTCCGCTGATACCTGCTGACCTGATCGAGCGTGTGCAGGTCGTTGAGCGTGCGCCAGGAAGTGGGGCGCAGCGGATGTCAGACTTCAACTCGTTTTTATTGTCCCTCCGCTGTGGCTATTGTGGTGAGGCGATGCATGGATATACGAGCACAAAGACGAAACCGAGCGGGCTGACATACAAATACCGCAAATATCGCTGTGCCGGTCGGGTCAATAATCCCGGTGCATGTCGAATGCCAATTCTCTCCGCTGATGCGCTGGAGCAGCGGGTGATCCAGGCGATTTTCTCTGACATCGCCCAGCATGATGGTGAGCGGCTGCAGGACGAGATCGCGACCGGGATCGAGCGGCATCGCGTGGCGCTACTCGACGCATTGCGATTGCTGGAAGAGCAGTTGCCCATCCTGGCACAGCAACGCGAGGAGGCACTTGTGGCGGTAATCAGCCAGTCGCTGCCGGCGACGTTGAAAAAGGCGATTGTCGAGCGTGCCGACCGGCTGGTAGCAGAGTACCAGGAGAATGAGGTTCAGCAGCAGCAGATTCGCGCGGCGATCGACTCGCTCACGACGAAAGCGCGCAGCGTGCTCGCCGTGCTCACCGATCCGAACCTCGATCCAACACGCTGGCAGGAGCCGGCAGTGTTCGCGGCGTTCCGCCGCGCGCTCGCTTTACTGGTCAAAAAAGCGGTCGTGAGTGAAGTAAGCACGAGGTCGGCTTATTGCGTGCAGTTGATAGTTACAACGGATCCGATTGCAGAGCCTCAAAATGGCTCAGTCGTGAATTTGGCAAGCACGAGAGCGCGTGGGAGTCGAACCCACCGGCGAAGCTCGTCACCCCGCCCACTCGTTTTGAAGACGAGGGCAACCACCGGGCCACATCCGCTCTCGCGCGGCATTCTACTCGGTCGCCGGGGCGCTGTCAATCACGAATGACGAAGGACGAACGGCGAAAGGCGAAAACCTGCGTTCGTCCTCCGTCGTTCGTCCTTCATCCAGGTGACTGCGTCTCAGGAGTACCACTCGGCTATGTTCTGAAGAAATCGATCACTGAGCCACGTTCCTCTTCGCTGACCATGATTTCCAAGAAGGTGATCCGATGCCAAGGGTAGATTACGCTCTGAACTCCGGCGGTGAGATACGCGACGTCTTTGCCGTCGCGCTTGCGTAAGTTCGATACTTTCACATACAGATCAGTCGGCTGCGGGTCTTGGTCCAGGTCGGCTACGATCGGGTCTTCGCCCATAATATGCAGAACAACCGTTTTTGCCATAAATGCGATCCTTTCTGAGATGTTTGTGTTTGCGTGGGAATATCAATCCGGCCGATCAGTCAAATTCAACCCGCATCAGCAATGTGCCACATTTGAGTTCATCGCCCTGCTTCAGCCGCGTGGCTTGTTGTGCCGGCAGTTGCTGCCCATTGATGAAAGTGCCGTTTGAGCTGCTGAGATCTTCGACAGTATAGACGCCATTGTCGTAGGCGAGGATCGCATGTCGGCGGGAGACGCCTGCGTCGTAGCCGCCGTCGAGGCCCAGATCGACATCCGGGAAAATGCCGCGGGCGTTGTCCTTTCGCCCGATCAGCAGGTCGTCGTCAATGTCTAGGCTGATCTGGCGCCCGCTGTTCATGATCACCAGCGTAATGCGTGGCCCGCCCACTGGCGTAGGCGCAGGAATTAGTGCCGCCTCGTCGGCAAGTTCGCCCGTGGGGCCGCGCTGGCCAAGCGATAGCGTCGTCTCGTGCCGGGTGGTAGCGATTAAGTTCTCGCCGCACTCCGAGCAAAAGATCGTTCCGTCGAACTGTTTTGACCGACAATTAGGGCAGATTTGCATAATCGTCCGTTGTCCGTCGTCTGTCGTCCGTTGTCCTGTCCGCAACGAACAACGGGCAATGGACAACAGACTCTTGCATCACGTCCCGGTCTCGCGTTCGTCAGCTTTGGCGCGCCCCATGAGGCCGCGCGTGCCGAATTTGATGCGCTTGCGCCCTTCCTCGCTGGCGCTGCCACTGCGTAACAGCCTAGTCGCTTCTTCCTGCACTGTATGGGCCAGCGCTACCTCGCCCGCGTCGAACAGGCGTGTGCCGGCCATTTGCAGTCGCCGGGTCGCTTCTTCAACGCGCCCCGCTTCGACTTCTTGCCAGGCAGTCGATTGGAGTCGGTAGGCTACCAATCGTTCCAGCCAGTATTTCACGGTCGAGTCAACCTGATAGACCACCTGATCGGCGGGGCGCACCCCAACGCGGATAATCTCCTCGGTCGATTGATTGCGCAGATTGGCGCCCGGCAGATCATAGTTGAGCGTTAGCTTGAGCAGCGGGTGATCGCCAACTCCGAGTGGCGGTACGACCATCTCGATCAAGTATGCCTGAACATCGCTGCCGGGCCAGTCGCCCAGGCTCGCGCTCCAGGCCAAATCGGCACTTTCAGTGATCGGCACCGATGCAATGAACGGGCGGACGCGGTCGAGCGTACGAACCATGCCGCCGGGGCGCGCGGCGAGTTGCAGCCGAACCTGCTGTGCGAAGATTGAGTACATGCGCTTCAGCTCGTCGGCAAACACGGTCGTAATGTCTTGCGCCGTGGCAATATAGTGTGCGCGACTGTTCTCGCGCGCGGTCATGGTCTCAAGCAGATCTTCGTTCCACTCGTCGCCAACTCCGAGCGCTGTGAGACCGATATTGCGCCCCTGAGCCCGGCGTGAGATCTCGACGCAGCGGCTTTCATCGCCATATGTGCGGCCGTCGGTCAGCAGCAGCATCCGGCTGATTCCGCGCGATACCATCGGCCGCTGAACTTCTTGCAGCGCCAGAGCCATGCCATTGGCCATTTCGGTGCCGCCGGCCGCCTCGATACGCCCAATCGCCTGCTTGAGGTCGGCCTTGTGTGTGACTCGCTGTGCTGGCACAATCACGTCGGCGCGGTCGTTGAAGACCACCAGCGCGAAGAAATCGTCCTGGCTCAACTGATCGATGATCCGGCGGGCCGCCTCTTTCACCTGTGTCAGCCGATCGCCGCGCATCGAGGAGCTTCGATCGACGACTAGGCATAGGTTCAGCGGCAGCTTGGGCAGCTGCGTCGCGATTCCTTCAGGTGTGGCCTCAAGCAGCACATAGATCAGCTGCTGCTCGGCGCTTTCGCCCAACATCGTCCGGCTGAGTGTTCGCTGGAGTCGAATGCCTGACGTCATAGTTCCGAGTCCTTGGATTGCAGATTAGAAGGTTGCATCTGCAATCTGCAATCTACAATTGGTTGGGCAGTAAAACGACGATCGCCGAGATATTATCTTCGCCGCCCGCCAAATTCGCCCGTGCGATCAGCTCGTTGCAGGCGTCATGCGGCCAGATCGTATGCTCGAGCACGTCGGATAAGATTCCATCATCGACCATGCCCCATAGACCATCGCTGGCTAATAGCAGGTGGCTGGCATCGCCAATCTGTTGATAGGTGAAATCAACCATTACTTCAGGCTGCTGGCCAACCGTGCGATACAGCTGTGATCGCAGCGGATGATCGCGCGCCTCCGCTGGGTCGAGTTGGCCGACTTGGATCAGGCGACCGACGGTTGAGTGATCGTTCGTAATCAGCTTCAGCCCGGTTGGCGTCGCCAGGTAGGCGCGTGAGTCCCCTACATGGCCGAGATACAGCGCACGACCGAGCAGCAGCGCCACCGTACATGTGGTGCCCATGTCTGATCCAACTGTCTGAGCGTGTTCCCAAATTGCGCGGTTGGCCTCTTGCACTGCCGCGATAATCAAGGGTTGTAGCGCTTCAGTTGCCCCGTCGGTCAGCGCCGGTACCACCAGCTCGGCCAGCACATAATGCGCGACAGTGCTGATTGCGAGGCGGCTAGCGATTTCGCCGCCATGGTGCCCGCCCATGCCGTCGGCGACGATAAATAAGCCCATTGAAACGTCGCCGCTCTCGCGTGGCAGCGTGGTCGTCATAGCGAAGATGCTGTCCTGGTTCACCGAGCGCACGCGCCCAATATCGCGTAGTGCCGCAACCGCCAGCCCACGCTGCGATCGCAGCGTGGCCAGCATCGGCGCATCTGCGCTGGTCAGCGGGCGCGTGCCGCCTTCTTCGCTATCGCCAACCAGATCGGGCTGGTCGGTCGGCGGAGCGATTGCATCGGCCTGAAGCGGCTGCGTGCCGCTTTTAACCGCGAGTGGCTGTGTGCCATTCGCCGGCAGTGGCGCCGAGTTGATGAGCTGCTCGGCCGAATCGGCTTCCCAAGCCGCTGGCGCAATCCCTCCCTGTAGTGGCGTCGATTCTTCCCACCAGGCGTCGTCGGTTGGCGTGTCGGAAGATGGTGCCGTATCTGCGTCGGTTTCAGCAAGGCCGCTGGCCGGCGAAGTTGCTGCCGAAGACGTTGGCGCTGCTGGCGGTTCCTCCGCTGTGCCATCCTGCCGTTCAACGCCCGCCGCGGCTTCGGCTGGCTGGTCTCCCGATCGCTCAGCCGAATCGGTTTTGCGAAACAGCTTGCTGATAAACGACATCAATCACTCCAAATTGCAAATTGCAGATGATATTGACCCAACCTGCAATTTGCAATTTACAATATACAATTATGCGCGAAGCGCATATACCTGATGATCCATTGAGCCAACATAAACAATACCTTCGTGCGCTGCTGGCGATGATACTACTGGTCCATTGGTTTGGAATTTCCAGTTGATCGCGCCGGTGCCGGCATCGAGGCAGTAAACCAGGCCGTCGACCGCGCCAAAGAATATTTTGCCGCCATCCGAGCGTGGCGATGACGTAATCTGGCTGCCGGTGTCGAACTTCCACGATACACGACCGGTCTTGGTTTCAAGCGCGTACATGATACCGTCTACACCGCCGATAAACAGCCGCGTGCCAACTACACACGGCGATGAGTTGACATAATGGTTTGTGCGATACCGCCAAGCCGGCCATCCGCCTTCGCTGTCGAGCGCGTAGATGTTCCCGTCCATCGAGCCGGCAAACACAAGCCCTTCGCCAAAGGCCGGCGAAGAAATGACCGGTTGCTGCGTTTTCTGCTTCCAGCGCAGCCCACCGTTGCGGATATCGAAGCAGTACACATGGCCATCGTTACCACCCACGAACACCGATTCGTTCGCAATGCATGCCGACGAGCGAATTGGCATCCAGCTGCGGTGTTTCCAGATCAATGTCCCGCGCAGGCCGTCGAGTGCATAGAAGTGTTGGTCGTCCGAGCCGATGAAGATCATGCGATCCTCGACCCGTGGCGATGCGCGCACCGGTTTGGCGGTCCGGAAGGTCCAGCGCAATGTTCCACGCCGCGCATCGATCGAGTAGATCGCGCCATCTTCCGAGCCGACAATTACCATGTCTTGCCAGACGGTTGGCGATGAAGAGATGCCGCCTTCGGTTGCGTATTTCCAGCGAAATTCGCCCCGCCCGGTGTCGAGCGCATACAGATTCGTATCGTAGCAGCCAATGAACAGCATGCCGTTGGATACGCACGGCGACGATCGTACTTCATCTTCACATTTGAAGCTCCACAGCAGCTCGGTGCTGCCGGCGCGCCCGCGCGCCGCGGCTGGCACGCTCGGCCGCGCGCTCATGCCGGCCATCTGTCCGCCGATCATTGGCGTTTGGAGCAGTGCTTGCTTCATCTCTTCGGCCGAGTTCCAGCGGGCGCTCACGTCATACTCGAGCGCTTTGCTCACCACCGCGTCAAGCTCGGGCGAGATCGCCGCGTTGAGCTGGCGTAGCGGCCGCTCGTGGAACGTAAATGGCGTCTCGAGCCGTGGGTCGCTTGCTGTCAACAGGTGGTGCAACGTCGCACCGAGGGCGTAGAGGTCGCCGCGTGGCTCGGCTAGGCCGCGATACTGCTCGGGCGGCGAATAGCCTTCGGTGCCGATCATTGTACCTTTGCGGTCGCCGCGATTAAGGTTGCGTGCGATGCCGAAGTCGATCAGTACGATCCGCTCATCCGGCGTGACCATCACGTTCGAGGGTTTCAGGTCGCGAAAAACGATCGGTTCGGGCGTGTGCGTATGCAGATACGCCAGCACGTCGCAGATCTGCACTGCCCAGCGCGCCACCCGATCCTCCGCCAGCGGGCCGCCGGCCTCGTCGAGCATGGTTTCGAGATCCTTGCCTGGAATGAGTTCCAGAATCAGATAGAACCGACTATTTTCCTCGAAGAAGTCGTACACCTTTGGAATCGCCGGGTGCTGCAGAGTGGCCAGCAGCCCCGATTCGCGCTCGAAGTTCTTCATATTCAGCATGCGCGTATTCGAGTCCGGCGCGCTCTGAAACATCTCTTTAATCGCGCACGGCCGCACCACATCCTTGAAGCGTAGGTCGCGCCCGCGGTAAACGACGCTCATACCACCCACGCCCAAGGTGCCTTCGATCGCATAGCGCCCCTGGAGCACGACACCTGGCTGCATGGTTGGCGCTGGTGTATGTTTTGCTTCGTTCTGTGCCGCGTTCAGCAGATTTGTATCACCCTCGTCCTGCGGGAGCTGCGACGGGCCAATTCCTTTTGTCCCGCCAACTTTTTTTATTAAGGGCATGCGATCCTCCGACGAGAGCGCGATATGCGATAGATCAAAATCGATGAAATCTCCCGTTGTCCATACTGCCTATTATAGAGCCTGCCAAGTGCCAAGGCAACTATATGATTAACAGGAATAGCAACATTCTGGCAAGCTAGATTGCGATTTTGTATAGTTGCGGTATACTCGGCGAGCAGATACACTGGGATTTAATCTTTTGAACGCTTGAACATCAACAAAGGATACCATATTCATGCCATCTCGTGTGTTGATCACTGGAGCGACCGGTCCGGTGGGAAGCTTTCTGGCGGACTACTTACTGACCCTGCCTGAGGTCGAGCTGCATATCTATAAGCGCTGGCGCAGCGACACGCGGCCGATTCAGCAATTGTTTGGGCGGGTCATCTTTCATGAAGGCGATATCGAGGATCCCTACGCGGTTGCCGCCGCCGTGCGCGCCGCCGCGCCCGAGCGGGTGTATCATCTCGCTGCGCAGAGCTATCCCTCGGCTTCGTGGGATGCCCCAATTACGACGCTGCGTACCAATGTCGAGGGCACCACGAATATCCTTGAGGCGGTGCGCGCGCATGCGCCCCAAGCGCGCGTGCATATCGCCGGCTCTAGCGCTGAGTATGGCTGGGTGACTCCCGACGAGGTGCCAATTCCCGAGACGCGCCGCCTGCGACCGGCGTCGCCATATGGCGTCAGCAAAGTGACCCAGGAGCTATTGGGCTTGCAGTACCACGACAGCTATGGCCTGCACGTCGTAGTTACCCGCTCGTTCAATCATGTCGGCCCGCGCCAGGGCGATCGCTGCTCGATTCAGACATTTTGCCAGCAAATGGCGCAGATCGAAGCCGGCCGCCAGCAGCCGGTGCTGCATGTTGGCAATCTCGATGCCCGCCGCGATTTTACCCATGTCACCGATGTGGCGCGCGCGCTCTGGCTGCTGCTCGGCCAGGGCGAGCCCGGCACGGTTTACAATCTATGTTCCGGCGTTGCTACACGCATCGGCGACATCGTCGATCTGGTCCGCGCGCAGGGCCGCATACCGGTCGACGTTCGGGTCGATCCCGCTCGGCTGCGACCTTCCGACGAGCCGATCTTGCAGGGCGACAACTCGCGACTGTGCGCGGCCACCGGCTGGGCGCCGCGGATCGGCATGGAGCAGATCGTCGCGGAATTACTGGAATACTGGCGCGCCCACATTGTAAATTACAAATTGTAAATTGTAGATATTCGTTCTACTCAATCTACAATCTGCAATCTGCAATTTGCAATTCCGAAACACATGTGTTGAAACGTACGCTCCACTGTGCTATCATGCACTACACGCTGGGCGAATGCTGAAAGGAGCAGGCTGATGGGACGCGAAGAGCGCGATCCGGACGATGCGCGGACCACTCGTTCATCGCGCCGAAGCGATACCGAGCCGACCGATCGTCTTGGCCCAAGTCGGCCCCCGGCTGCCGACCCGCTGAATCCCGATTGGCGCGGCTCGCGTGTGACGCGCAAGAATCGCCGTGGCCAGCGGCTGCCATCTTCGCGGCAGGAGTTCGTTTTATGGCTCCAGTTCGGCGGGTGGCGGGCACTGCTGGCCGCTCTTGTGCTGGTGGTGCTTCTCATCGGGCTGATCTATGTCACCAGAATGCCGAGGAACGCGGCTATACCCTTTAGGCGTCCCACCGCGCCGGCCAACGTCGCGGGGGCCGGCACCGGAAGCGCATCTCTGCCGGTGATTGCCTCGCCGACGCCCGGCGCGCGGCCGCCATCGCCGACGGCGGTTACGAACCCAGCTGGCGGAGCTAAGTTTCAAGTATTCAATACCGGAAGCGACGGCCTGTTCCTGCGCCCCGATCACAATACCAATCAGCCGCCGATCAAAACGTTGCCCGATGGGAGTGTCGTGACGATCGCCGGCCCCGATTTCAGCGGCCCCGATCGTGTCTGGAAACACGTGCGCGACGCCGAGGGCGCCGAAGGCTGGGTTGCCGCCGATTTCTTGCGGCCCGCACCGTAGCCTTGGCTAGTATGAAACTCTTTCACTTGACATAGTGCGTAGTGCGTATACCGACGCATGTACTACGCACTACGTACTATTTACGGTATCCTCAAAACGGCAGCTCACGACGCGGCGACCAGCTTCTCGGCCTTGTCGCGCTTCTCATTGCGCTTCGCCGGCCGGCTCATCGCGGGCGGCACGCAGAAAGCGCTCGCAATCACTTCATCCATGTGGTCGACATAAACAAATGCTAGCCGTCGCTTCACATGGCCCGGCACCTCGTCGATGTCGCGCTCATTGTTGCGCGGCAGAATCACGGTGCGAATGCCAGCGCGGTGCGCGCCAAGCACCTTCTCTTTGATTCCGCCGACCGGCAGCACCCGGCCGCGCAGCGTGATCTCGCCGGTCATCGCCACATCGTGCTTGATCGCGTGGCTCGTCAGCGCCGAGATCAGCGCGATCGCCAGGGTGATACCGGCCGAGGGGCCATCTTTCGGCACCGCGCCCTCGGGCACATGGATATGAATATCGGTCTTGTCGAAGCGCCGATCGTCGATGCCAAGCCGCTTTGCATTCGCCCGCGCGAACGACAGCGCCGCCTGCGCCGACTCGCGCATGACATCGCCCAGCTGTCCAGTCAGCATCAGCGTGCCCTTGCCTTCCATCACCGAGACCTCGATCGCCATAGTGTCGCCGCCATTGGCGGTCCAGCTTAGCCCGGTGGCCACGCCAACCTCGTCGCGCAGCTCGGCGACGCCGTGGGTGCGGTGCGGCGGCCCGAGGTATTTGCCGATCACCGCCGGGGTCACAGTTTGCGGGTAGGCGCGCCCCTCGGCGATGCGCCGCGCGACCTTGCGACAGATCGAGCCGATCTCGCGCTCGAGGTTGCGTACGCCGGCCTCGTAGGTGTAGCTGCGGATGATCTGGCGCAGCGCCGCTTCGCTAAATTGCAGCTCGTAATCGCCGCCGAGTCGGTCGTATAGCCCGCCCGCCTCACTCGGCAGGTCGTTCGTCAGCCCATTGGCATTCAGTTGCTTTGGAACCAAGAACTGCCGCGCGATTTGCAGCTTTTCTTCTTCGGTATAGCCGGGCAGTTGAATCACTTCCATACGATCGCGCAGCGGCGGCGGGATCGGGTCGAGCAGGTTGCCGGTCGTTACGAACATCACCCGCGAAAGATCATAGGCGGCATCGAGGTAGTGGTCGGTGAATGCGTTGTTTTGTTCGGGATCGAGCACCTCAAGCAGTGCTGACGCCGGATCGCCGCGAAAGTCGCTGCCCAACTTGTCGATCTCGTCGAGCATAAACACCGGGTTGATCGTGCCGACATCCTTCATGGCCTTGATGATCCGGCCCGGCAGCGCTCCAATATAGGTGCGTCGGTGGCCGCGAATCTCGGCTTCGTCGTGAATTCCCCCCAGCGAGATACGCACAAAGCGCCGGCCAAGCGCCTCGGCGATCGATCGCCCGAGCGAGGTCTTCCCGACCCCAGGCGGCCCCACAAAGCAGAGAATTGGCGCTTTCAGACGTGATCCGGCCAGCTGCCGCACCGCCATAAACTCGAGCATACGCTCCTTGACCTTTGGAAGCCCATAGTGGTTGCGGTCCAGCGTTCGCGCCGCTGTGATTAAATCATGCGTGTCTTCGGTTTGCTGTGTCCAGGGCAGATCGAGCAGCCAATCGAGGTATGTGCGGATGACGCTATACTCTGGCGCCGCCGGCGACATCGCCTCCATGCGCTCGAGCTCTTCAGTCGCTTTGAGCTGCACTTTTTCGGGCATGCCGGCAGTTAAGATTTTTTCGCGCAGCTCCAGCAGATCGCGCTGCAGTGGGTCTTCCTGGCCAAGCTCACGCTGAATGGCCTTCATCTGTTCGCGCAAGAAAAACTCGCGTTGCGATTTGTCGACTTCTTTTTGCACCTGCGTGTGGATTCGACTCTCCAGCTCAAGCACATCGAGCTCTTGGGTGAGCATGATCGAGAGCCGTCGCAGCCGCTCCTCTGGGTCGGTCGTCTCCAAGATCTCCTGGCGGCGCGGCACATCCAGCGGCAAGGTTGAAGCGATCAGATCGGCGAGCCAGCCTGGCTCATCGACATTCATCGCCATAATATACGAGTCGTCGGGCAATGTGCGCGAGAGCTTGACGACGCGCTCGAACAACGATAACACTGCGCGCATCATGGCCTCGACCGAGATCGATTTCTCAGCGTCGCTGTAAATCGGCATTGCCCGCGCGCGTAGCATCGGCCGCTCGGCAATGAAATCGACAACGCGCATGCGCCGCCGCCCTTGAACGACGATCGAGGTTGAGCCGTCGGGCATCTTCAAGACGCGCTGAATATGTGCCTCAACGCCCACATCAAACAGATCGCTCGGCCCAACGTCTTCGGTGTCTTGCTCGCGCTGCGCTACAGCCAGAATTGTGCGATCATTGTCCATCGCCTCTTCGACCGCCGCGACCGACCGCTCGCGCCCAACAAACAGCGGCGTAAGCATATGCGGAAAAAGCACGGTATTGATCAGCGGTACAATTGGCAGTTCGCGCTCACCGCCTTGGCTTTCGTCGAGGCCAACGTCGGGGCTGCTTGGAAAGTCGAACAGAATCGGCAGATCATCCGGCATGAGAGCACCTATTGGATGGCGGATAACACGCTGTGATCCAAACGTAGCGCATTATAGCACAGCCAGGATGCTGAAGGCGTAGCTCGGCAACCGAACAATTGTTAGGGATGGGCCGATTGAATCTGTCGAGGGATAGCTATAGTGCGTAGTGCGTAGGGACGCGATATATCGCGTCCCTACGCACTATCCTGTTGTGCCGACGATCAAGATCTGGGTGGTCGGCCCGGGGCTGCCGCCGTCCGGCTCGTCCGTCACTGCGACGGTCTCACCAGCCTGAGGCTGCTGGTCTGGCGGAAGAATGATCTGCCCATAGCCCTGTTGGTCGACCTTGAAGAGGCCGGTGCTGAGCGGATTACCGCCACCTGGAATGCGCCAAAGCTGATACACACGGCCCGGCGAGAGTGGCGGCAGCTGCGCGACCAGCAGCGTGCCACCAGTGCGGGTTTGCACGATTGCGCCGCTGCCCGATTGGCCTTGCAGTGATGCGATCACTTTTTCGGCGGCGGCGATCTGCTCCTGCAGCTGGCTCAGCTCGGCCTGCATGGCGGCGACCTGGGCCTGCGATTGCGCCAGCTCGTTACGGGCGCCAAGCAATTGCGCCCATCCAATCGCGGCAAATAGGAGCGCGGCCATCGCGACGCCGGTGAACGACCAGATCCACGCGCGAGTGCGACCGATCGCCTGGGCTGCGATCGGTTGTGCTGTGCTGGCGCGCCCGGTCGCATGATCGAGCACGCGCTGGCGTAATTCTGGCGCTGGTACAGCTTCCGGCAACCCGTACGGCAGACGATCGGCGGTGGCGCGCAATTCGGCAAGAGTAGCGCGTAATTCGGGGTGCTCGGTTAGCAGCGCGCTCACCTGTGCAATTTCGTCCGGCTCTAGTGCCCCCAGGGCATATGCGGCGAGAAGATCTAGAATGTCGTCGGGCAACGCGGTCATGACAGTGATTCTTTCAAGGTGGCTAGTGGCGCGTATATCTCGATTGCTCTACTTGACTATGCGATAGATCTTGTAAACTGGATGTCTTTTTTTACCAAAAATATAGAATTGCGTTTCTCGTCCGATCAGGCCCCAGAGCTGAAGGCGCGGCTTCGTTCACTCAGCATCTAGTGCGCCGAGCAGGTCGCGCAGCTTGATCAGCCCAAGCCGCAGCCGCGTTTTAACGGTGCCAAGTGGCGCGCCGAGCTTTTCCGCAATCTCGGCGCGCGTCAACTCGCCATAATATGCGAGTTCGACAGCTTGGCGCTGATTGCTTGGCAGCTCTTTGAGCGCCTTGCCCACTGCATCGCGCAAAAGCGACTGATCAACAGTACGCTCGATATCGGTGTCGGCCACCAGCAGTACGTCGTCGTTGAGATTCTGTTCGCGGGTGCGCGCGCGCTCGCGCTTGCTGCGAGTCGCGTCGATCGCGCGATGCCTGGCAATACCGAACAGCCATGAAGAAAATGAGCCAATCCCCACCTGAAAGCCACCTGCCGCCTGCCACACATTCTGAAACACATCCTGAACGACTTCTTCGGCTGTTTCTCGATCGCCGGTAATCCGCAATGCAATCGTGTAGATCAACCGGCCGTACCGATCGTAGATCTCGCCAAGCGCCGAATCTTGCCGTCGCAGGATGAGCTCAAGCAACTCTTCGTCGCGCAGCAATCGTAAGTCTTTGGTCGTTGCGTTTCTATTGCTCACGAGATCGTTCAGCGCTGCGCCCGGCGTGGCGGCTAGAGCGAGAGCGCCGATCATTATAATATCGGACAGCAGAATAGCTTAGACTGTTTGCTTCCTTCCAGACTATTATACACGAATCATGTCTTGGGCTCATACATGCTGCACATGGGCGCGGGCAGCACGCCCAGGACAATGATCGACGCATCATGCGCTGTATGAGCGAGGTAACGAGCGTCGAAGCCGCCAAAATCAATCGGGTTATTGCTCGCTGGGGTAGCGGCTGAGGTAGCCGCCTAATGCCGCGAAGATGCAGGCGGCCACATACGTGACTATGGCGACTCGTGGGATGGGGCCGCCAAGCTGGCTAAACAAGATGATCACAATTTGTACCATCAACCCATTGAGCACGCGGCTTGTTTTGGCCATGCGCCCGGCCACGTACCCGCTGATAGTTGTTAGCACCACTGGGAGGCTAAGCAAGAAAAGGACACGAGGCTGAGTGAGATCCGGCGATGTGAAGATATCTTGGCTGATAAACGGCGCCAGTAAGATGCCGATGAGGAAATTAACCAGAAAACCGGTCATCACAGCCGACCAGCGCACATTCATTGGAATCGCTCTCTCGCGTTCTCGTGCGCAATCACGAGACACATATAGCAGGATGGTACGCGCCTGTTTGCACCTTTCAATGCCTGCTATATTACCATATTCTAACCGCGCCAGCGATGCAGGATGCGCCGTCTCGCCCAGCCATATCGAAGGCTGTGCCGAGTTTCTCCGTGTCTTAAGAATATAATCCCCAGGCCATCAAGAACATGATCACGGTCATCTGCATGCAGCGCAGTACATCGACCTGAACCGCACTCCAGTACTCTTCACGGCCAAGCCACCACCAAACTCGGTTGAGTTTTGGCCCCAGTCGCCGTTCGCCCCACTGGGCCAGCGATTCGACTTGTGCTAGACGAAGCAGGCGGCGGGTATGAATGATCAGCATAGCTGCCCAGATGCCAACAATTGCAAGTTGCACAATCAGCTCGATCATGATTTGCCTCCACGTCACGTTTATGCCATCACAGCATAGCTCAATCTGAATCGCTATAATATTGCAAGTAACGCGCCATCATTTGTGTCGTTCTATGGTCCGCACGCATAGATCAAACATTTTCTCGGACCGGAATGAACACCTGATCTTTGCTTAGTATCGCTCTAGGCCTGCTCGAAAGCAATTATCCGATCTTCCTCTCCCCTGTCGGTTCCTAGTACTAACGCCAAGTAGGACACCGCTATTCATATGTATATTCCATAGTACACTGTTGGCATGCTTTTTGGATATACTAAGGACGTGTCGATATGTTCACAATGTAACAATTTTGGAAATTGAATGCGAGGATACATGCTGCGACGTTTCAGTATGCTCATAATGACGTTTGCGCTGGCGGCCTGTGCAGGGCCCTTCAACTCGGTGCCGACCCCTGCGGCGCTGGCTCCCACCGCGGCTCAGCCTGCCGATATTGCCACAACGCTGCCAGCTGCGGCGCCGACAAATCAACAGGCCGCCGCGACCAGCGTACCAGCCACTCCCGACGATCTCGACGATCCGGCACGGATCGCTGCTTCCGCCCCGGCGCCGCGCGACCAAACAGCGTTGGCCGAGGCATTCAAGGGCATCGGCGATGTGCCGGACGTCGCGCGTACCACGCCGCTCGACGTCAAGATTGGCGATATCGAAACCTTCTGGGTCGCCGATTTGGCGACCAATACGAACTATCAGATCACTGCCAAGCTGCGCTATGCCGGCCCGGTGGTGTTGATGTATGTCGATACAACGATCGAGGCTGGGGTCGATCAGGCCGCGCTCGAGCACTCGGCGAAGCAGTTCGAGCAGGAAATCTACCCGCGTGACCGCGCGCTGTTCGGCCGCGAAGCCTCACCCGGCGTCGACGGCGACCCACGCCTGACGATTCTCAACACGGCTTTACGCGGCGCCGGCGGCTACTTCTATTCCAGTGCCAGTGTGGTCAAAGCCGCTAATCCCTATAGCAACGAGCGCGAGATGTTCGTGATCAGCGTTGGCAGCGGCTCGTTCGGCAGTCCTTGGTACGAGCTGACGCTAGCGCACGAGTTTCAGCATATGATCGAGTACAACGTCGCGCGACGCAGTCCGCTCTGGTTTAACGAGGGTATGTCCACGCTGGCCCAGGATCTGAATGGGTTTATTGAACAGGGGCTGCCCCATGCCTATCTGTCCGATCCCGATCTGCAGCTGACTACATTCTCGCAGGGCTCGCTCGATCCGGCGAAGTTTGAAGGGCACTACGGCGCATCCCAGCTGTTCTTGCGCTATTTCCAAGAGCAATATGCCGGCGAAGGCGGCCTGGCCGAGCTGATTAAGGCCGATGCCGGCAACAATCTCGAGGCGTTTACGCCAATTGCGGCGCGCAAGCGATCCGATATCAAAAGCTTCGCCGATATCTATGCCGATTGGGCGGTCGCGAATGTGCTGAACAATCCGGCGGTCGCCGATGGCCGCTACGCCTATCAGCTCCTGCCCGATCGCGCGGCCATGCACGAACTCCAACCGGATGAATCGACCACCGTGAGCCAGTTTGGCGTCGATTATTATGGCGAATTGCAGGGGCCGTTAACCATCAATTTCGATGGCGCCGACCGGGTTGGCCTGACCGGTACGCGGCCGCAAGAGGGCCGGCTTGCTTGGTGGAGCAACCGCGGCGACGATAGCGTCGAAACCTTGACGCGCGCGTTTGATCTGAGCGGCGTGCAACAGGCGACCCTGCAATTTTCGGCCTGGTATGAGCTCGAGTTGAATTTTGATTATGCCTTTGTGAGCGCTTCAGAAGATGGCGGGAAAACCTGGAAAGCGCTCAAAGCCACGACCTCCACCGATCTTGATCCGCAAGGCCACAACTATGGCAATGGCCTCACCGGCGTGAGCGGTGCGCCAAATGTCGAGACGGATAAGGGTGTGCGCGGCAAGTGGCTGGACGAACAGGTCGATCTTTCGCCGTTCGCCGGCAAAAATATCCAGCTGCGTTTCTGGGTAGTGAACGACGACGGCTATAATGCCTCCGGCCTGCTGATCGACAATATTCGCATCCCCGAGCTTCAGTATGCCGATAGCGCCGAAGATGGCGACGGCGGCTGGCAGGCCCAAGGGTTCGTACGTACCACTGGCGAACTGCCGCAGTCGTGGGCGCTCCGGCTGATTAGGGTTAGCAACGGAGCCACCAGCGTGGAGCAGCCGCCGGTCGATCCGCAAGGGCGCGCGACGGTTCAGCTGGGCGCCAGCGAGCGTGGTGTGCTGGCGGTGATTGCGACCACGCCATCGACGACTGAGGCGGCCAGTTATCATTATAGTGTTGCCAAGCCATAGGCATTACTATGGCGTTGCACGGCGTGCTGATGGGCAGAATCCCGCCGATCGGCGTTTGACAAAACTGCCTGTCTGGTGTATGATACCGGGCGTCAGGAATTGACTATGTGCCGAAGTGGCGGAACTGGCAGACGCGCTACGTTCAGGGCGTAGTGAGGGTGACCTCGTGGGAGTTCAAATCTCCCCTTCGGCACCAACAGTAGTTGGTAAGCAGTTAGCAGTGTCATCAGTCTGCTGACTGCTGAAAACTGCTTTGGGGAATAGTTTAACGGTAGAACGCCTGATTCTGGATCAGGTAGTTGGGGTTCGAGTCCCTGTTCCCCAGCCAGCATTATAAAGCCCTAGATCTTAACGATCTAGGGCTTTTTGTTACATGTATTCGAGCTGGCTTACACGCCGGCGCCACTCGGCCTTAATTTCGACCGGTGTACCCTCGCTCGCAAGAAAATCGAGCAACAAGCGATTAAAAACGTTCGGCTGATCAAGAAATGGAAAATGGTTTGAGTGCCGTAGTTTGAGTACCTGTAGCGATCGATACTCCTCGCGCAACAGATCCGCCTGCTCATGGTTGACAATCGCATCATTGGCGCAATAGATCGCCAGCAGTGGATGGACGAGTTGGGCCAGATCTGGCCGCAAATCGGCTTTGAGAACGGATGCCACTACGCGCTCGACCACGATTTCGGTGAGACTATCGGTATCTTCGATAATCTCCTCTTTTATCTGCGTGTCGTCTACATCGATCTGGCGCACCATTTTCGACCAGATATTGGTCGGATTCGCGCGCCCAAACAGCCGGGAGAGCAGCGCGCCTGGCCGCACCGAGATTGCCTGGGCGCCATGGATTGGCGTATTCACCGTCATGATCTTGCCGAATCGCTCTGGCTGCTGGCTGGCGGCGCGAATCGCGACCATTCCGCCGAGGCCGTGGCCGGCCAAATTGACGCGTGCGAGACCCATATTATCCATGAACCCTAGCAGCATTTCGACATACTCTACGACGGAAAACTCGCTATCGCGGCGATCCGATTCGCCGAAACCCCAAAAATCGAGTGCGTACGCGCGATTACGCTCGGAAATATGGTCCATCGTTGGCAGCCAATAACGCCACGAGCCCATCCAGCTATGTAAGAAGATAATCGGCGAGCCACGGCGGCCTACCAATTCATAATGAACGAGTCGATTGTTGAGATGAATCGCGCTCACGGTTCTAACCTACCCAATCAGGAGCTACACTGTTTCGCTGGTTTGCTCAACTGGTTCCGGTTGAGTCACTGGCAGCATAAAACTAAACGTACTGCCCTTGCCTAATTCGCTCTGCACCCAAATTTCGCCACCATGCAATTCGACAAACGACTTGGCAATTGAAAGACCGAGGCCGGTGCCGCCGACCTCATCGCGCAACGGGTTATCGGCACGATAAAAGCGCCGGAAGAGATGTTCCTGCTGCTCCGGCGAGAGCCCAACGCCATCGTCTTCAACGTCGACCTGTAGGAGACCAGCAGGGTTGATGAAGGCGCGCAAATTGACCTGAGCGCCAGGATACGTATATTTTACTGCATTCGATACTAAGTTGAGAATCACCTGTGTCACACGTCGCGGATCGGCGGTGATGGTCGGTAGATCGCTCGCGACATCGAGTTTGACATTGGTTGACTTACGCTCGATCTCGGCGCGCATGGTCTGGAGAATATCTTGGAACACCAGACCAATACTGATACTCTCGAAGTTCAGTTGGATCTTATCGGCGTCAATTCGCCCGATCTCCAAAATATCGTTGATCAGATCCATCAGTCGATTGGCGTTGTTCTTGACGACATTCAAGAACGACTGCTGTCCGTCGGCGAGCGGGCCGGCCGCGCCCAGCAATAGCAGGTCGACATAGCCTTTGATCGAGGTCAATGGGGTACGTAGCTCGTGAGAAACACTCGAGATAAAGTCGCGCTTGGCCCGGTCGGCCTCGATTTCACGGGTGATGTCGCGTAAGACGGCTACGCTTCCGTATTGGATACCATCGGGCCGCACCACCGACGCGAAGTTCATTGCAATGGTTTGCGGCGGCGAGGTCAGATCCAGGGTTCGGCTGTGACTCTTGCCTTCATCGTCGAGCGCCTTAAGACCTTCGTACAGTCCGTTGTAGATTCGTTCGGCCTGCGCGGGCTGCACACCAGCGCCGTGATACTCCCTGAGATGGCTCAGCTGTTGGTCGAGCGCAAACGAGGCTGGAATATGCAGTACCTGCTCGGCAGCCGGGTTGAACAGCACCACGCGCTGCTTTTCATCCAGCACGATCACACCTTCGGTGACGCTTTGCAGGATCGCCTGGCTCTTACTCGTCTCTTCGCGCTGCTGTTCAAGCAACTCGGACACGCGCAGGCTCTGATCGGTGATGAACGAGTACAGTTCGGCATTGTGAATGACGATCGCGATCTCATTGGCGATCGTGCCCATCAGTTGCACCTGCGCCGGGCTGAAGTAGTTGATTTTGGGGCTGGTCAGCATCAGCACGCCCAGCGTCTCGTCCTTGGTACGTAGCGGTATCGCAATGGCCGAGCGTACCTCTTCGGCGCGCCCTTCTTCACGAATCCAGCGTTTGTCCTTGCGCACATCGGCGATGCTGGCCGGTCGCTTGTGCTCCATCACCCAGCCGGCCAGGCCGACGCCCTGCCCGAAGGTGATTGGGATATAGGTCGAGCGCACTTTATTGTCGTTCGTCAGCACTGCCCGGCACACCAGCGAACGTGATTGTGCGTCGCGGAGCATAATCGAGCCGCGCTTCACGCCGACGGCTTTCGAGGCCAGGCCCAGCGACTTGTTCAGGGTTTCTTCGAGATCCAAGCTCTGTGAGAGCTCGAGTGTAATCGCGTGGACCGCTTGCAAACGCTCTTTCTCAGCCGATACTTGGTTATTTGCTTCCGCCAAAGCGGCGGTGCGCTCGATCACGCGCGCCTCAAGTTCGGCGGCAAAGCGGTGTACTTCCTCAAACAGGCGCCCATTGCGAATTGCTTGCGCCGCGAGGCTGGCCAATGCAAACGTGAGCTGGGCATCTTCGTCGGTGTACTTGCCGATCTCGCTGCTATCGACGGATAAGAGCCCAATCACTTCATCCTCGATCAGCAGCGGCGCGCCAATCCACGCATGAATATGCTCGCTGCCTTCCATTGGCACAAAGTAGGGCTCGGCCTGTGCGTCTTCCACGACCGCCGGCTGCCGCGTTTCGACGATCCTGGCCATCGTTTTGTCTTCCGAAAGCGAGAATGTGCTTTGCTCGATCGCCGGCCGCAGCGCTTCATTAAAGCCGCGGGTTGTTTCGATGCGCAGCATATCCCCCTCGCGCAGCATCAGCGAAGCGGTGTCATACGGAATCACGCGCTGCAATTGATCGAGAATAAGGTTTGTGATCTCATCCAACGCCAAAACGCCGGTCAGGGTTTGGGCCACTTCGCGTAAGGTATCGGCCACGCGGCGGCGGGTCTGCTCGCTCTGGAACAGCCGCGCGCTTTCGAGCGCCAGGGCCGATTGGGTTGTCAGCAGCGACATCAGTGAGATCTCGCGATCCTGCCAGTCGCGCGGCTCACGCGTAGTGAGCGAGATCACGCCCAAGGGCTGTTCGCGCGGCCCGATCACCGCGCTCAGCGCGCCCCGCAATCCCATTTGGATCGGCGTTGACTCAGCGTCGAGGAGCGATCTCAGATCGCGCACGGCGATCGGCCGATCGTTCTGCCGCACCATTGCGATCAACTGGCTCCAAACTTCGGCGAATGAGCGCTCGGTTGAGTCGAGCGCATCCAGGTCGAGCACGATCTGGTGGATCGGCTGCTGCCGCTCGTCGAAGAGCAGCGCTGCGCACACCCGACCCTTGAGCAGATCCAGCGCACTCGAGGCGATGATCGAGAGCGCTTCAAGCGGATCGAAATTCCCGGCCAGCGCCTGGCTGACATCATACAGGGCGGTCAGATCCTGCACGCTTTGGCGCGACTCGCCCAGCAGGCGCGCATTTTCCAGCGCGGTCGCGCCCCACGAGGCAATCGTCGAGAGCAGGCGCAGATCATCGGTGCTATACGCGCTATCCGACTCATAATCTTCGATACCGATCACGCCGATCACATGATCCGATGCAATCATCGGCACGCCCAACCACGATTTCGAAGGTGTTCCGAGCGGCTCAATTCCCAAGCTGTGCATCGTCGCTTCGATATCGGGACCTTGCAGCAACAGCGGCTCGCGCTGCCGGATGACATAGGCGGTCAGGCTGTTTGTGATCTTGATAGGCGCAGTATCGATGCGCTGCCCACGCGAGTAGAACAGTGGGAATGTTGCGATGCCGCGATTCTGATCATACAGCGCCATGTAAAAGTTGTTCGTGTCGAGCAGGCGGCTGGTCTGGCGATAGATCAGCTCAAGCAGATCGTCGTGTTTCGAGACCGCGTTCAGCGCCTGACCGATCTCGTTGAAGGTGGCGAGCTCTTCAATTCTGCGCCCGCGTTCTTGGAATAGACGTGCATTATTAATCGCGATCGCGGCCTGATTGGCGACAGTCACGACAAAGCGCAGATCGTCGTGGTCGAACGCGTACTGCTCGTAGCTCTGAATGTTGATCACGCCGAGCACCTCGTCGCCCAAGATAATCGGCGCGACCAGGAATGATTGCTCCATCCGATCGTTCGGCCCAACACGACCAGCATCGAGGCGCAGCCCCATTGCCTGCGCCTGGGCGAGCGTGTGCAGCAGCAGCGGCTGCCGATTGCGAATCGCCCAGCCATTGGTTCCGTGTTGCAGTTCGAACGGCGCCATCTCATGCCGCTGGCCTTGGTCGTAGAAGATTGGGAAGGTGATCAGATTGCTGCGTGCATCGTACAGGCCAATCATCGACGAATTGGTGTCGAGCACGCGCCCAAGCTCACTATGCAGGCGCTCGAGCACATCCTGGAGATCGAGCGTGGATGTCACCGCGCTGCCAATATCGCGCATGGCATTGGCTTCACGCAGCCGCCGTTCACGCTCGGCAAACAGCTTTGTTTTCGAGAGCGCGGTGGATGCCTGGCTTGCCACCGTCGTGAGGAAGCGCTGATCGTCTTCGTCGAACGCGTTCGGCTCATAGCTCTGCACATTGAGAATGCCGAAAACTTCGTCGCCTTGCATAATCGGCACGCTGAGCCACGACGAAATTTGCCGATCGCCCGGCTCGGGCCCCTCGCTTGAAAGGCTATCAACTTCCGCTTGCGTACGCAGCAGAATTGGGCACCGCTCGATAATGACCCGTTTCGAGAGGCACGCTGGATCGTCGACCCGCAGCACGGTAGTATCTGGCTTGTGTTGGCCGAGGTGCCAATTGATTGGGAAGGCGAGGGTGTTGCTGTCTGGGTCGTAGATCGCGATAAACGACTCGCTGGTGTCAAGCACTTCGCTGATCCCGCGGTGCAGCGCTTCGAGCAATTCGTCTTGTTCCAGCGTGGCATTGACCGCCTGGCTGATCTGGTTGAGCGTTGTGAGTTCGGCGATACGCCGCTCGCGCTCTTCGAATAGCTGCGCGTTTTGGAGTGCGATCGCGGCCTGGTCGGCCATGCCGGCGAGCAAAAGCTCTTCGTCGCGGGTGAATTCACGAAAGCGCACGGTCATCACGCTCAGCACGCCGATCGTTTCCCCGCGATAGATCACCGGTACGCCCATAAATGATGTGTACTGATTTGCCCGGTTGAAGTCCGGGTACAGCGACCCGCCGTCGCGTTCGACATCGGCAACAATCAGTGGTTTGCCGGTCGCGGCGACCTGGCCGGTGAGCCCGCTGCCGACTGGCGGACGCAGTTTTCTAGCTACTTCGTGCGGAATTCCCAGCATAGCGGCCGGCTCGAGCACATTGTTCTCGGCGATCGTCCAGAGCGCGACGGTATTGACGACCAGGTGGCGGCCGACGATTTCCATCAGCATGTCGAGCACTTCGCGCGGTTTCAGCGACGAGCTGAGCACCCGCGCCGCCTCGAGCAATGTTTCTAGCTCGCCGACTTTATGCTGCAGCGCGGTCGCGCTATTTTGGGCCTGCTTAAATAAGCGCGCATTTTCGATCGCTGTGACCATCTGGTTGGCGATCGTCTGGCACAGCTCGATATCCTGGTCGCTGAAGTGCCGCTGATTCCCGATGAAATCTACGCTGGCCGCGCCAATCAAGCGGTCGCCAATGATCAGTGGCAACAACGCGACCGAGCGAATATCAAGCGCGCGGAACATACCCTGCGAATGGATGAAGAGTGGATCGTTTTGTGCATCATAGATGATCAGCGGACTGCGATGCTCTTCAAGCCACTCGATCGAGGGGTTGTTGTCCACCGGGATCTTGATATTTTCGGCCAGTTCCGGCGGCATTGGAGCATACTCCGCCACGACCGTGGCGAGATGATTGCGATGGTCGTAGAGGGCGATGCGCACTTGATCCGCACCGGTAGCCCGTACCAGCGCCTCGATCGCCGCGTGGTAGATCTCCTGTGTTTCGAGCGTGGTAGCAGCCACCGACGATACTCGGTTCAGCAGCCCAAGTTGCTGAACCTGATCCTGGGCCTGTGCAAACAAGCGAGCATTTTGCACACCCAGCGATACCTGCGCGCCGACGCTGATCAAGAATGCTTCGTCGCGTGCGCTGAATGCGCTCGCTTGCCGGCTGCTCACGCCCAGCGTACCGATCGGTGTTCCGTCGTATGCCAGGATTGGAATGCCAAGGTACGACTTGGCGTGGCGGTCGTTCGATCCAATGAACAGCGGCTGCAGATCGCTATTGCTCTTGGCTGCCTCGTCGATGTCATCCAATCGAAGTTTGCGGCTATTGCGAATAATCCACCCGGCCAGTGTGCCAGTGCTCATCTGAGCAATGTCCTCTTCTTTGTCGAGCAGCGCCTCGCCGCGCTCGATCACCAGCACACGGGCGACACCACGATCGTGGTTGAGCAGCGTTAAGCTCGTACCGTCGGCGGCCAGCGCCTCGCGCAGCACCTGATGCAAGCCTTCGGTCATTGGCCGTAGATCGAGCGTAGAGTTCGTCACACGGCCGATGCGACTGATCGCGTCAAGCTCGGCAATCTTGCGCTCGCGATCGGCGAATAGACTCACATTTTGCGCGCCCAGCGCAACTTGGCTGGCGACAGTGGTTAAGAATGCCTGCTCGCGCTCGCCATATCGATTGGGCGCATAATGTTGAATCGACAGCACGCCAACGACACGCCCATTGCCAACCAGCAGCGGAACGCCCAGCCACGACGCCGTGTCGCGCTCGATATTGCCAAATTGAGTGATTGTGTATCGCTGTGTGCTCTCGATGCGCAGATCCTTGAACAGCAGCGGCTGTTGGTGCTGAATGATCCACTCTACCAGGCCATTTGGCGTCGGCGCTTCGTTGATATACTCGAATGTACGAACGCCCTCGTCGATCGTCAGCCCAGTCGTGATCATGTTGGTTTCGCGCTGGTAGATAAAGCCGAAGAATGCGTCGATCGGCAAGAACTCCGACAGGCAGCGATGAACCCCATCGAAAATTTGTTCCAGATCGAGCGTTGCGTTGACGATGTGGCCAATCTTGTTGATCACCGCCAGCTCGGCCAGGCGCTGCTCGCGCTCGTTGAAGAGCCGCGCCTTCTCGAGCGCGACCGCCAGTTGGTTCGCAAGCGTTGAAAGGAATTGGACATCGCGCTCGCTAAATGCATCGGGCAGTAGGCTCTGCGCCGACATCACGCCAATGACTTGATCCTGGCTGCGAAGCGGAATGCCAACCCACGACCGAACATTGCTGGATCCCAAGCGGATCGGCTGTACCGGCAGGTGCTCGCGCTCTACGGTCAGATCGTGAATATGAATCATCTCGCCATGATCGATGATCCACCCCGACAGCCCGCTCTTGGGATGGACCGTCTGATGATAGGTGAGCATCAAATTGCCGTCCTCTTTGAAGAGTTCGTAGCGCACTTGCTTGCGCTGATCATCGTACGAGAGGACGAAAAAGTACGGCAAGGTGCCAAGATAGGCGGTGATCTCGCTGTAGACGCGCTCCAGCAGATCATCGAGATCGAGCGTCGAAACGGCGGCTGCGCTGGCGCGGGCCAGTGCAGTCATCTGGGCCGCCTGGTCGCGCGCCTCTTTCAGCAGGTTCAGGTTTTCGATCGCGATCGCCGCTTGTTGGGCGTAGATCTCAAGCGGTTCCACGGTTCGGCGCGACGGACGTTGCCGGTCGTAGGGATTATCGACTGAGATCAAACCGAGCAACCTGCCACGGGTACTGTAGAGTGGCACAAACAGTGCATCGCCGGCTTGCCACTCATGCGCTGCGCGCTCGTCGGTTACTGTCGTGCTGCTGATTTCGCTGAAGTCGATATCGGCAATGATTTCATGAACCGAATCGGCCGGAAGGAAGAAGGCGCGCCCCAATCGAAAGCGCAGATCCAGAAATCGTTGCGCGACCGTAACGGAGAATCTGCCTTTTCGCATTCGCTCGAGTTCGTCGAGCGGCAGCCCTGCGGCGGTAAAAACGCGCATGACCGTCGGGTCGTCCTCGTCGACAAGATTGATCACCACCGCGCGAAAGCCGACCGTGTCGACAATGCTAAAGGCGATTTGCTCGAGTACTTCCTCGATCGTGCGGTCGGTGCGGAGCGCCTGGCCAATATCAAGCACTTCTTTGAGCAATCCCGCGCGCTGCTGCAGCAACTCACGCTGGCGGACCTGCTCGTTGTAGCGTTGGGTATTACCGATCGCCAGCGCAGCCTGATCGGCGAGCGCGCGCACGAACTCAAGCGCGTCGTGGTCGAATGCATGCGGAATCCGGCTATGAAGATTGACCACGCCGACGACCTGCGCCTCATAATAGATCGGTACCGCGAGCGCCGATGCGACACTCGGCCCAATCTGGTTTAACCGATCGTCGATCGTAAGCTCGTCGACCAGCGCAGGCTCGCCGTTATTCATCGCCAGCTCGGCGATCGTCGATGTGCCGCTGACAACCTGGTTTAACAGCCGCTGTCGCTCGACTTCGTCGAAGCCATTCGCCGCGATCACGCGTACGAGCTCTTCGGTGTCGTTGTCGGTGAGCGTTCGCACGCCTTCCTCTGCGGCGAACGCGCGCATCGCCTCCTCGAACGCAAAGCCTGCACGCAGCGCAATATATCCGTTTGCGGCTTGTGTCGCACGCAGCGCTTCTTCGATCGTAAATCCAAGGATATGGTTAAGCGAGAGATTAGAAGTCAGCTGGCGGCTGATTCGCTGCAAGGCGGTCAGTTGCTGAACGCGGCTGCGCAGATATTCGTCGGCCTGCTCATAGCGCCGCGTATTGCTAATCGCCTGTGCGGCCTGCCCAGCCACAATCGTTAGCAGCCGCTCGTCATTGGCGTTAAAACTATTGGATCTACTACTGAACAGCTCAAGCGTTCCGATCAGCTGATCGCCAACTTGCAGCGGCAGCCCCAGATAGCTGCGGATCGCTGTACCGTCGGCAATGTTGCTGAACAGCGGGCGCACTGGTGCCTGCTGGAAGTTGGCGAGTCGTAGTGGCCGGCGGTGGCGTGCGACCCAGCCAGTGAGCCCTTCGGTAACCTGATAGGTTGGTTGCGCGCCCTCGGGACGAATGCCGCGCGTGAGCGCTACATACACCGCCTGCGTCGGGGCATCATACAAACTAATTTCCGCTCCAGAAAAGGGTACCAGCGAAAGTATGCCCGAAAGAATTGCACTGAGCATGTCTTCCAGCGAAAGGTTCGCTTCCAACTGCCGGCTGATCGACTGAAGCTGTTCGAGTTCGCCTGCGCGGCGCTGCTCGGCAACATACAGCTGTGCGTTAATAATTGCTGTGGCAATCTGGCTTGCGAGCGTTTGTGAAAGATTGATCTCGGGCTGGCTAAACCGCCGGTGTTGCTCAACATAACCGATGCTTAACAGGCCGACCGCACGATCGTTGATTCGCAGCGCCAGCACTAGGGCGCTGCGGTAGCCAAATAAGTCTAGAACATTATGCTCAGGAGCATGATCAGCCTCGGTTGGGTGTTCGCCAAGAATGAGTATCTCGCCCGATCGCACTAGGTTGGTGATCAGTGGGTAGCGATTGATAGGATATCTCGTGCTGGTTGCCTCAGCGTTTCCGTCGGAAACGTAACTGGCCGCTTCATACAGCATGCCAGGCTCATGCTCGTCGATCAAATGGATCTTGCAGTGATCGGCGCCCATCACCAGCGTAATATTCTCGGCGACGCGCGTCAACAATGGCTCGATTCGCAACGTCGAGCTCAGCATCTGCCCATTTTCGTACAACACAAACAGCTCGCGTGCGCGTTGTTGTTGCTGGGCAACCAACTGAGCATTGCGCACGACGAGTGCGGCTGGTTTGGCGAATGCTTCGAGCCGTAGGCGCTCTGTTTCGGTAAAGCGGAGGAGCGCTTGGTTATGCGTCACAATCAGCACGCCAATCAGCTCGTCCTGCACGAGCAAAGGTGCTCCGATGCTGGCGAAAAACCGTTCTTCGGCAAAGTGTGTTGCGGTGTGATCGTATCGCCGATAATGATCGATCGCCAATGCCGCGCGCTGCTGCACAATCTGCCCGGCAAATCCATCATCGCGGCTGATTCGTAGGCCATCGTAGTTACCCCGTAGCCCATGCCCAACGATGAATTGCAGATCGCCTTCCTCCGACACGATATAGATCATGCCGTTGGATGCGTTGCTGAGCACGACCGCGCGCTCGATCAACGCGCTTAACACCTCGCGCAGGTCGAGGTGCCCGGTCAGATCGAAGCGCAACGCCGAGCTGGCGTCGAGACCTGCTTGCTCGCGCTGCCGCTCGGCTTCACGCTGATACAGCGATATCAGAAGTTCGAGTTGCGCCCGTAGTGCCTGGAGGAAACTAGGTGTGCAGATCGGATCAGTGTCTGGCGCCGATCCAAGCAGCAGTTTGCCAATTGGCAGGCCGTCGTAGTGAAGCGGTAACTCGTATGCTTGAGCAACCGACTTATTGCCGTTCTGGCGGATGAGCTGTCGCTCTTGTTCACTATCCAAACCCCAGCTGGCCGACACAGGCAGATCTGCTGGGATATGTAGTAGGATAAGACCCCAAGGACAAGACAACCGTGTGTTGATCAACTCGGCGATTCGGTCAGCAAGGTCGTTCGCGCCTTGAACCGCCGTGATACCCTGCCCGCAGGCTGCTAGGTCGGCCAGGAGCTCCCAGGCACGAACAAGCGGGGAGGAGATTGTTGTCGTATCCATATCTAGGGGTCTGCTCCTTCCAGGATCCGGCCAACTGATGACCGTGCTGGATGGTGGTACAGTGACATGATTGGTGTAGGAGCCAAACAACTGGTGAACGAATGATTGCGATCGGCAGACGCCAGCCCGCGCGTGTTGCCGCGATCCTCACTTTGTGATTGTTATGCCCGCCCGTAACTCACATGACTCTTGCGACCGAGCTCGCGGGCCTCGGTAAGCGCGTGCTGACGCACATCCTCGACCGTTTCGCTGAGTTCGCGAATATCATAGAATGGCCCATCGTCGCTTGTCAGCACGCCGATCGAGAGCGACATCAGCGGCACTTGCCGCGCATTGCCGTTCTCGTCGTTGACGACGATATAGCCATTGCGTCGATCCTTGTAGTTGTACTGCAAGCCGATTTCGTTATCGAAGCGGTCGCAGAGCTTTGTCGCGACCGCTTTAAGCCGTTCAGGCGTCGATGTTACGACGAAATCCGGGCCGACGACCATCTGACCAATGAAGTCTTCTGAGCCGCCCAGTTCATTAATAACCTCGTTGAGCATCAGAGCGGTAAATTTCAAAACATCTTCGCCAACAACCGCGCCATACGCTTGCGTAAAGGTCTCGAAGCCATTGATGTGCGCTTGTGCGAGCGCCCAGCCCGTGCTCGATACCAACTGGCGATATTGGTCGTTGATCAGCTCGGCGGTCGGCAAATTGGTCACGGGATGCGCCAAATTCTTTTGGCGCGCGCGATCCAGCGCGCCTTTAACGATCGTATGTACTTCCTCGATATCGAATGGCTTGACGATATAATATTCGGCCTGAACTTCGCCAAGGCCGCGAATGCGATCCTGTTTTTCGCCGCGCGCGGTAAGGAAAATGATCGGAATATGGCGTGTGCGCGCGCTCTGGCGCAGTGCCTTGCCGATATCATAACCCTCCATATCCGGCAAGTTGACATCGAGCAACGCCAGGTTGGGCGGCGTTTTCCGGCATATCTCGAGCGCGACCTGCCCACGCATCGCCGTCATTACCTCGTACCCCTGCGAAGTAAAGTAGATCTTGAGCAGGCTAGAGATATCGGGTGCATCTTCGACGACAAGAATCTTATCCTTGCTCACAGGGTTTCCTCCTAATGGCGCAAACGCGCCGTCTTGGGCCAAGGCATTTGGAGCGGTTCGATCGGCTCGTTCGACGTCGGATCGTGGGCCTCGAGCACTTGTGGCCACTTATAGATAGTTCGCAGCGGCTCACCTTGCTCGTCGACCTCAAGATCGTCAATATTGGTCATCGGTCGAATGTTCCGGCTGACTACCGCTTCTGGGTCGGCGTAGATCAAGGTCGTATTCGAGCCAATCATACGCGCTGGATAAACGACAAACCCGCTGCCGATTTTACAATTATGCCCAACCGCCGAGCCAATCACCGGCAGCCCAATCTCTTCTTTCTCGGGGTGCTCGGCGCCTTTGCGCTGGTGGAATGTGTGCAGCGGCTGATTACGCAGGTCGAAGTCGGTAAAGATATTACCGGCGCCGATGAACGTATTGCGCCCGACCACACACATTTGCAGGCAGCTTAGCTGTGCGACCATCGAATTTTCCATCAGAGTCGTCATGAATAGACCGGCGTTCCATGGCAAATAGCATCGGTCGCTGACGACGCTAAGCATAACCTGTGAACCTTGCATAATCGTGACATTTTTGCCAATCAGGCTGTTGGTGATCACCACCCCCGCGCCGATCGATACGTTATCGCCGATAATGGTCGGGCCATGGATAGTCGCAGTTGGGTCGATCGAGCAATTCTTGCCGATCTTTACCAGCCGCGAGCTGGCCAAAAAGTGGTTGCGCCACTTCGGAGCAAAAGGATTCAGCCGATTGCCGAGCGTGCTCAGCGAAACAGATAACTTTTCCTTCCAGCTCGACAACGCCAACTCTTCCTGGATGCGACCCCACGAAAATACGCCAAACGGGGAATTCGCTAGAAATACATGCACCCAGTTTTCGATCGAAAGAAATACACGTTTTGGAACCTGGAAAATTAGGTCTCCTTGATTGGGCGCCATATAGGTGGGAATGTGATAGTAGCCCATCTCGCGTGGCTCAGTCGCGATGATGAGCGGTTGGGCCTCTTCCGTCACCCCATTGGGATAGTAGAACAGATCGGCGATATAGACGTTGTGCTGTGTATCGAGGGTAATGCCGTCTTGCAAGCGCAACGCGTGGGTCGTGATCGACTTATCGTCGCGTGCGAAAGCGATCTGGCAGGCATGCCCGCTCGCCTTTGCCTCGGCGACGAATGCGTCAATCAGCTGATCGTTAAAGAAAAGATTATCCCGGTAGACCAGCAGTTCGTCGCGTTCCTCGGGGATCTCGGACAGGGAGTCCACCTCTAATGCCCCGCGACAATGATGCGCCAATAGATCGCGTTGTAGCAACCACAGCGGCTTATTCAAAATACGTAGGTCGCGGGCCGGCTCGCCGAAGGGGGGGATCGGTGTGCGCTCGCGAATCACGATGCGTTTCATAAACTTATTTCCCCTTGATGTCGGCCGGAGGCGAAAGGGTAAGTGGACCTCCTCCGGGGTTCTCACCCCTTTACTATACAAGATAGCGTTCGCTTATCTCAAGACGTATAGATTACATTCGCATTACGCGCACCGATGCGAATTGTTGCTAATCTGTTATCAATTAGATCAGTCAATCGCGTCCTTGTCGATGGCGAAGGTGCAGGTCTGGCCACCCGCGCCGCGACACTCGATCTCCTCGATATGAAACGAGTGCCCGCCGGTCACCCAGGTCAGCGCCTCTTCCAAGATCCCCTGCGCCAGGTGGCAGCACGGCTTCTCGCTCACGCGCCCCCAGCACACTGGGCACTTCTCGATGATGTACAGAAACTGGCCCTTGCGCTCCTCCACCCGTGTGGGCTGATCACTGAAGCGGTCGAAGGTCTGCGCGGTGGCGTTCAGCGCGATCTTCATCTTCATGGTCATCGGCATCAGCTTGAGCGCCAAGTCGGCCATGCCCAGCAGCGGCCCGAACTCCTTCAAGCCCAGATTGAAGGCATAGCGGCCGGCGCGCAGTTCCATGCCGCGGGCGCCGCGCGGGCCATACATCGTTTCGGTCGATTTGGAGATCGTGGTCAAGTCGGAAAAAGGAAACTCGCGCTTGAGATTGGAAGGCGGATAGGTATTGACCAGATGGCGGGCGCCGGCAAGGTTAAGCAGGGCGTTGACGCCGTTGCGGCCCATCACATCTTCGAGGCTAATCAAATACAAGCGCCCGATCAAATTGGGATAGAAACGGGGCTCAAGGTCCGTCGTGGTGCCACGATCATCTGGCATTGCCCGGCTCCTTACGGGTCTATAGCAGAGAAAGAAGACTGAATCTGCGGCCCAGAAAGCTTGGTTTATTGTACACGATGCGCTATTGCGAGTCAACCGCATTGCAAGGACTTCAGTGGGGGGTCGCGCTAGTACCATAGGTTGATGGATGCTGTGTAGCCGGGTTGAAGCGCCCCAGCTGTTAGCCACAATTATGCTATGATAGCGATCGATGGAGCGCGGATCGCTCCATGGTTTTTCATTTCGTTATAGGTAATAAATTGATCGAGATGAAGCCTGCTCTGCCACCTAACACCGGCACGCCTGCGGCACCGGGCAGCATGCCCAATCGCTCGCTGCGCCAAGGTCGTGGTTCAGCATGGGTACAGGTAGCCGCAACAACCTTCTTCATCGGCTTCCTGATCATCCAGTTGATCACACCGATCGTCCAACTGTTCTGGGCGCCACGGCCAGCGCGCTTTGGTTGGCAGATGTTCTCGCTAAGCTCGCCGCCGCCAAACTTCGCCGTGGTGCTGGATGACGGGACCAGCAAGCCGATCGCGATTGAATCGTTTGTAACCAGCCTGCGTGCTGAAGTGCCATTAACGCAATTCCTGCCGCCACATCTATGCCGGGTTGTGCCGCATGTCGTGGCTGTGCGCTACAAGTTCCGCGCTGCATCGCAAACAAATATCTACCTATGCAGCAAGTAAGTCTATTTCCGACATTAGTCATGCGGCGCCAAACTGATTCCCGGCCGGTCGCGCTGGCGCGGATTCTGGTTGGGTTGGCGGCGATGGGGAATGCGCTCGAGTATTGGGCGGCCATGAATCGTCTGCTGGCTCCTACAGTTGTAAAGATGCCCTACCTAGCTTGGCTGCCATATCCGTCGCTCGTGGCGGCGCAAGTGTTGATCGGCGTGTGGTTAATCGCCGCCCTGCTTTTTATTGTTGGACTGCAAACACGGCTGTCGGGCGCCATGTTGACCGCGATCATGGCGTATGTGTTGCTGCTCGATCAGCAGCTTTACAGCAACCATCTCTACTTGGGCATTCTGGTGACACTCTTACTGACGATCGTCGACAGCGGCGCGCGCTTCTCGCTCGACGCGCGCTACCGCGGCCGGCGCGATCGGATCGCCGAATGGCCGGTACTACTGTTGAAAGTTCAGGTCTCAATCGTGTACTTTTTCGCGGCGTTGACTAAAGTGAATCCTACATACCTTTCGGGCGATATCATGGCGCACTTCATTCACGCCGATGTCCTTCGTTTGGTTCCCGCCGGTTGGTCGCTTGTAGCGCCTATGCAGGCGCTGTCGATACTATCGATCGTTACCGAGTTTTTTATCGCGTTTGCGCTGTGGTTCGCCTTCTGGCGCTGGCTCGCGTTGCTTGCTGGCCTTGGTCTGCATCTGACAATCATTTTGATCGGCGGTAGGGCGATTGGCGTGCCCGATATTGTTTTTACAGTATTCGCATTGTCGATTGTTCCCTTATACGCGCTGTTCTTTCCGTTTCCACAGCCACGGATGCCGGCCGAATGCTTCAATGGATCAGATCAATGACTGCGCTGCGAATCGTCATGTTGGCCCCGTTTGGTATCCGCCCGAAAGGCACGCTGTCGGCGCGGATGCTGCCGCTGGCGCAAGCGCTGGTGCGGCGTGGCCATTCAGTTGGTATTGTTGCGCCACCGGTCCAGAACCCGGAGGACGCCGGCACGCGCGTGCTCTATCAGGATATTGCGGTAACACACACCCGTGTGCCGCGTTGGCCTGGCCCGATAGGCGTGGCGCAGCAGGTGCTGGCGCTCCTCCGCACGACACTGGCCGAGCGCCCGGATCTGATTCATCTCTTCAAACCAAAGGGCTACAGCGGCCTAGCGGCACTGCTGGCGCGGCGGCTTCGTCCCGATCTACCGCTGGTCGTCGATAGCGATGATTGGGAAGGCTGGGGCGGCTGGAACGACCTGCTGCCGTACCCAATTTCCGCCAAGTGGCTGTTCGCCTGGCAAGAGCGCGACTTACCCCGCCGGGCCGGCGCGGTCACCGTCGCCAGCCGCACATTAGAGACGCAAGTTTGGGGCTTTGGCGTGGCGCCGGAGCGTGTGTTTTATTTGCCGAACGGCATGCCAAGTTCTGAGTTAAGAGTTAAGAGTTTTGAGTTGGACTCAACTCAAAACTCAAAACTCAAGACTCTTAACTTATTACTCTACACCCGTTTCTGGGAATTCGACGTTCGCGATCTTGTCACGGCGCTGGTTGTGATTCTAGGGCAGTGCCCGGCGGCACGGCTGCTGGTGATCGGGCAGGGTGAGCGTGGCGAAGAGCGAGCATTGATGCGCCTGGCCGAGCGCGCTGGCATCGCCGCGGCGATCGACAATCGCGGCTGGGTTGCGCCGGCACGGATCCCGGCGTTATTGGCATCGGCCGATCTTGCGCTGGTGCCGATCAACGACACGCTGATCAACCGCGCGCGTGGTCTCGCAAAGCTGTTGGAATTGATGGCCGCCGGGTTGCCGATTGTGGCCGGGCGAGTTGGCCAGGTAGCCGAATATATCGAAGATGGTCTCAGCGGTGTACTTGTGCCACCCGAAGATCCGGCAGCGTTGGCTCAAGCGGCATTGAGATTGCTTGCCGACCAAGAACTGCGCGCGCGGCTAGGCCAAGCGGCTCGCGAGCGAGCGACCCAATCGTTCAGCTGGGAGCATCTGGCGCTCCAGGCGGAGGCAGCCTACCGAGTCGCGCTACGATAGAATTATCTCTATGTAGCACAATGCCAGGCGTGTTTGCGCCGCCAGAGGTGGCGAAAGCTGCTACAGTTTCGTTACCAAAGAGCTATTCACAAAACGACATTCTTTACTACAATAGGGCACGGTGTATGACAATCAGACCCACAGGGCCGATGCACAGTTACCAGGCGTATCGCGCGTATCCGGCGACGAAACCGCGGGCATGCTACAATTCGCGATTGCAAGTGATACTATGAAGATTGTCGATCGCATCAGAGTACGTTTCATAACGATTTGAGGCCTATCTATGTTTGGTAAGCAGATTCCCGTGTCGAGAGCGCCGATGTCGAGTGTGCGTGCAGCACAAGCTCGCGTACCTTATCTGGCGTTGATCTTTGAGCAGCCGCTCTGGGCTGGGGTCAGTGCACTGGTGATCTACGCACTTTTTGCGGTGTTGGATGGACCAATTTGGTTCGCATCGGCGAGCGCCTATTACAACTACCTGGCTGATGCGCTGCTTCATGGCCAGCTTGCTTTACGCTTGATTCCCCCTTCGACGCACGATCTCAGCTTTTTCCAAGGCCATTTTTATCTCTACTGGCCGCCAATGCCAGCGGTTTTCTTGATGCCATTCGTCGCGATCTTTGGCGTGCAGTTTAGCGATACCCTATTTACTGCCGGTATCGGGGCACTGAATGTTGCCTTGGTCGCGATGTTATTACGCCAAGCCTGTATCCATCGAGTGATTAAACTCTCCAAAGGCCGGCGCGGATTATTGGTGTTGTGCTTCGCGCTTGGCAGCGTACAACTGACACTCGCGCCGTTCGGGCGGGTCTGGAATACCGGTCAGATCGTCGGCTTTATGTGCGTGGCGCTTTGCTATCTTGTCGTCCTGCGGATGCGCGGAGCCTGGGCGTTTGTATTAGCCGGGCTAGCAATCGGTGCGGCGTTTCTCACGCGCAATCACATGCTGTTCGCCGGGGTCTGGCCGGCATATTACTTGCTCGTTCAACATCGTTCGATCGGTTGGCGGCGCTTGGCCGTGAATATATCGGCTGGCCTGCTGCCGGTGGTCGTCGCAATCGGCCTGTTGGCCTGGTATAACTGGGCGCGTTTCGGCAGCATAGCGGACAATGGTCTTGATTATCATCAGATGGCAGGAATCTTTGTCGAGGATTATCGCCGCTATGGCCCTTTTCATCCGCATTACTTGGCGATCAACCTATTCTATCAGTATATAGCGTATCCACTTCCACTCAATGATACAACCTTCTACGGTGGCAGCCTGTTTTTACTCACGCCAGTCTTTTTCGCCGCATGGGTAGGCGCTGCGGTTATGCGGCCACGCTGGTCGATGTGGGCGCTGGTTGTGTCAATCGTGTTGGTTAGCATACCGATTCTTTTGCTGATGGGCACCGGCTGGGTGCAATTTGGCCCACGGTATAGCCTTGATTTTACCGTGCCATTGCTTCTGCTGACGGCCGCCGGTCTGCGCCGCTGCCCGATCAGAGTGCTGTTCTTATTAACAATTGTCGCTATGGCTCATTATTTACTCGGCACAGGCTATTTACTGAACGCAATTTAGCTTCTCAGGGTGTTTTATGACGAAAGTATCGCCCGATGTCGCCGGAGCGCTCGATCGGCGCTATGTTGTGAAAGACGATCCATGGTCCAGCCATGGGATCATCAAGACCTGGCTGGCGCGGCGAGCCGCCGGTGCCAAGGTGCTCGATATCGGCGCGGCGACTGGCATGCTTGGCGAACAGTTCGCGCGATTCGGTTTTAGTCTGCATGGAGTCGAGCCGCATCCTGCCTGGGCCGAAGTGGCGCGGCCATATTATGCCGCGCTGGTCTGCGGCACGCTCGATCAGGTTGAAGACGCGTTTTTAGCCGATCACGACGTGGTGGTCTGCGCGGATGTGTTGGAGCATATCGCCCAGCCCGAGCAAGCGCTGCGACGGTTGCTCGATCTCCAGCCGACCGGATGTGAGTTCTTCATATCGGTGCCAAATATCGCGAATATATGGGTGCGCCTCAATCTGCTGCTGGGGCGATTCGACTATACCGATCGCGGTATTCTCGATCGCACGCATCTGCGGTTTTTTACGCGCCGCACGTTTAGCTCGACGCTTCGTTCCGCTGGTCTCGAAATTGCCGAACTACGCGTCACACCTATTCCGCTTAATCTGGTACATCCTGCTTTTCAGCAGACCGGATGGGGCAGATCGATCCATGCGCTGCTCGCACAGCTTACCGCTGCAATGCCCACCTTACTTGGCTATCAGTTTGTCGCGCGGACCATCAAGCGTCCATAGGAGGACCGGCTTATGAATTCCGACACATGCAAAGTTGTGATTGTTTTGCCTGCCTATAACGCGGCCAAAACTTTACTTAGGACGCTGGATGAGATCCCGGTTGAATATCGGCAGCACGTCATCTTGGTGGATGATGCATCGCGCGACGACACGGTTGCGGTAGCCAAGGCCGCCGGGCTGACGGTCTTCCAGCACCAGAAGAATCGCGGCTATGGCGGGAACCAGAAGACCTGCTATCGTGAAGCGCTGGCCATGGGCGCCGATATCGTGGTCATGCTCCATCCCGATCACCAGTATGATGCTTCGGTCGTGCCGGCAATGGTCGAGCCAATCATGAATGCACGCGCGGATGCGGTGTTTGGCTCACGAATGTTGGGCGGCCGCCCGCTGGAGGGCGGGATGCCGCGCTGGAAGTATATCGCGAACGTTTTTCTGACCGCGCTGGCGAACATTGTGTTCGGCCGCTATCTGACGGAAATTCATTCGGGGTTTCGCGCCTACTCGCGTAAGTACCTTGAGACCGTTCAATTCGAGCAGAATAGCGATGATTTTGTCTTTGATACCGAAATCATTGCTCAGGGCATGACATTCAATCTCTACTTTAGCGAAGTGCCAATTGTGACCCGCTATTTCCCAGAAGCCTCGTCGATCAACTTGCGTCGCAGCATCGTCTATGGCTTTGGGATTTTGAAAGTGCTGCTGCGCTATAGCCTGCACCAAAGCCGCGTACGCCGCTCGAAAAAACTGGAGCAAAAAGCCCCGCGCGATTTACAGGTCGCATCAAAAGATCTGCCGCAGCGCTAGAGGAAACTGACAGATGCAAGAAATAGGCGCGAACAATGAAGCGACAGCGGCGCGCACGCCGTTCCCCAGAATGGTTCTCGCGCCGCCGTGGCGCTGGGCGTTCACCCTTTTTCTCGGCTATCGTGTGCTGTGGAGCTTCTGGGCCGCCTGGGTGTCATCGGTCTATCCATTTACCCCGGTCGAGCAGATTGTTCCGGTCTGGCCGATTTCGGCATCGTTCGGTGTATGGCTTGAGCGGTTGCTGCTTTGGCCCGTGGCGCGCTATGATGTGTTCTGGAACATCGGAATCGCCGAGTATGGTTACGCGTATAAGATCGGTAGCACCGCCTTTCACCCGCTCTACCCGCTGTTGATTGGCGTGCTCGGCCGGGCATTCGGCGGCGACTATCTGTTGGCGGGCTGGCTGATCGCGCAAGTGTGCTGTGTGGCAATGCTCGCGCTGCTCTACAAGCTGGTGCTGCTGGATTACGATCAAGGTGTGGCGCGACGCACCACGCTGTTTCTGATCGGGAGCCCGCTTGGGTTTGTGCTGCTGATACCGTATGCCGAGTCGCTGTTACTCTTGTGTATCGTCGGCGCGCTGTATGCTGCGCGGCTGCGACGCTGGTGGCTGGCCGGGCTGCTTGGCGCTGGCGCCGCGCTGACCAAGCAGCCTGGCGTTGTTGTGTTGTTGCCGCTGGCCTGGGAAGTGTGGCGCGTACATCGCGACGACATGCGCGCGCGCCGGTTTCGGTCGCTGTTAGGCCCGCTGCTTGGTCTATTGCTCGTGCCACTTGGCCTGCTCGCATATTTGATCTACCGTGCAATGCTGGGCGATGCAGAGTTCTCCTGGAGCAACCCCAGCACGGTCATCTGGGCGCTCCTGGTGACGCCGTCCTACGATCGGGTTTGGGATCATCACTTTAGTTTTCCTTGGGTGGGTCTACAGATTGCGATTGATCGGCTGCGGACGGCGCCGTTCTTCTATCTGATCCTGAACATGTTTGTGATGTTGATTATGGCGGTCATTATTTGCTATAGTGCGTTGCGCCAACGCGGCTCATATGTCCTTTACAGCCTGTGCCTGTTAATCATGAATCTGGCGATTGTGTACCCGCTGATACCGTATATCAGCGTGATTCGGCGCTTTCTGATTATTTTCCCCTTATTTATCCAGCTTGCTCTATGGGGTCGCTCGCCGCGGCTATGCATGTTGATTCTGTTCTGTAACACGTTGCTGTGGGTGTACATCAGCGAGGCATATGTGCGCTTCGCGTACATACCGTAGTGCAATTGCAGATTGCAGACCTGCCCTGCCCTTCGACACACTCAGGAACCGCGCAGTCGAAGGGTCGAAGGGGAGCTCGTCGAAGGGTTGCAGATTGTGTTTAGCGCACCACCACAGTAAAGATGACGAGTCGTAGTGCCGCCTTATGAACTTTTATTATTAAATCGGGCATTTCGCACCGCCGCACGCGCGGGGCTAAAGCGCCCGCGCTAACAGCCCAAGCCCGCTGAAGCGGGCTACCCGATTAATTTCTTCATCTTCATCAGGCGGTGGGCGTCGATCGACGGCCTGAAGGCGGCACTACAAGCTCGTCAATATCAATGTGGTCGACCACTAGCGCATATATGGGTGGATGCTGTGAGTAGTTCCGAAGTGCGGCCGAGTAAATTTCATGACAGGCTTTCCACAGCGCTGCTGCTCGGAACGCCGGCCCTGTTGGTTGTGGTCTATATCCAGAAATGGATTGGCTTGTTCGATCTGCCTGGACTCGGCGCGATTGCCGTGCCCGGCGGCGTGATTATGTCGCAGCACCCGCCGTTCCTGGCGCCACTGTTGGGCCTGATCGCGTTCGACAATTATAACGGCGCCTATATCGCCTGGAGTGCGATTCTTTGTTGCATTTTGGCGCTTTGTGGTGTCGTGGCAGCGCGGTTTCTTGCCGCGAACGGTATTGACCGGCGCTCGAGCACTGTGGTGGCAATCGGCGCGGTCCTGTTCTATCCGGTCTTCATCAGTCTGCTGAAAGGGCAGGACACGGCATTTGTGCTGCTTGGCGCGCTGATCTGGATGTGGGCGCTGCAGCAACGACGTGAGCGATTGGCCGGGGTCGCGCTGGCGTTGGTCTGGCTGAAACCGCAGATCGCGCTGGCATTGGCGGTTCCACTGCTGGCCTCTAGAAATCGTTCCGCATGGTGGTTCTGCGGCGCGACGGCACTGCTGGGGCTGTATAGCCTACTGTTGGTCGGCTGGGGCGGCTTGATCGATTTGCTTGGACTGATGCGACTGAGCGCCGCTGGCTGGGGCTATGGCACAAACCAGGACGCAATGTTCAACTTCCTCGGGCTAATGCTGCGCAGCGCGCCCGCAACCGACGGCGCGACGCTGGACGTGCTGAAATGGGCAGTCTATCTGCTGACGATTGTGTGCCTTTGCTGGTTCTGGTGGGGCAGGCGCTCTGCGCTCACGTTTCAACAGATCGGCCTATCGATACCGTTTATTCTGTTTGCTTCACCGCACCTCCATCAGCACGATTTGAGTCTGCTGTTATTGCCGGCGCTTGGCCTGATCGCGCTCTTGCCGAAGCGCGAAGATTGGCCAGACGTGGCCGCACTCGCGCTATTGCCGGTGATCTCGCTGGTGTATATCGCCAGCGACCTCTACAGCCAGACATTGCACTACCTTGTTGGGTATGGGCTGATGGTTGGGTTTGCCGTTGGCCTCGGCATTGCCCTAAGGGCCTCACAGCTCAGGACGCTCTAATCGCGCATGTTTGGCAGCTAGCCTTGACTGCCGCATCGATTGGCGCCAGCGCCACGCCGCACAGATCAGCAATGGCGCTCCTGTTAGTGCCCAGAGCACTGCCGCCGATCGCTCGAATGGAAAGGCGAGCCATAGCATGGATACGCCGGCGCCAATGAAGGCAAGCGGGCCGCCGATCTCCATCCACACCAATAACAATGGCAGCAGCGTATATAAGCTGTTGAGCGGGAAGATTGCGACCTGTGCAGTGGCAAGCCGCGCCGGCCAGCCCATGCGCCATGTAACAAGGATGAGAATGAGACTCCAGGGCAGGAGCGACGGCGCAGGATTAACTGCACGGTACAACTTGAGCTCCTCTAGCCAGCCCAGCGGCCATGTCGGCATCAGCACGAAGCTCGTGCCCCACACGAGCAGGCCCCACAATCCCGCCCAGTAGAGTGACTTTTGGTCATTCTTCCAGGCCCAAACGAGCCCAGCTAAGGCGAAAAAGAGACCGACTTGCGGTTTGATCGGGAGCAGCGCAATGCACAAGCCGATGAGCCACGACTTCTGCCAACGCATGGAGAACAAGAACAGAACGATCAGTGCGAACCACACCAATGTGCCTTGCTTCACCAGAATCGAGATGTAGAGCGGCGCAAAAACCAACGGTAGGAAGATGAGCTTGCGCCAGTCGGGGCGGAGCCCAAGCGCGGCGAATGAACCAACCGCGCCGGCAAGTGTCCATAGCCACATCGAGAGTGGCAATGGCAGCAGCACCAGCGGGATGCAGATCAGCGCCATTGGCAGTGGGTAAGGAAAGCCCGCAGCGTATGGCGTGAACCAGAGATGTGCCATTTCGCGCGATGCTTCGGCTGAATAGGGGTCCTGGCCGGCGAGTAATTTGAGAGTGCCGAAGTAAATCGGGTAAAAATCGCCCGCGATTTCGGGAGGCTGCTGAACGATCAGTAGCATGATCCATGCTGCCACTAGCAGGCAAAAAAGCAGTCCACATAGCAAGCGCTTCACGATGCTTAATCTCCTTGCGATACCGGTTCGGCAGCAGCTCGGGTCCGGGTGTGGCCGCGGGCGTGCCGGTACCACAGCAGCAAAAGGACGAGCAGCAGCGGGCTTTGCACGATCGGCGCCATATTGTCGGTTGGGAGCAGCTTCATGCCAATCAGCAACGCCACAATGCCCGAAAGGCCCAGGCAAATCTGATCGAAAACGGTTAAGCGATTGAGCGCCACCAGTCCCATGTAGTGACGCCAGCTCAGCGGCGAGGCCAGCAGCATCACGGGAACGAGCGGCCTGAGCCAATCGCCGCGCCGGATGCGTGGAATCAACGGCAGCAGCAACAGCACCAGCACACTCAGCGTGACAAGCGCCAAGGCGGCGCCTGGAACGACCGAACGCACGAGCCGAACTAATGAGTCGTTGCCGATTTCATCGACATAGAATTGCGTATTGACCGGCAGGAAGCGCAGCCAGCCGCGTGTGACGCCCAGCCCCAATACAATCTCGCATAGCACCAGCGTGAGCCCGCCAGTCGCCAGCGCAACCAGCGCCATGCTGCGCCGCCCGGCGATCAGCAGGCCGGCGATCAATAGCGCGGGATAGACCTTGATCGCCGCGCACAGGCCAATCAGGATCGCCGCGAGGCGCGGGTGACGCGGTTGGATCCGCAGGACCAGCACAAGCAATAGGAACAGCAGCGGCTCGTGCGTGCCCAGGCCGAGCGCGAGAATCCAGAAACTGGCCGTCGCAGCGCAAACCGAGGGGCCTACGCGCCCAAGCTGCCATGCGCCGGCGATCGCGGCCCACGAGAGCACCAGCCAAACGACCCGCGCGACCGGCCAGCTGAGCCAGGCGATCGGCAAGGCCAGTAGGGTGGCAAAGGGCGGATGAGCGGTTTGCATGCCGCCGTAGAGCGGTGCGATATCGGCGCAGCAATCGGCCAGCAGGGCGGCGGTGCGCTCGTTGGTATCGCGCCCGCGCCACCAGCCGGATGCCGCCGCGTAATCTTGGGCGTAGTCGGGTTGAAACTGCGGCAGCAACAGCAACGCCGCGATCAGCATGCCAATGCTGAGTACGATTCGGAACCACATAGCGTAGACCTTATCAATAGTGCATAGTGCGTAGTGCGTAATACGTACAGTCGATACGCACTACGCACTACGCGTGAGATGCTTTGTTCATGGTGCGTCTGTTATAGCATGCTTTGAGGGCCGACGATATGCCGATATGCAACCGGATCGGTAGCGCCTTCGGTGCAAAGCAGCAACACGCGGCTCGAACGCCCGAGCCCAATTGCAGCGCGTGCAGGCTCGGCGTCGGGCGCGGTGCAGAGATCGATCAAACCACCGGCGCCGGCCGCACCGGTCTCGCCCGCGACCAGGCCTGCTTGCGCCAGCGCACGCATGCCCTCACGCGCGCGCTCGTCGTCGATCGCCATGACCAAGTCGAGGCCGCTCGAGAGGGCCGGCCAAGCCACCAGCGAGGGCGCGCCGCAGTTTAGCCCGGCCATGATTGAATCGTGCGGGCCGGGAATGGCGACGATGCGGCCGGCCTGGAGCGAGGCCAGCACACAGGCGGCGCGGCCCGGTTCTACACCGACGATCCTCACCCCCGACCCCCTTCGACAACGCTCAGGGCAGGCCGCTCCCATCGCCATGGGAGAGGGGCGAGCTCTATCGAAAACGTCACGGTGCCGATAGTGGCGTATCACCGCCGCCGCCAATGCGCCGACGCCGACCTGCACAAACACAATATCGGGGCCAGGCTCGGCGCGGCGGGCCAACTCGGCGTCGATCTCGCGGAAGATCGTCGCATAGCCGGCGATCACGTCGCGCGGCGTATCTTCGTAGCCTGGCCAGGAGGTATCGGAGATCACCAGGCAGCGCGGGCCCGCCAGCTCGGCCGAGCGCGCGACCGCGTCGTCGTAGCTGCCGTCGACGATCATGACCTGCGCGCCCTCGCTGGCAATCGCGTCGATGCGGGCCTGGGCGGTGCCAGCCGGCACAACGATCCGCGCCGCGAACCCAAGCAGCGCGGCCATGCGCGCCACGGCGCGGCCGTGGTTGCCGTCGGTCGCGGCGGCCAGAGTCAGCGGCCGGAGCGGCGCGAATCGCTCGACCAGCTCGGCGAAGCTGGCGCAGCGCAGTTCGTCGATACCTAGCCGGCGCGCGAGCGCCCGCGCGACCCCCCAGGATGCGCCGAGAATCTTGAATGCCGGCAGGCCGATGCGCTGCGACTCGTCCTTGACCCAGATCCTGCCGACGCCGAGCGACGCCGCAAGCTTGGGCGCCTCGACCAGTGGCGTGGGCGCGTAGCCGGGCAGCAGCTGGTGGAAGGAAAGCGGGTCGAGGTTGGGATCGGTCGAGTCGGTAAAGGATGTGGTGTTTGGGTTGAGGAAGAAGCGCGATCCAGTCATGTTGTGGGCCTATCTGAAATAGAACTAAGAATCGAGAACCAAGAACCACTGTTCACCTTTATCAGCGTCGGTACCCGCGGGTAGGGAGGACTGGTATGAGAATCGTGCTAAGGGTAGAGGAAAGCGGAGAGCCTGTCAATTGAGCGCTCAGCCAAAAGTCTGGTTGACAACGAAAGATCCTGCTGCTATACTCCGCTCAATCACAGAAACGAACGACGACGAACAGGAAGAGTACGCGCGCTTGTCGCCGCCCAGAGAGCCGGCAGTTGGTGTGAAGCCGGCGCGGATGTAGACGCGGAATGGGCCTGGGAGTTGCGGAGCGAAACAATTGTAAATTGTATATTGTACATTGCAAATTCACTGTCGGTTTGCAATTTGCAATATACAATTTACAATTGGTGTAGTAGCCGCCGGAGACGCCACCGTTATCTGGGCGCAGGATATCGGACATGCTATATGTCTCATATCTGTTGAGTGCGCCAGCGCCGCGAGGTCTGGCGAACGGGGGTGGCACCGCGAAAGGCTTCTGGCCTCTCGTCCCTGGATGGGATGAGGGGTTTTTGTTTTGTCCGTTGTGCGTTGTCCATCGTCAGTTGCAACGGATAACGGACCACGGACGATGGACAACAAATAGCTCAAAGAGGAGGTATTAGCCATGGACTCGATCAAGTACACGTTAGCTGAAAAGGACATACCCCAGAGTTGGTACAACATCGCGTCGGATCTGCCCGCGCCGCCGCCGCCGGTGCTGCACCCCGGCACCGGCCAGCCGATCGGCCCGGCCGATTTGGCGCCGCTATTTCCAATGGAACTGATCAAGCAGGAAGTGAGCGCCGAGCGGAAGATCGAGATCCCCGAGGAAGTGCAGCAAGTCTACCGCCAGTGGCGGCCAACGCCGCTGTATCGTGCGCGGCGGCTCGAGCGAGCGCTCGATACGCCGGCAAAGATCTACTATAAATATGAGGGCGTGAGCCCAGCCGGCTCGCATAAGCCCAACACCGCCATCGCGCAGGCCTATTACAACAAGCAGGAGGGTGTGAAGCGGCTGATCACCGAGACCGGCGCGGGCCAGTGGGGCTCGGCGCTGGCGATGGCCGGCGCGTTCTTCGGGCTGGAGGTGCTGGTATATATGGTCAGGGTCAGCTACGACCAGAAGCCGTACCGGCGCGGCCTGATGGAAACCTTTGGCGCGAAAGTGATCGCGAGCCCGAGCGAGACGACCAACGCCGGCCGGATGATTCTGGCCGAGCACCCCGACAGCACCGGCAGCCTTGGCATCGCGATCAGCGAGGCGGTTGAGATCGCAGCGCAGGACCCGGATGCCAAGTACGCGCTCGGCAGCGTGCTGAACCATGTGCTGCTGCACCAGACGGTGATCGGCCAGGAGGCGCTGATGCAGTTGGAGATGGCCGGCGACTACCCCGACATCGTGGTGGGCTGCACCGGCGGCGGCTCGAACTTCGCCGGAATCGCATTCCCGTTCATTGGGGCCAAGCTGCGCGGCGAGCGCGATCTGCGGGCGGTGGCGGTCGAGCCGGCCTCGTGCCCGAGCCTGACGCGCGGCAAGTATGCCTACGACTTCGGCGACACTGCCAAGATGACGCCACTGGTGAAGATGCACACGCTTGGCCACACCTTTGTGCCGGAAGGCATCCATGCCGGCGGCCTGCGCTACCACGGCATGGCGCCGATGGTGAGCCACCTGGCCGAACTTGGCCAGATCGACCCGCGCGCCGAGACGCAGCTGGGCTGCTTCGCGGCTGGCGTGCAGTTCGCGCGCGCCGAGGGTATTCTGCCCGCGCCCGAGGCCAACCACGCCGTCAAGGGCGCGATCGATGAGGCGCTCAAGTGCAAGGAGGGCGGCGAATCGAAGGTGATTCTGTTCAACCTGTGCGGTCATGGCCATTTCGATATGGGCGCCTACATAGACTATTTGGCTGGTAAACTTCGTGATCACGAGTATTCACGAGAAGAAGTAGCGATGGCGCTGGCGGGCCTGCCGAGCGTTGGTTAATTTTGAACGCGAAATGACGGAGCTGCGGAAGGAGCGGAAGCCAGCCGAACTCGATGTAGCCAACGAATTCCCTGCTATGCTGAACGGAGTGAAGCATCTCATTGAAGATCAAGGATGGACGATATTGTCACGGTGAGATGCTTCACTTCGTTCAGGATGACGGTGGTTGCGGCGCATTGCCAGGATGGACGATATTGTCACGGTGAGTCCTTCATTTCGTTCAGGATGACAGTGATTGCGACGGATTGTCAGGATGAGCGATAGTCTCACGGCGAGATCCTTCGCTTCGTTTGAGGATGACAGTGATCGCAGTGCATTGCATCGCTGCGATGAAATCGACGAGTATTTGAGGAACTTATGGCGCAGATTAAGATCTATGCCTTGAAAACACATCTCGATCGGGTCAAAGCCGAGCTTTCGAATGTGATTCATAGTTGTGTGGTCGAGATGTTGCAAGTGCCGGAAGATAAACGTACTCAGCGCTTCTTTGGGCTCGATCCGAGCGATTTTATGTATCCGCCTGGCCGATCCGAGCAATACACCATTATCGAGGTGAGTATGTTCGAAGGGCGCACGATTGAAACAAAGAAGGCATTCATTCGTCTCTTATTCGACAAATTGTGGCGCGAATTACAGATTGCCCCGAATGATGTCGAGATTACGATCTTCGAGACGCCGCGCCACAACTGGGGGATTCGCGGCGCCACCGGCGACGAGCTGAATCTGAACTATCGTGTGGATGTCTAACGAAACCAAGAATAGAGATCTACGAAAGAGATCCACAGAGATTACACCGATTAGGTTGGCATACAAACATTCGTACTCTGCGAAATCTGTGTAATCTGTGGATGAAACTAAAGGAGTACTACAATGACAACCAAACCGCGCCTACTGACCGGCGACCGGCCGACGGGCCGATTACACTTGGGCCATTATGTTGGCACGCTGGCGAACCGCGTGAAGCTCCAGGAAAACTACGACTGCTTCTTCCTGGTGGCCGATCTGCATATGCTGACCACTCGTACCGAGCTGGAGCGCCTGCGCCAGACCGGCGACAATATTCGCGCAGTCGTGCTCGATAACCTGAGCGTTGGCATCGACCCCGAAAAAAGCAGCTATGTGCTGCAATCGCTGGTGCCACAGATCGCTGAGCTGCAGCTGATCTTCTCGATGCTGGTGACCGTGCCGCGGTTGCAGCGCGTCCCAACGCTCAAAGAAGTGATGCAGGATCTCGACATCGAGCAACCGTCGTTGGGCCTGCTTTCGTACCCGGTGCTGCAGGCGGCCGATATTCTATCGGTGCGCGCCAACCTGGTGCCAGTGGGCAAGGATCAAGCCTCGCACCTGGAGGTGACGCGCGAGATTGCCCGGCGCTTCAACGGCCTGTACGGCGATACGCTGCCCGAGCCCGACACGCTGATTGGCGATGTGCCGACCCTGGTGGGCATCGATGGGCAGGCCAAGATGAGCAAGAGCCTCGACAACGCTATCTACCTGACTGACGACGCCAAGACCGTGGAGCAGAAGGTGCGCGCCATGTACACCGACCCGAACCGCATCCGGGCCGATATTCCCGGCAAGGTCGAGGGTAACCCGGTGTTCCAGTACCACGACGCCTTCAACCCGAATGTCGATGAAGTGAACGACCTGAAGGAGCGCTACCGCCTCGGCAAGGTTGGCGATGTCGAGGTCAAAAAGAAGCTAGCCCTGGCGATCAACAACTTTCTCGACCCGATCCGCGCGCGGCGAGCTGAGCTGGAGCGCAACCCACGGATCGTGGAAGAGGTGCTGACCGCCGGCAGTGCGCGCGCGCGCGCCGAGTCGGATGAGACGCTGCGGATCATTAAAGAGGCGATGGGACTCAAGTTTATCTAGGAGTCAGGAGTCAGAAGCTCATCGATCATAGCAAATCTTGATATCGGGGCAGCTCCATTCTGACTTCTGACTCCTGAATTCTTTGGAGGCAATATGCAATTCAAACCCTCACTCGACGAGATGCGCGCGCTGCGCGACCAGGGCAACCTGTGCCCGATCTATGCTGAAATTTTGGCCGATCTGGAGACGCCGGTGTCGGCATTCCTGAAGGTCGCGCGCGGGCCATGGAGCTTCTTGCTGGAGTCGGTCGAGGGTGCGCAGCATTTGGCGCGCTACTCATTCATCGGCGCCGAGCCGTATCTGACGCTGCGCTTCGCCGATGGCCTGGCCAACGCGGTGCATGGCGGCTACAAGCAGACCTTGCCGTATAGCGACCCGCTGAAGGTGCTGGGATCATACCTGGCCGACTACCGGCCAGTGCGTCTGCCCGATTTGCCGCGCTTCGTCGGCGGCGCAGTCGGCTATATGAGCTACGAGACGGTCGGCCACTTCGAGCGGCTGCCGCTGCCCGAACAGCGCGCGTATGCCATGCCCGAGGGCATGTGGCAATTTGTCGACACGCTGCTGGCGTTTGACCATCTCAAGCACAAGATCAAGGTAATCAGCCATGTGCACCTCGACGCGCACGACCTGGAGGCTGAGTATGCGCGCGCGGTCGGCAAGATTGAGGGGCTGATTGCTCGGCTGGCGAGTCCGTTGTCCGTGATCAGTAGTCAGCTGCCGAACACGATCGACAACGGTCAACCGACGACGGACAATGGACAACGGACAACAAGCAACGTGACGCAGCAAGAGTACGAGCGCCGCGTGCTGGCGGCCAAGGAGTACATCGCGGCCGGCGATATCTTCCAGGTGGTGCCGTCGCAGCGCTTCAGCCGCCCGGTCGGCGTCGACTCGTTCACAATCTACCGCGCGCTACGGACAATCAATCCGTCGCCGTATATGTTCTACCTGCGCACACCCGAAGGCGAGCTGGTAGGCGCTTCGCCGGAGTTGCTGGTGCGCGTCGAAGATGGCCTGGTGACGACCCACCCGATCGCCGGCACGCGCTGGCGCGGCCATGACGACGCCGAAGATCGTGCGCTGGCCGAGGAGTTGCTGGCCGATGAGAAGGAGCGCGCCGAGCATTTGATGCTTGTCGATCTGGGCCGCAACGACATTGGCCGCGTGTCGAAGCCGGGCACGGTGAGCGTGCCCGACTTTATGTTCGTCGAGAAGTTCAGCCATGTGATGCACCTGGTGAGTCATGTGACCGGCCATTTGCGTCCAGACATGACCGCGCTCGACGCGCTGCGGGCCTGCTTCCCGGCCGGCACCGTCAGCGGCGCGCCGAAGATCCGCGCGATGGAGATTATCGCCGAACTCGAAGGCGAGCAGCGCGGAATCTATGCCGGCGCGGTGGGCCATGTCGGCTTCAACGGCGACCTGGATACCTGCATCGCCCTGCGCACGATGGTGGTCAAAGACGGCGTGGCGTATGTGCAGGCCGGCGGCGGCGTAGTGGCCGACAGCGACCCGACGGCCGAATACAATGAGAGCCGCAACAAGGCCGCCGCGCTGCTGCGGGCGATCGAGGAGGCGGAGTCCTTGGCAAGATGACAAGATGACAGATAACAGCGAAAGTAGGGAGCACAATCTGCAATCTGCAATTTCTAGTGAGGAGCGCGATATGTTGACCCCTGAACAGCGGCGCGATATGATCGACAAGATCCGTGTGCTGCCCGAGCAACTGGCGGCGCGGGTGCGCGGGCTCAGCGTGGAGCAGCTGACGACCCATTTCGTGGCGCATGAGTGGACTGTGGCACAGAATGTGCATCACCTGGGCGACTCGCACATGAATAGCTTTATCCGCCTCAAGTTAATCTTAACCGAGCAGCACCCGACGTTACGGCCATACGACCAGGACGATTGGGCCAAGACGCCGGAGGCGAATAGCCCCGAGATCGAGATCTCGCTGCGTTTGCTGGCGGGCCTGCATGCGCGCTGGGTGATGTTGTTCGAGGGGCTATCGGAGGCGGAATGGCAGCGCACTGGCTTTCATCCCGAAAACGGCGATATGTCGGTTGAGGATGTGCTGCGGATCTACGCGGCGCACGGCGAAGGGCACATCGATCAGATCAACCGCACGCTTGCGGCGCAGCAGTTGTAGGCGGTATGAACAATCGAGGAGGCGCATGAGCTATGACAGATGTTGATTCCTCGTCGTTTCCAACGACACTGCGGCGAGCGGTGAGCGATAGGTATCACGGCATCACGGTCGTCGAGGAGTATCGCTGGCTGGAGAACTACGACGATCCGGCGGTGCGAGCGTGGACCGAAGCACAGAACCGCTACTCACGCGCCTTGCTCGACGACATCGCGGCGCGTAGGCCGATCGGGGAGCGGCTGCGGACACTGTATACGGCAATCTCGGCTGACTATGACCGACTCAGGCGCTGCGGCGGGAGACTTTTCGCGATCAAAAATCAGCCGCCCAAAGAACAGCCCTTGCTTGTCACACTGACCGGGGTCGACGATCCGGCCAGCGAGTGGGTCGTGCTCGATCCAAATCAGCTCGACCCGACCGGCGCGACGACAATCGACTTCTATCAGCCCTCGCTCGACGGCCGGCTGGTAGCTGTCTCGCTCTCGCAGAACGGCAGCGAGGAGGGCACGCTGCATTTTTATGAGGTGGCGACCGGCCGCGAGCTGGGCGATCTGATTCCGCGCGTCACGTACCCGACCGCCGGGGGCAGCGTTGCCTGGAGCGCGGATACTGCCGGCGTCTACTACACGCGCTACCCACGCGGCGATGAGCGGCCACCTGAGGATCGCAACTTCTACCAGCAGGTCTACTATCACCGGCTGGGCACGCCGACCGAGTCGGACACATATGTCATCGGCGCGGATTTCCCGCGCATCGCCGAGGTCGAGCTCCACACGACAGAGGATGGGCGCTACCTGCTGGCGACTGTCGCGAATGGCGACGGCGGCGAGTTCGCACACTTCCTGCGCGACCCCGAAGGTGCTTGGGCTCAGATCACCCGCTTTGAGGATGAGGTGACGCGGGCGGAATTTGGCCTTGACGATCGACTCTACTTGATATCGCGCCACGGCGTGCCACGCGGCAAGATCCTGCGCATACCGCTAGCGACCGCCAACCTGGCGCGCGCTGAAGCGATCGTGCCTGAGCGCGACGCGACGATCGAAAACTTTACGCCGACTGCGACGCGTCTCTTCGTCACCGAGCTCGAAGGCGGCCCTTCGCAAGTGCGCGTGTACGACCTCGCAGGCCACGACGCCGGGCTGCTGCCGATCCCACCAGTTTCGGCAGTCTGGCAGATGGAACATGTGCAGGGCGACGAAGTGCTGCTTCGCGTCAGCAGCTTCACGGCGCCGCCGGCATGGTATCGCTTCGAGCCAGCCGAGGAGGAACCGGCCCGCACAGCGCTGGTTATGACCACGCCGGCCGATTTCAGCGATGTCGAGGTGGTGCGTGAATTCGCGACATCACGCGATGGCACCAAAGTGCCGATCAATATCATGCGCCGGAAAGGGATCGCGCTGGATGGCAACAGCCCGACCATTCTGTATGGCTACGGCGGCTTTGGTATCAGCCTTTCGCCATACTTCGATCCAAGCGTGAGCGTCTGGCTCGACCGCGGCGGGGTATATGTGATCGCAAACCTGCGCGGTGGTGGCGAGTATGGCGAGGACTGGCATCGGGCGGGCAACCTAACAAATAAGCAAAATGTGTTCGACGACTTTCTGGCCAGCGCCGAGTACCTGATCGCAGCGGGATACACACGGCCGGCGCGCCTAGCGATCATGGGCAGAAGCAATGGCGGTTTGCTGATGGGCGCGGCGCTCACACAGCGGCCGGATCTGTTCCGCGCGGTGGTTGCGTTTGTCGGCGTTTACGATATGCTGCGTATCGAGCTCGATCCGAACGGCGCGTTTAATGTCACCGAGTTTGGCACCGTGACCGACCCCGAGCACTTCAAGGCGCTCTATGCTTACTCGCCCTATCATCGCGTGGCCGATGGCGCGGCATACCCTGCGGTGCTGTTTGTCACCGGCGACAACGACGGGAGGGCGAATCCAGCCCACTCGCGCAAGATGACCGCGCGCCTACAGGCGGCCAGCAGCTCCGGCCTGCCGGTGCTGCTGCGCAGCAGCGCCAGCTCCGGGCATGGCATGGGCACATCACTCAACGAGCGGATCGCCGAGAAGGCAGACGTGTACGCTTTCTTGTTCGACCAGCTTGGAGTCACTATAACGCATGACCAAGACCAACGCAATTCGCGCGCTCGACCGGGCCGGCATCGCCTATGAGCTACGCAGCTACGATATCGACGAGGCCGATCTGAGCGCGGAACGCGCAGCGGCGAAGTTGGGCATGGCCGAAGACTCGGTGTTCAAGACGCTGATAACGCGCGGCGATCGGACTGGCCCGGTATTAGCCTGCATTCCAGCCGGCACTGAGCTGGATCTGCGCGCGCTAGGCGAGGCATCCGGCAACAAGCGGGTGGAGATGGTGCCGCTGCGCCAGGTGCTCGACCTGACTGGTTATATGCGCGGCGCGGTGACGCCGCTGGCGGTGAAGAAGCCGTACCCGGTGTTTATCGACGAGACGGTTGAGCTGTGGCCAATTGTTGGTATTAGCGGCGGGCAGCGCGGGCTCGAAATTCTGCTTGCGCCCGCCGATCTTATTCGCGCGACCGGCGCCACTCTTGCGGACATTGCACGGCAGAGCAGATAGGAGCGATGTGATACACGTATCAATCCTATTCCGCCAAACCACGCTCGCGCTGGCGAGCATGACCTTGGCCGCGCTGATTGGCGGCTGCGCCAGCGCGCCGGCTATTCCGGCATCTGTAGAGTCGACGCCGACGAACGCACCCGCTACCGCAGCGGCCGCCGTGGCGACCGCGGCCACAACCCCGAGCGCAAACGGCGAGCAACTGCGCGACCTGGCCGCCCGCCGCAGCTTCTATGTTGGCGCGGCGGTGTCGATGCCCGCGCTACGCGGTGAGCCAGCATACGCAGAGCTGCTCGCGCGAACCTATAATCAGGTGACGCCAGAAAATGTGATGAAGTTTGGGCCGATCCACCCCGCCCGTGACCGTTACGACTGGGGCCCCGCCGACGAGCTGGTCGCGTTCGCCGAAGTGCACGGGATGCGCGTGCATGGACATACGCTGGTGTGGCATCAGCAGTTGCCGGCGTGGATCAACCTGGGGAACCTGACGCCCGATGCTGCGCGTGAGGCGCTGCACGACCATATCGCGCAGGTAGTCGGGCGCTACAGCGAGTTCACAACCTGGGGCTTCACCGACAAGCATTCTTGGGTGCCGAATTTCTATCCTGGCACCGGCGCGGCACTGCCGTTCGACGAGCAGTATGCGCCGAAGCCGGCGTACGATGCTTTGGTGGAAGAACTTTCTAAGTAGTGATCAAAATTGACCGCCTACCTCGTGTGAAATCATCGCACTTACGCGGTCACTCGCAAAACACGGATTATTCTTCTTCCTATCGAACGTTTTTTCGTACTACGAACGAAAAAACGTTCGATAGGAGAGATTTTTAGTCCGTCGTAGGAGTCGCTTTATGATTTTGCTACTCGATAACTACGACTCATTCACCTATAATCTCTACCAATATCTCAGCGAGTTGGGCGCCGACGTGTTGGTGAAGCGCAACGATGAGCTGACGGTCGGCGAGGTGGCCGCGCTGGAGCCGGAAAAAATCGTGATATCGCCGGGTCCGTGTACGCCGAACGAGGCCGGGATCAGCGTGCCACTCGTCCGCGAACTCGGCGACCGTTTCCCGATACTGGGCGTCTGCCTCGGCCACCAGTCGATCGGCGCAGCGTATGGCGGCGCGGTGGTGCGCGCGCCGCAAGTGATGCACGGCAAGCTGTCGGCGATCCATCATGGTGGCGCGGGGGTGTTCGCGGGGCTGCCGAACCCTTTTCAGGCCACGCGCTACCACTCGCTGATCGTCCGCCGCGACGACTTGCCCGACTGCTTGGAGGCAACCGCCTGGACTGAGGATGGGCTGATTATGGGCCTGCGCCATCGCGATCTGCCGGTGCAGGGCGTCCAGTTCCACCCCGAGTCGATTATGACTCAGGCGGGGAAGGCGCTGCTGCGGAACTTCCTGGATGGATAAAATTGCAAATTATCACTCTCTCGAATTTGCAATTTGCAATTTACAATGGGGCAA
>WNGF01000253.1_pt1 | contig 74322 bp, 62 predicted proteins | sample 5400641 | NCBI WGS metagenome assembly WNGF01 (sample SAMN13153371, study PRJNA577476) | soil metagenome | isolation source: 80 cm soil or saprolite under grassland replicate 2 | place: USA:California | collected 2016-06-15
CGATGCCCACGGCCATCGCGGCGAACAGTGAGGTGATAGGGTCGGCGTTCGGCGTCCTGAAGCTCACGCTCTTGCCCGACCGTTACACCTGGGAGTTCGTCCCCGCGGCGGGAGAGACGTTCACCGACTCGGGGAGCGGTACGTGTCACGACGCGCCCGGGAGCCCACCCCCCGCGAATCACCCACCCACGGCCGCCGCGGGGGGACCGTATCCGGGCACCGAGGGTGCCGCCGTCAGCTTCGACGGGAGCGCGTCTGCGGATGCGGACGGTGACGCCCTGACCTACGCCTGGAGCTTCGGCGATGGGAGCAGCGGCAGCGGCACGGCTCCCACTCACATCTATGCGGACAACGGCGCGTACACCGTGTCGCTCACGGTCACCGATACGCACGCCGGCTCCAGCTCACCGGCGACGACCACGGCGACGATCGCGAACGCCGCGCCGACGGTGAACGCCGGAGCGAGTCAGACGGTCGGCATCCTCGCCGAGTACACGCTCAACGCGACCTTCCACGACCCGGGTGGGAACGATGCCCCGTGGTCTTACGCGATCGACTGGGGCGATGGCACTCCGCTCACGACGGGGAGCACGACCAACCAGGCCGACGCGATCACCGCCAGGCACCTGTACCTCCTGCCGGCGACCTACTCTGTGGGTGTCACCGTGACGGACAAGGACGGTGGGAGCGGGTCGGGCGGCACGACGGTGACGGTCGCCCTGCCCTTGGGCCAGACGATCAGCTTCGATCCACTGTCGGTTCGCAACTTTGGCGATCCCCCGTTCAGCCTGAGCGCCACTGCCAGTTCCGGCTTGCCCGTGAGCTACACCGTGGGCAACGGCGACAACTGCACCATCGCCGGTAGCGCGGTCACGATCACGGGCGCGGGCAGTTGTTCGGTTACCGCGACGCAGCCGGGGGACGGGACCTATGCCGCCGCCGCTCCGGTGGCGCAGACGTTCGCGATCGGGAAGGCGACCCCGCTCCTCGTGTGGAACAGCCCGCCCAGCACGATGGTGTATGGGACGCCGCTGAGCGCCGCCAGCCTCGATGCCACGGCAACGGGAGTGGGCGGCGCCGGCCTCGCCGGCGCGTTCACCTACACGCCGGGTCCGGGCGCGGTCTTGGAGCCGGGCACGCAGACGGTCTCGGCGACCTTCCTGCCGGCCGACGCCGCGAATTACACCGCAGCCAGTACGAGCGCCCGGATCGCCGTATTCTACAACACGGCGGTGGGTCACACCCTGCTGCCGCCGATCACGCGGTCGCTGCCCGCAATCAAGGTGTACCAGCTCGGCTCCACGATTCCGGTGAAGTTCCAGCTCTTCTATCCGGACGGTTTGACGCCCGTGAGCATCGCCCGGGGGACGATCCGGGTGATTCTGATGGCCACCCCGATCTCGGGGCCGCTCGACGAGATCGTCGCCGCCGCTTCGCCGAACCAGGGGGTCGGTTTCCGCTACGACGTCGATAAGTACGTCTTCAACCTGAGCACCGACACCTGGCGGCCCGGGATACACCAGGTCACTGTGACCCTCGATGACGGGAGCACCATGGTGGGCATGGTGGGCATCAAGACGAAGTAGGGGCGACTCGTCACCTGACGCGGCGGGTGGAGCCCAGCGTGATCGACTCCACCTCCACGCCGTAGCTGCCCGGCGTGACCGCGACGCCTTCCTCGCGCCGCAGCGAAAGTTGCAGCCGCTCCAGCCGATCGAGCCGCGGGCGGTCTGCGCTGCCGCCCCGGCCGGCCGCGGGTCCCACCCAGTAGCTCCACTCGCCGGGGAAGCCCTGCGGGAGCAGGACGCCACGGCCGAGAGTGAAGGCTGCGAGCGGCAGCGACCGCTCGGTCCAGGTGCTGTCCACGGGGACCGCCGTGCTCCAGCTGGTGCCGTCGTCCTCCATCAGCGTGACGTGCAGGATCTGGTGGGAACCGAGGCCACGCAGCCGTACGCGCAGTGTATCGGCCCCGCCCAGCGTCTCCTGCCGCGCCCTGATCCGGTCCCTGATCACCAGGGACGCCGTGTAGTCCGCCGGGCCACCACCGCTCGCGTTCATGGGCAGCTCGAAGTGGAATACCGGCTGGCCCGTGACTCCGGATAGCGCCAGACGGAAGAGCCCGCGGCGTCCCGCGTCGCCGATGCGGCTGAAGGCGAGTCGCGCGGCATCCGCGCCGGGGGTGAACAGGCGCAGCGGGGTCCGCGGGCCGACCACGTCGAGCATCCATGACGCCCTGCCGTAGTAGTTCCAGTCCGTCGGCTTCAGGGGCAGGTCGCCGGGGTACGTTACGCCCGAGCCCCCGCGGAAGACCGTGATCACGAACTCGTACGGCCCCTCCCGGAGGGCCGCTGCCTGAACAGAGGCGGCGTACTCGTAACCGCCCGCGGGTCGCATGGCGTAGCCGCGGTAGAACCCTCCGGCCGCCGGCCGGATGAAGAGCGTGGCCGAATCGGGCGGAGTCCGATCGACAATGCGGGCGCGCAAGTCGGCGTCACGCCCCGCGAGGTATTCGGGCGCGGCCAGCGACTGGACCGACGGGGGGGGCGGCAGCGAATCGGGCGGAGGCGCGTGGTACTCAGCCAAGCCTACATAGCCTACGTATGCCGGCAGGGTGGCAACGACCACCGGCCCGGCAACGCTCAGCACGTAGACGCCGGGCGTGACCGTGAATCGGCCGACCACTGCCCGCTCGGTTCGCGGGTTGCCTGCCGTGATCGGCTGCACGGTGAAGGACGTGCCGAGGTCCGGCAGTGCGACCGTCATGGGCCAGGCGCGGCTGATCGCACGCGTCACGATCTTGTCGGGGCTGGGCGGCTCGAACGGGTCGTGCACAGGCACGGCGTCGGGGTAGACCTCGAGGCGCCAGACGCCCCGGCGCACCTTGTCCAGGAAGTAGATGCCCTCCCCTTCGTAAGTCGCCGCAGGCGACGAACCGTAGCCGGCGATGCGACGCAGCGCGGCCGGGTCCGGGGGCGTGGCGCGCGTCGAGCCGGCGTACAGCAAGGCGTCGCGCGCGACCAGCTCGCCCAGGTCGCCGTCGTAGGAAACGTGGAAGTCACCGAACCGCGTGTTCTGCGGATAGGGGCCATACGAGCGCAAGCGGGGCAGACGGTGCATGGCCTCGGCCGCGATGATCGCGCTCATCGCCTTGCGCGGCGTGTAGACCAGGTTCACGTAGTGCGTTTGCCAGCCGAGGTTGCGCGAGGCGGTCCGCAACATGTCGTAGGCAAACATGGCGGCGAACTGCGCGCCCACGGCGCGGAACGTCCGCGCCATGGCAGGATACATGGTGCCGGTGCGCAGATCGGGGCTGTCGAACTCGTAGACGATGCGCGGCATGTGGGCCAGCTCCGGGCGCAGCATGTCGGGGAACGTGTCGACCGTGCGGAGGTGGTTGCCGTCCAGCTCGTGGCCGGAGTTCAGGCCCGTGGGATACCAGCCGAAGGTCACGCCCTGCGCCCGGCTACGCCGGATCGCCTCGGCGATCCTGAAGTCCTGACTCACGTTGTAGAAAACGAGCTTGGTGCACCCCGTGCTGCGCACCGCGTCGGTGAGCGCGTTGATGTAGCGGATCGAGCCCTGGAGGTCCTCGGGGTGATGCCACGGCTCGTTCACCAGCTCGATGAAGAGGATGGCCGGCTCGTCCTTGAGCGCCACCCCCGTGTAGGGATTCACGTGATCCAGGATCTGGCGCAGGTAATTCACCTGCGCCGCGAGGGCGGCCGGGTCGGTGCCCATGCGCGCCTTCCCGAAGCGCCGGCCGAAGCCCGGCGCCGAGCTGTCTTGCAACGCGTCCGGCCAGTTCGAGCCGTAGAGCTGGATCGGGCTGAAGAGCATGTAGATGCCGCGCTCCCGCGCGCGGGCGACGAGGTAGTCCTGCAGGTCCAGATGGTCGTTGGCGATCAGGTTGCCGGCGCTGTCGGACGCCTCCCAGTCGCCCCAGAAGGTCAGCCGCAGGCCGTCCCAGCCCATGCGGGCGAACTGCGCCATGTCTTCATCGATCATTCTCTTGCGATCGGCGTGGAGGTAACCGGCCGCGCGGTAGTCGGACGCGGTGGGTAGCACGTAGTTCGCGCCGAAGAGGGTGACCTCCTGCCGGTCATCCCGCCACCGCACCACGCCCTGGTTGTCGAGGTAAACGGCCCGGTTGGCGGGCGCGGGCGCGGCGCCGGTCGCAAGCTGCGCGTGCGCCGCAGGGACCGCGACGCCGAGCGAGGCCGCGAGCAGGCAGTTCAGACGGAGCAACTACCGGCGCACGAGGTCGAGCACACGGCTCTCCCGCGGCCCGATCGTGCCTGGAACCGGTACGTAGTCCCGAATATGGCCGTCCCGGCTCACGTCCAGCGTCGCGCCATTTGCACCGCCGAGCAGGTTCCGCGGCGTGTACCTACCGGGCGGCAGCACGCCCTCCCCGGAGCCAATTGAGGCGTCGGAGACCGGCGCGGCGCCGAGGTTTGCCACCACGAGCACGGAGTGGTCGCGCGCGCTGCGGAGGTAAGCGGCGACCTGGGAGCTGCTGGTAGAGAGCGGCACCAGCATGCCCGTCGCCAGTTGCTCGTTCTCCCTGCGCAGGTGGATCAGCCGCCGGTAGAGGTTGAGGAGCGACCCGGGGTCCGTATCCTCCACCGCGACGTTCGTCGTCATCGAGTCCGGCTGCGGCGCCTCCCAAGGCGTGGCGGTGGTGAAGCCCACGCCGGGACTGGGACTCCACTGCATCGGCGTGCGCAGCCGCGGGTCCGGCTTGTCCCCCGTCATCCCGATCTCCTCGCCGTAATAGATGAAGGGGAGTCCCGGCAGCGTGAGCAGGAGCGTCGCCGCGAGCTTGGCCCGGGCGACGTCGCCCCCCAGCACGGTCAGCGTGCGGGTCTGATCGTGGTTCCTTAGAAAGGGCGCCCAGCGGTACGCGGGCATCGTGTCTTGCAGCCGGACGAACCCCGCGAATAGTCCTGCCGCCGAGCCGGTGTGAACCGCCGTCAGGAGCGCGTCCGACAGCTCGAAGGCGAAGTACGCGGTCAGCTGATCCGGGTAGTACGGCAGGACGGCGCCGATGTTGTCCCACACTTCGCCGACGGTGTAGGCGTCGCTCTTGATGGTGCGGACGTACGCTGCGTACTCGCGCAGGAACGCATGCGTGCCGGCGCAACCCGAGAGGCAGTCTCCCTCCTCAACGAGGTACGGCACCGCGTCCAGGCGGAAGCCGTCCACGCCCATGTCGCGGAGCCAGAACGCGGCGATCCGCTTCATTTCCTCTCGCACCGCGGGCGTGTGGTAGTCGGGGTCCGGCATCCCGCTCCAGAACACCCCGTAGTAGTACTCGTCCCGTACCGGCGACTTGTGCCACGCCGCTCCGCCCCAGGGACCCTTCCCCAACGGCGTCGGCGAGAAGCGGTACCACTTGCGATAGGGCGACGTGGTATCACGCAGCGCCGCCTGGAACCACGGGTTCTCGCTCGAGGTGTGGTTCAGCACCATGTCCACCAGCACCGCGATCCCGCGGCGATGCGCTTCCTGCATGAGGCGCTTGAAGTCGTCGTTCGTGCCGTAGGCGGGCTCGACCTTGTAGTAGTCGCTCACGTCGTAACCGTGATAGCTGGGCGACGCGGCCACGGGCATGAGCCAGATGCACGAGGCGTCGAGGTCGGTCCGCGAGGCCGGATTCCCGTCGTTGATGTAGTCGAGCTTTTGGATCAAGCCGTTCAGGTCGCCGATCCCGTCGCCGTTCGAGTCGTAGAAGGAACGGACGAACACCTCGTAGCAAACGCCGCCGCGGGTCCAGGCGGGTGGCGGCGCTGGCGTCTGGGTCGCCGCCAGCGCCGCGCAGAGCGCGACCGAAGCCGTTCGCCTCACGGAGACAGCCGGCTCGCGGCGTCGATCGCGATCGCCGAATTCGATTGCAGGAGGAGCTGGACTGCGCCGCTGGCGTCCACGACGACCGAGGTGCCGGTCAGAAGGTCGCGGTACGTTCCGGGCGGCATTCCCGTGGCGACCGTGGCCGCCACGGCGACGCTCTCGCGATTGATCGCCACGAAGCCCTTGTCGCCGCGCGAGAAGGCGAGCGCGTTCGAGCCGTCGTCCCACCAGTGGTTCAAGTCGGTGCCCGCGACGACGCGGCGGAAGCTCACCATGTTCCGGACCGAGGGGTCGCGGTGCTCGCACACCCACTGGCCGATCGTCGCCGTCTCGAGGCTCGACGCGCAGGTCACGTCGTTGGTGTTGCCGCCGGCATCGGACGGCGGACCCATCGCGTTCCCCGCCGGACAGTCGAACGCGTAGCTCGACAGGATCGACGGATAGCCGTAGGGCTGCGCGAGCATCCACACGTTCGCGACGCGGAAGACGTCGCCGTCGCGATAGCTGATGCCGCACTGGTGCTGCGTGTCGTGGTTCTGGAGGAAGACCACGGCCTTGTTGGACGGCATCAGTCCCCACGCCGTCTCGGAAAACTGGTTCCCGGCCGTGCCGCTGGGATTGAGCTGCGAGATGTGCTGTCCGCCCAGCCCCCGGAACTTGTCGCCGACGCCGACGAACGTGAATTCGGTGACGTCGGCGGCGCCGCCCGAGGCGTACCCCTCGCCGAAGTAGTCGCGCACCGACAGCGCTTCGCCCGCTCCGCCGATGACCTCGAGAAATACGTACGGCAACGGTCGTCCCTCGCCGGCGAGGGTCGCGTTCACGCGGGCCAAGACGTCGTCCAGCTCCACCTGCTGGATGTGCTTGGCCGCGTCGACGCGGAATCCCGCCACGCCCAGCCGGGCGAGCATGATCAGGTAGTCGGCGATCGTCTGCCGCACCGAGGCCAGGCCGGTGTTCAAGTCGGGCAGTGAGAGCAGCTCGCAGTCCTGGACGTTCGCCGCGCTCTGGTAGTTCGTGACGGTGCACGCTGGGTGGAAGTCGCCCGACGCGTACAGGCCAGGGTAGCTGTACTTGGTGTACGCCGTGCCGTTGCTCCCCACGCCGGGGCTCGGGTAGTTGGTCATGTGGTTGATCACGGCGTCCACGATGATGTCCACGCCGGCCGCCCGGCAGCGGCTCACCATGTCGGCGAACTCGGGCGCAGTCCCCGAGCGGCTGCGCGCGATGCTGTAGCTCACGGGCTGATAGCGCTCGCTCCATGGGTAGTTGTGGGGCTCGAGGCTGTGCTCCTGGGGCGGCGAGACCTGGACGGCCTTGAATCCGGCGGGCCCGAGGACGGTCTCGCACTCGGTGGCGACGTCGGGCCACTTCCACTCGAACAGGTGCACCAACACATCGCCCGCGGCGTTGTGGCCGCTAGGCCGGTAGGTCGGCGAGAGCGTCGGGCGCTCCGCCGGGGGCTGACCGGTGATGCGGGAGGAGGTGGACTTGAAGCACGCCGCGGCGAGCGCGAGCCCTGCGGCGGTGATACGAAGTGCAAGCGACACGGCTCAGGTCCGGAAGCTCAGTGCGACCCCCAGCTCCGCCGCCGAGACGGGAGAGCCGGGGATGATTCAGTGAGGATAGTCCGGATTCTGCTTCAGGTTCGGGTTGGCGATCAGTTCGGTTGCGGGAAGCGGGTAAATGTCCAGGTACGAGTCGGTCGCGGTCCCGCCCTGCACGCCGCCCTTCCACGCCCACACGTAGCTGTTGCCCGTGAACAGGCCGTAGCGGACGAGGTCGGTGCGGCGGTGGGCCTCCCACAACAGCTCGCGCCCGCGCTCGGCCAAAATGAAGTCGAGCGTGAGTTCGGGGTCCGTGATGTCGCCGGACGTGCCCCCGTACGCGCGCTCGCGCAGCGCGTTCACGTAGGCGAGCGCCTGCGCCCGGCTGCCGCCGCCGCCGCGCAGCTGGGCCTCGGCGTAGATCAGGTACGCTTCGCCCAAACGGAACACGGGGAAGTCCGTGTCCACGAACCCGTGATTCGAACCCGAGTCGCCGAGCGACGTCATGTTGATGAACTTCGGCGCAGCGTACCCGTTCGTGAACGTGCCGATGTCCGCGACGCCAAGGGTCTGCCCGGACGTGTAGAAATAGGCGGGCCGGTTGTCGCCGGCGGCATAGAAGCTGTTGGCCTGCGGCTTGATGCGCAGCCCCCACCAGCACCCGTCGATACCATAGGCGGCCGGGTTCATACTGCCGCCACAGGACGCATGTACCAGGAACGTGACGCCGCCGTACCCCTGCGTGTGCACCCCATCCTGGGTGATCGCAAAGATGATCTCGGGGGACGTGTTGTTATCAGCCATGAACATGTGCCGATAGCTGGCATCGAGACTGTAGTCGCCCGAGTTGATCACGGCGCTCGCCTCGGTCAGCGCGCCGGCGTAGTTCGGTGTGCCGGTGTAGACGCTCGCGTTCAGGTACAGATTGGCGAGCAACACTTCGGCCGCCGGGCCCGTCGCGCGGCCATACGTGCTCGGGCCGGGGGCTGGCAACGAATCCTTAAGGGCCGTGAGCTCGCTCACCACGTAGTTGTAGATGTCGGCGCGCGTGCGCTGTTGCGGCGGCGTGGCGCCGAGCGGGTCGGCCTCGGTCACGAGCGGGATGTTGGCGAACAAATCGAGACCGTGCCAGTAAGAGAGAGCACGGAGGAACCGGGCTTCCGCACGATACTGCCGGATCTGGGTCCGGAGCGAGGGGCTGACGTTCCCCCGCGCGGTCAGCACGGCATCGGTCGTCTGGCGCAGGAATTCGTTCGCCATCATTACCTGGAAGAAGACGCGGTAATACATCGCCTTGACGAAGGGATTGCCGGGATCCCACTGCTGCGTGTTCAGATCCCGAACACCGAGATCGCCCCATGCGAGCACGGCTTCGTCGCTGGGGAGCTCCTCCAACTCCCAATAGACGCGCATATACTGCGAGAAGCCCTCGTCAATGCTCTTGATGTCCGGCTGCCCCGCGGGTCCCTGTTGGCCGGTCAAGGCGAGCCCCGCGTAGATCTTCGCAAGGAAGGCCTGATAGGAGCTCGGATCGGTGAAGAAGTTGGCGTCGGTGACGCTGCTCTTCGGCGCGACCGTGGGGTCGGTGCAGCCGGTCGCGGCGAGGAGCAGGACGGCGCCAAGCGTCTTCCACTGGCTGGTCGTCATGGCTCGGCTCCGTTTCGATTGATCGGATCCATGGTCGCGAGCCTCAGAACTGGACGCTCAACCCGCTCGTGAATATACGCGAACGGGGATAGATGTTGTTGTCGATGCCAAACCCCGGCGAGATCGTCCCCGCACTCGACGCGGCCGTCGGATCCACGCCGCTGTACCCCGTTATCGTGAACACGCTCTGCACACTCCCGAATAGGCGTAGCTGTTGACCGAGATACCGGAACTGGTAGGCGACGGTCAGATTATCCATACGCAGAAACGACGCGTCTTCCACGTAGTAATCCGAGAGTAGCTGCTGCTTCGTGAACCCGGTCTGCAGGACCGACGAATGGAGGTTGTACGGCGCCCCCTGCTGGAGCTCCCGGTAGTCGCCCAGGTTCGAAGCCACGTTGTTGTACACGTAGTTCCCGAACCACGCCCGCATCGTGAAGCTCAGCTCGAAGCGACGATAGGAGAAGGATGAGCTGAGGCCGAGCATCCACTTCGGCGCCGGGTCATGAAATGCCCGGGTGTTGCTATTGAGATTGCAGCTCGTGACGACACTGTCGCCGGCCAGGTTGTAGTAGCTGTCTTGCACTGGTATCCCGCTCTGATAGACCTGCTTGCAGACGAAGAAGGAGTAGATCGGCTCGCCCGGTCGAAGAACCTGGATCGTGCTGCCGACGCCACCCGCGATATTTCCGACGTTGATCTGCTGCGCGCCGACGGCGTTCGGGTTGATGCTGAGCAGCTCGTTGGTATTGTGGGAGGCCGTGAGACTGGCGGTCCAGGAGAGGCCGCTCGGGCCGCCACGCAGCAGGTCGGCGGCGAGACTCAGCTCGAAGCCCGTGTTCTTCATGCTGCCGATATTCGTGGTGACGAAGTCGGACAGGTTCGTGCCGGCGGCAACCGGAACCGTGAAGATCAGGTCGTCGGTATGCTTGGTGTACCAATCGAACGAGCCGCTGAAGCGCCCGCCCTGCAAGGTGTAGTCCGCCCCGACGTCCCAGGTGCCGGTGGACTCCCACCTGATGGTCGTGTCCACGGCGCTGGGGCGTGCCGTGCACACGAACTCGTTGCCAAATTGGACCTCGGCCTGCGCGTTGCACGGCTGGTAGGTGACGTGCTGCAAATAGTTTCCGAACGCCTGGTTGCCGGTCTTACCGTACGACGCGCGGAGCTTCAGATCCGAGAGCCACCGGACGCCGCGCACGAACGGCTCCTGTGAGACCCGCCAGCCCACGGACACCGCGGGGAAATTGCCCCACTGGTTTTCGGGACCGAAGCGTGATGACCCGTCGCGACGGATGCTGACCGAGGCGATGTACCGATCGTTGACGTTGTAGTCGGCCCGTCCGAAAAAGGAGATCAGCTTACTGTCTTGAACGCTGGGCGGATAGGGTGCTGACAGGCCGTCCGCGGGGAGCCCCGCGTCGCCCAAGGCGTTGCTCGTGAATTGCGTGACCCGAATCCCGGGGTAATCGCCGTGCGACTTCGTGTACGAGTAACCGCCCGTCAGGTCGAGATGCCCGGGGCCCACGTTCACGGGCGGCGCGTAGTCCAGGTACGCATCAAGCGACGCGTTCCCCTGGGTGGGCGTGGTGCGGTTGTAACTGCCTCGATCGGGCTGCTTCGTTTCGAAGTGGATGTTGTTCGGGTAGAACGTCACCCGGTCGCCCTGGGTGATGTCATAGCCCAGGTTGACAGTGCCCGTCAGCCCCTGCAGGTGCGCAACTTGGGAGAAGTCGTACTTGGCCTGGAGGTTACCGACGGAACGGTAGGTCGTGCCGTGGTCCGTGGCGAGGTCCAGGACTTCCAGCGGGTTGTCGGCTGACGTCAACGAGTTCCCGGGCCAATTGTAGTAGCCGGTCGGGCTCGCCGGATCGATGACCGGTTGGCTCGGGCCCATTTGCGCGGCGTTGTACAGCACGCCGTTGGGTGTGAACTGATCGTAGGATCGCGAGCCCTTGATGTTGGCGTGCAGGTTCAGGCGATTGTCGTAGAGCTGCTGGCCGTAGTTCATACCCAGCGAAATCCGCTCCACCGTGGTGCTCTTGAGGATGCCGTCCTGGTTGAGATAGCCCACCGACAGCCGGTAGTTGTTCGTCGCGCCGGCGCCGGAGAGCACCAGGTTGTGCTCCTGGCCCCACGCGGTCCGGTCCACGAGTCCGAACCAATCGGTGTTTTGGTTGAGCAGCAGCGTGTCGAACTGCGACGCGTGTGCCTGCACTGCAGCCGCGAACTGCGGGCCATTCAGCATCGCGGGCCGTCTCGTGACGCTAGAGGCGGACATGGAGGCGCTGTACTCGACGCGAGGCGCTCCCTCTCCTGATTTCGTCCTGATGAGCACGACACCGTTGGAAGCGTTCGCCCCGTAGAGTGCCGCCGCTGAGGCATCCTTCAACACGGTGACGCTCGCGATGTCGCTTGGATTCAGGAAGTTGAGCGGATCACGGCCGACGGTGATGCCCCCGCCGGAACCGGTGCCCAGGGGCACGTCGTCGACCACGTAGAGCGGCTCGCTGCCCGCATTCACCGACGCCTGACCGCGAACGCGGATCGAGAGACCGCCGCCCGGCTCGTTGTTGTCCACGACCTCGACGCCCGCGACCTTGTTCTCGATCAGCTGCTGCGGGCTGACGATCGTGCCGGTGTTGAAGTCCTTGGATGAGACCTGCGTGACGGCGCTCGTGATGTCCCCCGCGCGCTGCTGCCCATAGGCGACCACGATCACCGCGGACAGCTGGGTCGCCCGAGGGGTCACGGCTAGGTCCACGTTGATGGTGTCGCCCGCTACGACGGTGACCGCCTGCGCTGCCGGCGCGTAGCCGATCAACCTCGCCCGCAGCGTGTCCGCGCCCGCACGTACCCCCGTGACGATGTAACGACCGTCCTCATGGGTCAGCGCGGTGCGGCTCCCGACCGTGACCGTGACCGCCGAGAGCGGCTGCTGGGTCGCGGCGTCGGTGACGCGTCCGCGGATCGTGCCGGTGGGCTCCTGCGCGCGAAGCGGCGCCGTCCCTAGCACCGCCAGGAGCGCACCGCTCGTGCACCGTAGTCGTCTCATACGCGTCTCCTCAAGCCGGGGGGGCCACAAACGCCCTGACCGCGAGCTGAACTCGGGCCCGCTATGTGCTAACGCGTGTGTGAGACTCTGTCAATAACGCTCGACCGAGCGGGTGTGTGCGGTCACGTCGCCGATGAGATGAAGGAGATCGTCACGAGCTCGTGACTCCCGTCGAAGCTCCGCCGTTCCGCAGCTGTTCGGCGAACTCGAGCGGCAGGTCGCTCTCGCGGATCCCCGCGACGGCCCGCTCGATGTCGTACTCGACGCGTCGAAATTGCACCGTGACGTCCCCTTCCCGGACGTCGAGCAGCGCGTAGCAGGCGCGCCAATCGCCGTCCTTCGGCCTCCCGACGCTCCCCGTGTTCATGAAGTGGATCCCCTCGACGGCGCGGTGCCAGGGCTTGTGCGTGTGGCCGAAGGCGATCACGTCCCCCGCCTTCGCTCCCGCGATGCTCGCCATGCGCACGCAGAAGGAGTCCGGCCGGTCCTCGGTCCAGTACAGCGTGTTGAGGGTGGGCGTCCCGTGGACCAGGACGACGGTCGGCTTGGCCTCGTGCCCGCCGAGCGGCCGGAGGTCGATACGGAACGGCAAGCTTGCCAGGTATTCCTTGGTCTCTGGTCGTACGTGTCGGCGGGTCCACTCGTAGCTGCTGTGCGACAGCTCCTCCTGGCGCGGGTCCTCATACTTGCAGCCGCAATGCTTGTAATCGGTCCCGACGGTGGAGTCGTAGTTGCCGGCCACGCCGGGGATCTGGCAGCCACGCAGCAGGCTGACGGTCTCGTTCGGCCACGGCGCGTATCCGACGAGGTCGCCGAGATGATACGTGCCCGCCACGTCGCGTTGCCGCTCGATGTCCGCCACGACCGCTTCCAGAGCCGGAAGGTTGGCATGCACGTCGGAGAGCAGGGCGTACCGCACGCCGGCTCAGGTCCTGGCGGGCGCCGGCGTGTCGGCGCCGCCGCCCAGGCGACGCTCCAACGCCGCGCGTTCGACCCTCACCCCCGTGGGCCGGTCGTTTACACGCACGGGCTCGTCTGGCGCTCGGTTACTCTGGTCTCCGCGGCCGCACGCTCGCGGTCGAGCGCCCCGATGCCACGGAAGCAGGTGCGGACGCAACCGAGCAAGTTGCGGTGGATCGCGTCTTGAGGATCGGCGAGCCTGTAATACGTGTACTTCAGCTCCGGTCTGGCCCGTGCCAACCCTGTGCGGCGCAGGTAGGCGAGATGGCGGGACACGGTTGGTTGGGCCAGGCGCAGCAGTGCGACGATGTCACGCACGCAGAGCTCGCCGGCCGCGAGGACGTTCAGGATGCGGATGCGCGTGGGGTCGGCGAACCCCTTGAAGAGCCCGTCCAGGTCGGTGAGTGCCGGCGGCCGCGGGCCCGGCTTTGCTTGACGGAGGACGCGCATGTCGACAGGAATATGCTTAGGCGTATATGAGTCAGCAAGCGACCCGAGGGCCTCGCTCAGCCGGCAGCTGTCCGATGCACTCCGCCGCCTGCATATTGGTGCCCCGTCATGGCCGCCGGCGCGAAACACGTCTGGGTGTTCCGGATCGTGCACCAGGACACGGGCAACCCCGCTGCGGGCGTGCCCGTGACGGTGCTCGACGCGGCCGGCAACCCGGCCGGGCACTGGGTGAGCGGCGCGGACGGGACGGTGGAGATTCCGCGGCGCGAGGGTGCGAGCCTCAGGCTGCGCGTGGGCTTGCGGAACGAGGAGCCGATCGAGGTCGCGAGCGCGACCGTGGGCGAGGGCCCGATCGACCTGCCGGCGCCGACCTGGTTACCCACGACGGCCCCCTCCACGGTCCCGGGCGACCGCGAGCCGCCGGCCGCCCCGGCGCCGCGTCCCGCCGAGTCGGGCGAACCGCCCGGGCACGTGCTCTACTTCCAGCGCCTCGTGATGTTCGTCGAACGGACGGCCGGAGAGGCGGCGCCGCGCGAACGGGCGGCCGACTTTTTCACCCCGCGCCCCGACGAGGGCGGGCCGCTCCGCTACGGCGCCCTGATCGAAGTGGAAGAATTCTGGCAGTCGCTGGGTGTGCAGTGGGGCGACCTGCTCTACAGCGTGTCGCTCACGCCCGGCGACGAGGCTCGCCTCGCAGTGCTCGACGGGCGGTGGCGTCGTGAGGTCGAGGGGCGCGAACGGCCGCTCCAGATCCTCGCTCGCATGGTGGGGAGCTCGATGCTGGGCGACCTCGTGTCGGCGCTCCGGCCCGAGCTGCAGCTCGACCCGCTGACTCTCTCGCAGCCGGGCCTCGACGGCGCCGCCAGCGACACGGTGCAGCTGATCCGTGACCGGACCGAGCGGATGAGCCAGGCGCTCCGGCGCCGGCCGCTCGGCGTGGTGGACGCGAACCGCGAGGCGCCGTCGCAGGCGGCGATCCGGACGGTGCGCAACACCACGCCGGACCGCGTCGTCACGTTCCATTTTTTCGAGCCGCTCGAGCGCTTCAAGGTCGTGCTCCGAACGCCCCGCGCGCGCGCCGTCATTCTGGTCCCCTTCCAGCCGCCGAATCTCGCGACGCCGGCCATGGTGCGGCGGTTCGCCTACGTCTTCCGGCGCACGCTGCTCGACCGCGGCCTCCTGGCGGCGCTCGACCGCCTGCTCCGCTCGGGAGACGAGGGGGTTGGCGGCGAGATCGGGCTGCTGCTCGACCACATCGCGGCGAACCTCCTGTACTACTCGGCGGCGATCATCTCGGCGGGCGATCCCGCGGCCCGGCACGTGGCGCTGTCGAAGCTGCGCGATCCCGCCGGCCGCCCGCTGACCGAGGTGGCCGAGAACACGGTGCTCGGCAGGATCGGCAACTACATCGCGCTGCCGCTCCGCGCGGCGGACCAACTGCCGCGCGAATGGCGCGGCACGCTCGCTACCTACGCGGCGCGGCCCGCGCGGGTGACCGAGGGGTTCACCGTGGCGATCCCACATCCCGGCGTGTGGGTCAGGGCCGAGCCGCACGAGCCGATGCAGGGGCGGCAAGAGCGGAGCGCCGCGGGGTAGCGGTCGGCCCTCAGGACTGCAGATCCCTCCAGATCACTGGCCGGATCGCGCGCGACCGCTCCTCCGCGAACCGCTGCGCCGCCGCGAGCTGCGCTTCGTATTCCGCCCGCCACCCGGCGGGGATATTCGCGCGGAAATGGGTCGCCGTCATCACGCTGCCCGTGGCGCCGCCGTGCCGGCCGAAGCCCACGTCCACGACGTCACCCAGAAAGCAGGTCGAGCTCCCCGTGTCCATCACGTTCGCGACGCGGCACTCGAAGTGGGCGTAGCACTCGTCGAGCACCGGCGCGCCCAGCTTCCCCGGGTGGTGGGGAACGTCGGCCAGCTTTTCGCGCGCGCGCCCGCTCACGAACCCCAGCCGGTGGATCAGCTCGAACTGATCGTCGCGCAGCAGGTGCACCACGAAGCGGCCTGTGTCGAACACCATGTCGTGCGTGTAGTTGAACTTGTGGATGTACACGGAGACCCGCGGGATCGTCGGCACGATCGACGCCCGCACCGCACTGTCGGCGATCATGCCGTTGCGCTTGCCGTCCCGCTCGGCGGTGATCGCGATCACCGGGGAAGTCAAGTTGCGGAGCAGCTGGTAGGTCTCATCCGGCCGCATCGCGGCATCCGGAGCGTGAGGGTGACGGCGCGGAGATCGGGGCCATCATTCTATCTATATATATACATATGGCCACGCTGCTCGACCCCTTCCGCCAGCATGTCACGCGAGCCCGGCTGTTCGGGGAGCCGGGGACCGCCATCGTGGCCGTGTCGGGCGGCGCTGATTCGGTCGCGCTGCTCGACCTGATGCACGGGCTCGCCGCCGAGCGCGGCCTGTCGCTCGTGGTCGCGCACGCGGATCACGGGATTCGGGCGGACAGTCGGACGGTCGCAGGAGCGGTCGCTGGCCTCGCCCGGCAATACGGGCTTCCGTTCGAGCTCGGAGAGCTCGCGCTCGGTCCCGGCGCGACGGAGACCGCGGCGCGGGAGGCGCGCTATGCGTGGCTCGGCGCGGTGCGACGCGCGCACGGCGCCCGCTATCTCGTCACGGCGCACCACGAAGACGACCAGGTCGAGACGATCCTGCTGCGCGTGCTGAAGGGAAGCGCGCCGGCGGGACTCGCGGGGATGCCGGCGCGGGGGCGGGGCGGGCTCGTGCGGCCCCTGCTGCCGTTCACGCACGCCCAGCTCGCGGCACACGCCGCCGCGCGCGGCCTGCCGGTTCACGATGACCCGGCGAACCGTGATGTGCGACACCTGCGGTCGTGGTTGCGTGTCGAGCTGCTGCCGCGACTCGTAGCGCGGCTCGGGCCTCGCGTGCGCGACGACGTACTGCGCCTCGGGCGGAGCGCCGCGTCGGAGCGTCGCGCCTGGGACCGCCTGCTGGAACTCGTTCCGGAGCTTCAGCTTCACGTGACGGACGACGGGTTCGCGATTGCTCGGGGGGCCGTCACCCGCTATGATCAGACATTGTCCGTGGCGCTGGTGCGCGCCGCCGCCCGGCGGGCGGGGCTGGTGTTGGGCGTGCGGCGTGCGGCGCAGCTCGTCCGGCTGGCGCGGCGGCCATCCGGGCGTCGGTTGGGGCTCGGCGACGGCTGGCTCGCGGAAGTCGCGTTCGCCCGGCTGCGGGTGTTCCGCGGCCTGGCGGGCGTCGTCGGGGACGTGGTCGCGACCGCCGAACGCGGCAGCGCCTTGTTCGGGAGCTTCCGGGTGGACTGGGCGCCCGAGCCGGCGCCGGCACGGCTCGCCCGGTCGGATTGGACGACGTGGATCGCGGGCGCGGACTGGGAAGTTCGGGCGCCGCGGCGGGGCGACCGGTTGATCCCGCTGGGCGGCGTGGGACACCGCCCGGTGCGGCGTCTCCTGATGGAAGCGCGCGTGCCGCGGAGCGCGCGGGCGAGCTACCCGGTGGTCGCCCGCGGGCAAACCATTCTCTGGGTCCCCGGAATCTGCCGGAGCGCGGCCGAGCTCCCGCCGCCGGGAACCCCGGCGGTGCGGGTGGATGTTACCGAGCGCGGCGAGCCTGCGGCAGACCGGCGGGACTGAGTTCAAGCGGATCGTGTTCGACGAGGACACGATTCTGCGCCGGGTGCGCGAGCTGGGCCGCGAGATCGCCGCGGCCTATCCCCACGGCGATCTGCTGGTGCTCGGCCTGCTCAAGGGGAGCTTCATCTTCCTGAGCGACCTGGTGCGGCGCATCGAGCGGCCGCTTCAGGTGGACTTCCTGGTCGCGGCGAGCTACGGCGCCGAGACGATGTCCAGCGGGCCCGTCCGGCTGCTGTACGATCCGGAAACCGAGCTCCGGGGTAAGCACATCCTGTTGGTCGAGGACATCGTCGACACGGGAAAGACGATCAACCGGCTCGTGAAGCTGCTGCGGGCGCGCGGGCCGGAGAGCCTGGAGATCTGTGCCTTGCTGCACAAGCACGTCGCCGAGCATCTCGAGCTGGAGCCGAAGTTCGTGGGCTTCGACGCCCCCCGGGTGTTTCTCGTGGGCTACGGCCTCGATCATGCGGAGAACTTCCGCAACCTGCCGTACATCGCCGGTCTGACGTAGATGCCGAGCCGCACCCCGCCGCCGCGCGAGTTCAACTGGGCCCGGACCCTCCGGACGCTGTCGTTCTGGGCGCTCCTGATCGTCGGCTCGATCGCGCTCGTGCAGTTCGCCTCGAGCCGCCGCCAGGAGGCGGTGGAAATCTCCTATACGCAGTTCACCGAGCAGCTCGAGGCGGGGAACGTCGCCGCGGTCGAGATCACCGAGCGCCAGCAGGTGAAGGGCGACCTGAAGCACGCCGTCGCGATCGGCCGGCGCACCGCCGAGCACTTCACGACGCTGCTGCCGTTCGAGTCCCGCGCCGAGTGGGTCCAGACGCTGCGCGACAGGGGCGTGGACGTGCGGGCCCGCGAGGAGAAGCAGTCGTTCGGCGTGTTCCTGTTCAGCTTCCTGCCGTACCTGTTCATCCTCGGGCTGATCATCTTCATGCTGCGCCAGATGCAGCAGGGCGGGAACCGCGCCTTCGCGTTCGGGAAGTCGAAGGCGAAGCTGCTCTCCGGGGACACGCCCAAGATCACGTTCGCCGACGTGGCGGGATGCGACGAGGCCAAACAGGAGCTCCAGGAGATCATCGAATTCCTGAAGGACCCGCAGCGGTTTCAGCGTCTGGGCGGCCGGCTGCCCAAGGGCGCGCTGCTCGTGGGGCCCCCGGGCACCGGTAAGACGCTGCTCGCCAAGGCCGTGGCGGGCGAAGCCGGGCGGCCGTTCTTCTCGATGTCGGGCTCGGATTTCGTCGAGATGTTCGTGGGCGTGGGCGCCTCGCGCGTGCGCGACCTGTTCGAGCAGGGGAAGGCACATGCGCCGTGCATCATCTTCATCGACGAGATCGACGCCGTGGGGCGCCACCGCGGGGCCGGACTGGGCGGCGGGCACGACGAGCGCGAGCAGACGCTGAACCAGCTGCTCGTGGAGATGGACGGCTTCGAGTCGAACGACGGCGTGATCCTGCTCGCCGCCACCAACCGGCCGGACATCCTCGACCCGGCGCTGCTCCGCCCGGGCCGGTTCGACCGCCAGGTCGTCGTGGACATGCCCGACGTGAAGGGCCGCGAGCAGATCCTCCGTGTGCACACCCGCAAGATCCCGCTTGCCACCAAGGTGAACCTGGAGCGGATCGCGCGGGGGACGCCGGGGCTGTCCGGCGCCGAGCTGTCGAACATCGTCAACGAGGCCGCGCTGCTCGCGGCGCGCCGCAACAAGGCCGCGGTGGACATGGCCGACCTCGAGGACGCGAAGGACAAGGTGATGCTCGGCCTCGAGCGGAGGAGCATGGTGCTCTCCGACGAGGAGCGACGGCTCACCGCCTATCACGAGGCCGGACACGCCATCGTGAGCCTCAAGGTGCCGGGGCTCGACCCGCTGCACAAGGTCACGATCGTGCCGCGCGGCCGCGCGCTCGGCATCACCTTCTCGCTCCCGGAAGAGGACCGGCACAACTACACCAAGCAGTACATCCTCGGCCGGCTCGCGATGGCGTACGGCGGCCGCGTGGCCGAGGAGCTCGTGTTCGGCCCGGACAAGGTCACGACCGGCGCCGCGGCGGACATCCAGCAGGCGACCGAGATGGCGCGCCGCATGGTGACGCAGTTCGGCATGAGCGACGTCGTCGGACCGATCGCCGTGGGCGACCGCGAGGCCGAGATCTTCCTCGGCCGCGAAGTGGTGCAGCGGCGTGAGGTGTCGGAGCGCACCGCCGAGCTGGTGGACACCGAGGTCAAGCGCGTGCTGACCGACGCGTACGAGCAGGCCCGGAACATCCTGGCCGACCACCGCGCCGCGCTCGACCGCCTCGCCGCCACGCTGCTCGAGCGCGAGACCCTCGACCGCGAGGAGGTGGAGGCGGTCGTCGCCGGAAAGACGCTGCCCCCGGTCGCCCCCGCGGCGCCGCCGCCCGTTGCCGCGGACGGTGGCCAGAAGGAGAAGGCCCCGGCGCGCGGCCCCGTGCTGGGCAGCCCGCCCCCCGAGCCCGCCGGCGCGTGAAGCTCACCGCGCTCGCCGCCCACACCCCAGAGGCGGTGCGCGCGGCGCTCGCGGCCCGCGGCTGGGATGCCGAATCCGCCCAGTGCGCGGCGACCGGTCTGCAGCCGCTCGTCGTGCTCCTGGAAGACCTCACGGCCGCCGAGCGCGAAGCGCTGGTCCGCTGGGGCGCGAAGGCCGGCGCCGACCTGCTCACCGGCGACGGCTGGGCGCTGGTAGGCGCGGCGGCGAGCCGGCTGGCGCCGCTCGCCCGCGCCGATCGCGTGCCGCCGGGCCTCGAGCGCCTGAGCCCCGAGCTGGGCCGCGTCCTCGCCACCGGCGCCGAGCCGCCCCGCGCCTGGCAGATCGCCGGCGCCACGCTCACGCTCGATCACCCGGTCGTCATCGGCATCATCAACGTCACTCCCGACTCGTTCTCGGACGGCGGGCGCTTCGCCGCCGTGGACCGGGCCATCGCGCAGGCCGAGCGGCTGCTGGCCGACGGCGGGGAACTCCTGGACGTCGGCGGCGAGTCCACGCGCCCGGGGGCGGCGCCGGTCCCGGTGGACGAGGAGATCGCGCGGGTGGCGCCGGTCATCGAGGAGTTGACGCGGCGGGGCCTGGGCCCGGTGTCGGTGGACACGCGCAAGGCGCCGGTCGCGCGGGCGGCGATCGCGGCCGGGGCCGCCGTGGTGAACGACGTCTCGGCGCTCGGCTTCGACCCGGCGCTGGCGCCGGTCGCGGCGGCGGCGGGCGTGGGCGTCGTCCTGATGCACATGCGGGGCGCGCCCGACACGATGGACTCGCTCGCCACCTACCGGCACGTGGCGGCGGAGGTCGCGGGGGAGCTGGGCGCTGCGGCCCGCCGGGCGGAACAGGGTGGGGTGGAGCGCGAGCGGATCGTCGTCGACCCCGGGTTCGGGTTCGCCAAGCATCCGGAACACAACTTCCGGCTGCTCGATGAGCTGGCAACCGTGGTCGCGCTGGGCTATCCTGTAGCCGTGGGGCCGTCCCGCAAGCGCTTCCTCGGGCACGCCACCGGGCGTCCCGTGGAGGACCGCGACCGCGCGACGGCGGTCGCCTGCGCCCTCGCGTGGGAGCGGGGGGCGCGGCTGTTCCGGGTCCACGACGCCGCCCTGGCGCGCGAGGCGCTGCGGGTGGCCGGCGCGACGACGAGCTCACCGTGAACTTCGAAGCCTATCGTTTCCTGATCCCGCGCCTCTGGCCCGACGTTGTCGAGATCGTGCTCGTCGCGTTCGTGATCTACCGCTTCCTCTTGTTCCTCGTCGGGACGCGGGCGATGCAGATCGTCGTCGGGGTGATGATCCTCTCCGTCGCCTACTTCGTGGCGGTGCTCGCGAAGTTCCAGATGGTCAGCTTCCTGCTGAGCGTGGTGTTCACGTACGGGGCGTTCGCGGCCGTGGTGGTCTTCCAGCCCGAGCTGCGGAACGCGCTCGCGCGGCTGGGCCAGTCGCGCCTGATGCGCCGCTTCTCGCAGAGCGAGCGCCAGTCCGTGGCCGAGGAGATCGCGGAGGCGATGGACCGGCTGTCGCGGGCGGGCACGGGCGCGATCGTCGCCGTCGAGGGTGACATCGGGCTCGAGGAGTTCATCTCTTCGGGCGTGCCGATGGAGGCCAAAGTCTCGGCGGACCTGCTCACGACCATCTTCACGCCCTACTCGCCGCTGCACGACGGCGCCGTGCTGGTGCGCGGCGACCGCATCATCGGCGCCGGGTGCGTGCTGCCGCTCACGCAGTTCAAAGTGTCCGACAAGTCGCTCGGCACGCGCCACCGCGCCGCGCTCGGGCTCTCCGAGGAGACCGATGCGACGGTATTCGTCGTGTCCGAAGAGACCTCCACCATCTCGGTGGCGAGCCATGGGTTGCTCCATCGCCACCTCTCGCCGCAGCAGGTGCGCGACCTTCTTTCGGGGGCGATCTCGCACCTCGAAGGGGGAGAACGGGTTACGGCTCCCGTCCACTGACCCCCCGGATTGTTTCAGCTGCCCGGGCGCGGTAGCTTTCACGGTTATGAATTTTGGGGCCCTGCCCGAGCGCTTGGCCCACGTGCGGGCCGAGATCGCTCGGCGGCAGGGGGTCGCGGGCTGGACGCATCCGGTGACGATCGTCGCCGTGACGAAGGGCTTCGGGTTGGACGCGGTGGCGGCGGCGCTCGCGGCCGGCGTCACGGACCTCGGCGAAAACCGCGTGCAGGAAGCGTTGCAGAAGATCGCCACGGAGGTGGGGCGCCCGGCGACGTGGCATCTCATCGGGCAGCTGCAGCGCAACAAGGCGAAGCACGTGCCCGGCCGGTTCGCCCTGGTGCACTCGATCGATTCGCTCGCCCTCGCCGAGGAGCTGGACCGACGGGCGGCGGCGCATGGCGCGACGGTGCGGGCGCTGCTGCAGGTGAACGTCGCCGGCGAAGCCCAGAAGAGCGGCTGTGCGCCGGCCGACGCGCCCGTGCTGGCGCCACGGGTGGCGGCGCTGCCGCACCTGCGGCTCGAGGGACTCATGACGCTGGCGCCGCTCACGGACGATCAGGACGTGCAGGGGCGCACGTTCCGCGCGCTGCGCGAGCTGCGGGACACGCTGCAGGAGGACGGTCTATGGCTGCCGACGCTCTCGATGGGGATGTCCGCCGACTACGGTCCGGCGGTCGAGCAGGGAGCAACGGTGATCCGGTTGGGTACCGTCCTGTTCGGGCCGAGGGCGGCGTGAGCGAGCGCGCCTTCCACCTGACGCCGCTCGACGTGCGGCGGCAGGAGTTCCGCAAGACCCTGCGCGGCTACGAGCCGGTGGGCGTGGACGACTTCCGCGTCCGCGTGGCGGACGAGCTGGAGCGCATCCTGCGGGAGAACTCGGTGCTGCAGGAGCGGGTGGCCGCCCTGGGCGAGCAGCTGCGACAATTCCGCGAGCGCGAGCGCGCGATGAACGAGGCGCTGGTCGCCGCGCAGCAGCTGCGCGAGGAGACGCGCACGACGGCCCAGCGCGAGGCGCAGGTGATCGTGCGCGAGGCCGAGGCCGAGGCGCGGCGCGTCCTCGACCAGGCGCGGGCGGCGAAGGCCGACGTCGAGCGCCAGACCGGCGAGGTGCAGCGGCAGTTCCAGCAGTACGTGGGCGGCTTCCGCGCGCTGCTCGAGCGGCAGCTCGCCGAGCTGCGCGCGCTGGACGGCCAGCAGGGCGGATGATCGACGCAGCGGTCCGCGCCGTTCGGGCGCGGACGCCGTTCGTCCCCGACGTCGCGATCATCCTGGGTACGGGCCTCGGGGGCTTGGCGGACGAGGTGGCGGCGGAGACGCGACTCCCCTACGCGGAGATCCCGGGGTTCCCGCTGTCCACGGTGGAGAGTCATGCGGGGCAGCTGCTGCTGGGCACGCTGTCGGGCAGGCGGGTCGTGGCGATGCAGGGACGGTTCCACCACTACGAAGGGTACACGCTGCCGCAGATCGCCTTCCCGGTCCGCGTGCTCCGAGGGCTGGGCGCGCGCACCCTGATGGTGTCGAACGCGTGCGGCGGGATGCATCCGCTGTGGAGCCCGGGCGACCTCATGCTGCTCGCCGACCACATCAACCTCCTCGGGGACAACCCGCTGGTGGGACCCAACGACGACGCGCTCGGGCCCCGCTTCCCCGACATGTCGGAGCCGTACGACGCGGCGCTGCGGGCGCTCGCCCGCGCCGTGGCGCTGGAGCAGGGCATCACGTTGCGCGAGGGCGTCTACGCCGCCGTCACGGGCCCGAACCTCGAGACGCGCGCCGAGTACCGCATGCTGCGCGCGCTCGGCGCGGACGTCGTGGGGATGAGCACCGTGCCGGAGGTGATCGCGGCGCGCCACATGGGCATGCGCGTGCTCGGGGTCTCCATCATCACCGACCAGTGCCTGCCGGACGCGCTCGCGCCCGCCTCCGTGGAGCGGATCATCGCGGTGGCGCGGGCCGCCGAGCCCAAGCTCACGGCGCTGATGCGGGGCGTGCTGGCGCGCTCGAACTGATGGCATACGCGGCGCTCGATCCCACGCTCGCCCCCGACGCGCTGGAGAAGCAGCTCCTCGCGACGTGGAAGCACGAACGGCTGTTCGCGCGCGTCCAGGAGACGACGCGCTACAGCCCGCCGTTCGTGTTCTTCGAGGGCCCGCCCACCGCCAACGGCCGCCCGGGGATCCATCACGTCTTCTCGCGCACTATCAAGGACCTCGTGTGCCGCTACCAGACCATGTTGGGCCACGGCGTGACCCGCATCGCGGGCTGGGACACGCACGGGCTCCCGGTCGAGATCGAGGTGGAGAAGACGCTCGGGATCAGCGGCAAGAAGCAGATCGAGCAGTACGGGGTCGAGAAGTTCAACCGGCTGTGCCGCGAGAGCGTGTTCACCTACAAGACCGATTGGGAGTCGCTCTCGGAGCGCATCGGCTACTGGCTCGACTACGAGCACCCCTACGTCACCTACACCAACGAGTACATCGAAACGGTGTGGTGGCTGCTCAAGCGGCTGTACGACAAGGCCCTGCTGTACCGCGGCCACAAGGTGCTGCCGTACTGCCCGCGCTGCGGCACCGCCCTCTCCTCGCACGAGCTCGCGCTCGGCTACGAGGAGGTGCAAACCAACTCGGTGTACGTCACGTTCCCACTGGTCACGGACCCGGGGCGCCAGCTCGTGATCTGGACCACGACGCCGTGGACGCTGCTGTCGAACGTCGCGGTCGCCGTCCATCCCGACCTCGACTACGGGGAGTACGAGGTGAACGGGCGGCGCTACATCGTCGCGACGGCGCGCGCCGGCGACGTGCACGTCGGCGGCACGCCGCTGGCGGCGGCGCCGCGCGTCGCGGCTCACCGCGGCCGCGACCTCGTGGGGCAGGAATACGTCGCTCCCTTCGACGTGGTCCCGCTGCCGCCCGAGGGCCGGCGCGCCGTGGTCGTCGCGGGGAGCTTCGTCTCGGCCGAGGAGGGCACCGGCCTCGTGCACATGGCCCCCGCGTTCGGCGCGGACGACTACGTGGCCGGCCAGCAATACGGCCTCGCGTTCGTGAACCCCGTCGCCCCCGACGGCACGTTCCAGGGGACGCGCTGGGAGGAGATGAACGGCAGGCTGGTCACCGACCGGGAGACGAACCGGCTGATCATCGAGCGCCTGAAGCACGAGGGGCGCTGGCTCGAAACCCGCCCCCACACCCACAGCTATCCGTTCTGCTGGCGCTGCGACTCGGCGCTCGTCTACTACGCGCGCGGCTCCTGGTTCGTGCGCACCACCGCGTTCAAGGCGCGGATGCTCGAGCTGAACGCGCAGGTCGGGTGGCAGCCGCCGGAGGTGGGGAGCGGGCGGTTCGGGGAGTGGCTCGAGAACAACGTGGACTGGGCGCTGTCGCGCGACCGGTACTGGGGCACGCCGCTCAACGTGTGGCAGTGCGACCGGGAGGCCGACCACCGGGAGGTGATCGGCTCCTACGCGGAGCTGGCGGAGCGCTGGGGGAAGCCGCTGCCGGCCGAGTTCGACCCCCACAAGCCGGCCATCGACGGGTACACCTGGCGGTGCCGGGAGTGCGGGGGCACGATGCGGCGCGTCCCCGAGGTGATCGACGCCTGGTTCGACTCGGGCGCGATGCCGTACGGGCAGTGGCACTACCCGTTCGAGCACCAGGCCGACTTCAAGGCTCACTTCCCGGCGGACTTCATCTGCGAGGGCGTGGACCAGACGCGCGGCTGGTTCTACTCGCTGCTCGCGATCGGGGTCGGGGTCTTCGACGCGCTCGTCTACAAGCACGTGATCGTGAACGAGCTGGTGCTGGACGGCCACGGCCAGAAGATGTCGAAGAGCCGCGGCAACGTCGTGAACCCGTGGCAGGTGATCGAGCAGCTCGGCGCGGACGCCGTGCGGCTCTACCTCCTCGGGCAGAGCCAGGTGTGGCTCCCCAAGCGCTTCGACAAGGACCACATCCCGAAGCTCGCGGGCGGCTTCTTGAACACGCTGCGCAACACGTACAAGTTCTTCGCCGACTACGTCGGGGACTGGACCCCGCAGGCGGTGGCCGAGCGGCCGCTCGCCGACCGCTGGGTGCTCGCGCGGCTGGACGAGGTCGTGACCGCCGTGCGGGAGGCCTGGAACGCCTACGACGTCACGGCCGGCGTCCGCGCCATCATGGAGTTCGTGGGGGACGACCTGTCCAACTGGTATGTACGGACGAACCGGCCCCGGTTCTGGGCCCCCGACCGCGCGGCCGACCCGGCGGCGCTCGCGACGCTGTACGAGGCGCTCGTCACGTCGGCGCGGCTGCTCGCCCCGGCCGCGCCGTTCATCTCGGATTGGCTGCACCGGGCGCTCACGGGGACGTCGGTGCACCTCGCCTCGTTTCCGGCCGATCAGGGGCGCCGGGAGCCGGCGCTCCTGCAGGCGATGGCGGCCGTGCGGAAGCTCGCCTCGCTGGCGCGGTCCGCGCGCGAGGTGAAGCAGCTCGGCGTGCGCCAGCCGGTGGCGAAGCTGCAGGTGGCGGTGCCGGCGGCGGTCAAGGGCCCGGCCTTTGCGGACCTGTTAGATATCTTGGCCGCCGAAGTGAACGCCAAAGCGGTCGAGGTGGCGGGCTCGGATCACGACCTCGTGACGTTGCAAGGCAAGGCGGACTTTCGGAGCCTGGGCAAGCGCTACGGCAAGGACACGCCCCGCGCGGCGGCAGCCGTGTCCCAGCTCACCGCGGACCAGCTCCGCGCGCTGGAGCGCAGCGAGTCCGTGCGGGTCGGGGAATTCGAGCTGCGTCCCGGGGACGTCACGGTCACCCGCGCGGTGCTGAGCGATTGGGCGGTGCAGGCCGACGGACCCTACGTCGCGGCGGTCGACCCGCGACTCACCGAGGACCTGATCCAGGAGGGACTGGCCCGCGAATTCGTGAACCGGGTCCAGCGCCTGCGGAAGGAAGCGGGGTACCAGTACGCCACGCGCATCGAGCTGAGCGTCGCCGGGGCGGCGGACGTGGTGTCGGCGGTCGCCGCCTTTCAGGGCTTCGTGGAGGGCGAGACGCTCGCGCGCAAGATCGTGATCGGTGCGGTGCTGGACGGGGCGGATCTGACTCGTGAACTTGACATCGAGGCGCGCCGGGTGACGATCGCGCTCCGGCGCCATGACGGACGAAAGGGCGGAACCCGATAATGCCGATGAAATCCAAACCGAGGCCGTCGAAGGGCGGACTGAACAAGAAGCAGCTGAGCCACCTCGAAAAGCGGCTGCTGGAAGAGCGCGCCCGGGTGATGAAGGAGCTCGGGCACTACGACGAGTCCTTCAACTCGAGCCTGCAGGCGTCGGACGGCGACCTGTCGAGCTACTCGTTCCACATGGCGGACCAGGGCACCGACGCCATGGAGCGCGAGAAGGCGTTCCTGTTCGCCTCCCAGGAGGGGCGCTACCTCTGGCACGTGAACCAGGCGCTGCGCCGCCTGTACCAGACGCCGGAGAAGTTCGGCAAGTGCGAGCAGTGCGGCGAGGACATCGGGTTCGACCGGCTGGACGCGCTGCCGCACGCCCGGCTGTGCATCAAGTGCAAGGCGAAGGAAGAAGATGGAAAGCGGCGCTGATCGCCGGCTGTTCTGGTGGACGGCGGTCGCGGTGCTCGTCGCCGACGTCGTCACGAAACTGGTCGCCGAGGCGCTGCTGGCGCGCCAGGTGCCGGTCTCGCTGGTGCGCGACTACGTGCAGCTGCGCCTCGTCTACAACCAGTGCGCGGCGTTCGGGTTGTGCGTCGGCGCCTACTCGCGCTGGATCTTCTTCGGGCTCGCGATCGGCGCGCTGTTCGTGCTGCGCTCGATGGTGCACTCGGCGCGCCCCGGGGACCGGTTCCGCATCTTCGCGCTTGCGCTCGTGTGCGCGGGCGCGGTCGGCAACATGGTGGACCGCATCCGCAGCGCGCAGGGCGTGGTGGACTTCGTGGACGTCGGCATCGGCACGGCGCGCTGGCCGACCTTCAACGTGGCCGATTCCGCCATCACCGTCGGGGCGATTGCGCTCGCGGTCTCGCTCTGGCTCGAGGGGCGGTCACACGAGCGGGCGAAGGAGGCCAGGGCGGCCGAGCCCTGATGGCCGCCGTCACCTTCTGCGTCTGCGCCTCCCACGCCGAGCGCTTCGACCGGTTCCTCGCCGACCAGCTCGCCCTCTCCCGCACCGTCGCCGCCCGCCTCATCGCCGAGAAGCGCGTCACCCAGGACGGCCGGCCGCTCCGCGCCTCGGCCCGGCTCGAGCGCGGCGCCGTGGTCACCGTCGAGCTTCCCGACGCCGCGCCGCCGCGCAGCTTCGCCCCCGCCCCCGCGCCCCCCGACCTCACCTTCGTGTACGAGGACGAGCACCTCGCCGTGCTCGACAAGCCGGCGGGGCTGGTGGTGCACCCCGGCCCCGGCCACTGGGACGACACCCTGGTGAACGTGCTGGTGGGGCGCGGCACCGACCTGTCGCGGGGCTCGGTCGCCGGACGGCCCGGGATCGTGCACCGGCTCGACCGCGATACCTCGGGGCTGCTGCTCGTGGCGAAGACCGACCTGGCGCACCGCCGGCTCGCCCGCATGATCGAGCAGCGCCAGGTCGAGCGGATCTACGCCGCGCTCGCGTGGGGACACCTCGCCAACAGCCCGGTGGAGATCGAGGCGCCGATCACCCGGCACCCGACTGACCGCACCCGCATGACCGTCCTGGCGGGCGGCCGCCATGCGGTGACGCAGGCGTGGGTCGTCGCGCGCTTCGCCCAGACCGACCTGCTGCGCCTCAAGCTCGGCACGGGGCGCACACACCAGATCCGCGTGCACCTCGGGCACGTGGGCCACCCGGTCGTGGGCGATCGCGAGTACGCGTTCGGCGGCAGCCGGCGCGTCACCCCATCCGAGCGGCGGGCCGCCGAGCGGCTGGAGGAACTCGCGCCGCGACAGCTGCTGCACGCCGCCCGGCTCGCGCTCGAACATCCAGTGACCGGGGCGCTCCTCGCGCTGCGCTCCGAATGGCCCGCCGATGGGCTGCCGGCGCTTGCGGAAGCGGCGCGCGACCCGGATTTGCTTGCTCAGCGCAACCCGTTGCAGTATCTTGGGTTCTTTGCATCGGATGAGTGACGCCGGGGTCGTCCGACTGCTGATTTTTCAGGTGGGCAACCTCGTCTGCGCGACCGAGGCAGAGCGGGTGCGAGAGATTCTGCCGCGGCTCGAGACGACCCGGATTCCCGGGGCGTCCGCCATCGTGGCAGGCCTGGTCAACGTGCGGGGCACGCTGGTGACCGTCGTGGAGGGTTGGCGGGCGCTGCGGCAGCCCGAGCCTCCCGCCGCCAACGGGGCCCACGGCGGGATGACCGTGCTCCTGGAGGTCGGCGCGGAGAGCAAGGTGCTGGGGTTCACGGTGGACGAAGTCGTGGACCTCCTCTCGGTGGACCTCGCGGGGCTGGAGCGGCGGCAGGCGTTGCCCGGCATCGATCCGACGCTGGTGCGCGCCGTCGGGCGCCGCGCCGGCCAACTCTTCGTCGTTCTCGATACCGACGCGCTGCTGACCCCCGTTCTGTCTTCCTAGGGAGGGTGTGTGAGCCACTCCGTCCTCGTCTGCGACGATGCCATTTTCATGCGGACGATGATCAGCGACATCCTGGCGCAGGCCGGCTATGAGATCGTGGGCGAGGCCGAGACCGGCGCGCAGGCGGTCGACAAGTACAAGCAGCTCAAGCCCGAGCTCGTGACGATGGACATCGTGATGCCGGACATGGGGGGCATCGACGCCGTGCGGGAGATCGTGAAGTACGATCCCGACGCCAAGATCCTCATGTGCAGCGCGATGGGCCAGCAGGCGCTGGTGGTGGAGGCGATCCAGGCGGGCGCGAAGGACTTCGTCGTCAAGCCGTTCCAACCGTCGCGCGTGCTGGAGGCCGTGCAGCGGGTGCTGGGCTAGCGTCGTGGACCTGTCGCAGTACGCCGAGCTGTTCCTGGCGGAGAGCCGGGAGCACTTGGGCGCCTGCAACCAACTGTTGCTCGAGTGGGAGCGGAACCCCGCCGGGGTCGCCCCGGTGGGCGGCCTGTTCCGCGCGGTCCACACGGTGAAGGGTATGGCGGCGACGATGGGCTACGCTCGCGTCACCGATCTCGCCCACCGGCTGGAGAGTCTCCTCGACCTGCTGCGGCGCGGCGCGCGCCCCGCGACGGACGAGCTGCTGCAGCTCCTGTTCCGCGCGCGCGACGCGCTGGAGCAGGCCGTCGAGCTGTCGGTGGCGGGCCGCGAGCGCGAGCTCGAGCTCGCCGAGGTCGTCGCCGACCTGGACCAGGCCGCGGCGGGGCTGGCGGCGCCCGGACCGATCGGCCGCGCGCCCTCGCCGCCGGCTCCCACGCCCGTGGACGTCGAGCCTGCCGCCGGGCGCCTCGTCCAGGTCGTGCTCCAGCCCGAGGCTTCCCTGAAGGGCGGACGGGCCATCGTCGTTCTCCGGAGGGCGGAGCGCCTCGGCGCGGTGCACGGCGTCACGCCGCCGCTCGCGGCGTTCGAGGCGGAGGACTTCGCGGGGCGGTTCAGCTTCCGCATCGCGTCGCGGGCGACGCCTGAGGAGATCGACCGGACGCTGCGCGCGGCGGGCGACGTGGAGCACGTGAGCGTCGGCGGCGAAGCCGCGCGCGCGCCGCTCGCTGAGGCCGGCGGCGGCGCCGGCGCCGCCGAGACCGGGCGCAGCCGCCACACCCGAGTCGACCGGCGGCGGCTCGACGCCCTGATGGACCTGATCGGCGAGCTCGTGACGGCCCGTGGCCACCTGAACCAGCTGGCGGCGGAGCGGCGCGATCCGGCGATCACCGACGTGGCGATCCAGATCGCGCGTCTGTCCGCCGACCTGCAGGCGGAGATCATCCAGGCGCGAATGACGCCCGTGTGGCAGGTGTTCGATCGCTTCCCGCGCCTGGTGCGCGACCTCGCTCGCGACCTCGGGAAGCAGGTGGCCTTTCGCGTGGAGGGGAAGGACATCGAGCTCGACCGCGCCATCCTCGACGAGCTGGGCGACCCGCTCCTGCACCTGCTCCGGAACGCCATCGACCACGGCCTCGAGCCGCCCGCCGAGCGGAGCCGCCTGGGGAAGCGGCCCGAGGGCGAGATCGTGCTCACGGCGGTGCGCGAGCGCTCGAGCGTCGCGATCACCGTATCGGACGACGGGCGCGGCATCGACCGGCCCAAGATCCTGGAGCGCGCCAAGCGCGACAAGATCGTGGGCCAGGACGCCGACACCCTGACGGACGACCAGCTGCTGCGGGTGCTGGCCCGCCCGGGGTTCTCGACCGCCGAGACGGTGACGAGCGTGTCGGGGCGCGGCGTCGGGGTCGACGTCGCCGTGATGCGCGTGCGCGCGCTCGGCGGCTCGATCGACATCCACTCGGAGCCGGGGCAGGGGACGAGCTTCGTGCTGCGGCTGCCGGTCACGCTCGCCATCGTGCGCGCGCTGATCGCGAGCGTGGGGAAGGAGCGCTACGCGCTGCCGCTCACCTACGTCGCCGAGACGGTGGACTTCGGGGCCGCCCAGACGACGATGGTCGAAGGCCGCGAGGTGATCGTGCTGCACAACCGGGTGGTGCCGCTGGTCCACCTGCGCCGGCTGCTCGGCGTCACGGGCGACGCGGCGCCCGCCCGGGTGCCGATCATCGTGCTCGAGATGGGAGACCGGCGCACCGGGGTCGTGGTGGACGGGATGCTCGGGCAGCAGGAGATCGTAGTGAAGAGCTTCGACGCGCCGCGCGGAGCGTTGCCTGTGTTCAGCGGCGCGACCATCATGGGCGACGGGGTGCCGGCGCTGATTCTCGACGCGGGCGCGCTCCGGTAAGGGGGCGGCATGGAAGACGTCCGGGATCTGAAGGCGCTGCAGATCGACGCCCTGCGCGAGGTGGCGAACATCGGCGCGGGGCATGCCGCGACCGCGCTCTCGCAGCTCACCAACCGCAGGATCATGATCAGCGTCCCGAAGATCAACATCGCGCGGCTGGAGGAGGTGCCCGACCTGCTCGGCAGCGCGCAGGAGGTGGTCGCCGCCGTGCTGATGCACATGCTGGGCGACCTCACCGGCCGGACCCTGCTGCTCTTCCCCGAGCCGGTGGCGCGCCGGCTCTGCGACATGCTGCTCCGCCGGCCGGCCGGCACGACCGGCGCGTTCGACGTGCTGGAGCAGTCGTGCCTCAAGGAGGCCGGCAACATCCTCTCGGGCGCCTACATGAACGCGCTCTCCGACTTCATGGGGATGCTGCTCTTGCCGTCGGTGCCGAGCCTCGTGGTGGATCTCTCGGCAGCGGTGCTCACCACCACGTACCTCAACTTCGGGCACGAGCGCGACTTCGTGTTCTGCGTCGAGACTGAGTTCCGCATCGAGTCGGCCGAGGGGCTGCGGGGCAACTTCCTGCTGCTCCCCGATCTGGCGTCGCTCAAGGCCATCTTTGACGCCATCCGGCTGACGTGACCCGTGACGGCGCCGGCGCTTTCGGAACGCGACCTCGCCGTTCTCCGATCCTTCGCCCGCCGGATCGACGCTTCGGACGCCGGGGCCCACAACAACCTCGGCGTCCTCTACTATCAGAAGGGACTGGTCGAGGACGCGGTCGCGGAGTTCACCCGCGCCCTCGAGCTCGACCCCAAGATGCAGGTCGCGCAGCGCAACCTGGAGATCACCTACCACGACACCGGCTACTACGACCGGCGCGTGGCGCAGCTCCGGGAGCGGCTGCGCCAGGTCTCCGACGACCGCGAGGCCCGCTGGGAGCTGGGGCGCGCCTACGCCATCCTCGGCCAGCACGACGAGGCGATCGCCGAGTTCGAGCAGCTGCTGGCCAGCCGGTCGGACGACGTCGCCGCGGTCATCCAGCTCGGGCTCGCCGAGAAGAATCGCGGCCGCCCCGAGGCGGCGACGGAGTGGTTGCTGCGGGCCCGCGAGCTCGACCCGAAGTCGACCGTGGCACACTTCTACCTGGGCGAGGTCTACTACAACCGGGGGCTGAACGCCGAGGCGCTGGCCGCGCTCGAGCGCGCCGTCGAGCTGAACCCCGACAACGCCAGCGCGCACTACCTGATGGCGTTCGTGCTCGGGGACCTGGGACGCCATCAGGATGCCCGCGTCGCGTCGAAACGGGCGATCCAGCTCAACCCGCCGCTCGCCCGCGCGCAGACCAACCTCTCCCTCGAGCGCTACAACGCCGAGCGCCGGAGCCGCGAGCTGCGCGCGCGCCAGGTGCCGGAGCCGCAGGTCGTCGAGGGGAACGCCCTCGCGCACTACAACCTCGGGCTCGCCTTCCGCCAGAAGGGCTACTACAACGAGGCGCTGCGGGCCTACCGTGTCGCGCTGGAGCGGGGCGAGGATCGCCGGCTCGCGTTGCAGGCGATGGCGGAGGTGCATCTCCTCAAGCGGGACTTCGCCGCCGCGCTCGAGCTGTACGAGACGCTGCTCCGGGAGGTCCCCGACTCCCCGAAGCTGTGGAACGAACGGGGGGTGGTGCTCCACCAGACGGGCCGCACCGACGAAGCGCTCGCGTCCTGCCAGCAAGCCGTGGCGGTGGACCCGAAGTACGCGCTCGCCTGGAACAACCTCGGCGTGCTTCAGGCGCACCGGGGGGAGACCGACGACGCGATCGCATCGTTTCGCACCGCGCTGCAGCTGCAGGGAACGCTGAGCGCCCCCCGGCTGAACTTCGCGCTGCTCTTGTTCCAGCTGCGGCGCTTCCAGCTGTCCCTGGAGTCGTACCGCCAGGTCCTGCAGAGCGCGCCGACCTCCGCCTGGGCGTGGAACGGGATCGGGCTCGTGCTGGTGGAGCTCAAGCGCTTCCGGGACGCGCGCAACGCTTTCGTGCGCGCGATCGAGGCGGACCCCGAGCACGCGGGCGCGCACTACAACCTGAGCTTCACCCTGTCGAACCTGGGGGATTTCGACGGCGCGCTGCGCGCGACCAAGCGCGGGCTCGAGCTCGACCCCTACTATGTCTCCCAGAAGTTCGCGCTCGCGATCGACCTGCAGTACGAGAAGGGCATGATCGGCATCGCGCCCGAGATCTCGGCGGACGTGCCGGCGGACACGATCGGCGAGGACTTCGCCTTCGACGAGCGGCTGCTCGACAACATCTTCCAGGAGCTCGCGCCCTCCGCGCCGTCCGCCGCCCGGGCCGCGCAGCCCGCCGACGACCCGCTCGCGCTGGCGCGCGATTACGTGAGCAAGGGATTGATGGACGTCGCGACGGCCGAAGCGGTCCGCGCCGTCCAGCGCGGCGCGGACAAGGGGGACGCGGCGGTGCTGCTGGCCGACATCTTCGCGAAGCGCGGCCTGTGGGGCGAGGCGCTCGAGCGCTACCGCGAGGCCCGCGGCCTGGGCGACCAGCGCCCCGACGCGCTGCTCGGCGAGGTGAAAGCGCTGATCGCGCTGGGCGGCCGCCGCCTGGAGGAGGCACGCCCCCTCGCCGAGCAGCTGCTCCGGCTCATGCCGGACGACGTGGAAGCGCTCGTCGCGGTGGCCAAGGGGCGCGCCGCGGCGGGCGACGCGGCGGGCGCGCTCACCGCGCTCGAGCGGGCCCAGGCGCGCGCGCCGGTCCGCGCGGACCTCCACAAGCTCCAGGGCGACATCGCGGTGCGGATCGGCGACAAAGGTGCCGCGCTCGCGGCCTATCGCGCGGCGCTCGAGCTCGACTCCGGCTACGTCCAGGTCTGGCTCGACCTCGGGCGCCTGCACGAAGAGAAGGAAGAGTGGCGCGAGGCGCAGGACGCGTACGAGCGGGCGCTCGAGATCCTCCCCACCTTCCACGAGGCGGCGCTCGCGCTCGCGGACCTGCTGCGCCGCGTCGGCCGACCGCGCGCAGCCGTCGGGCGGCTCGTCGAGGTGCTGGAGCAGGATCCCTACGACCTCGCGGCGCTGCTCCTGCTCGGACGCGCGCTGCTCGACGACAAACGCACCGAGCAGGCGGTCGACGCGTTCCAGCGCGCCCTCAAGTTCGACCCGGACCACGTCGAGGCGCTGTTCCAGCTGGGCGTCGGGCTCGCCCGGGTGCACCGCTACCGCGAGGCGGTGCAAGCGTGGAGCCAGGTGACTCGGCTCGATCCCGGCGGGCCGTTCGCGCAGCGGGCGCGCAAGCATGCGCGCACCGCGGTCGACCTGCAGCACATCTTCGCCTCGGACGCGGCCTAGCAAATGGCGATCGAGGGACCGCTCCGCGAGCTCGGCATCCACGACGTCTTCCAGCTGCTCGACCTGAGCCGGAAGACGGGCGTGCTGCGCGTCACCTCGGAGCTGCGCGACAATGCGGGGACGATCTACTTCGAGGGCGGCGCGATCATCTTCGCGGAGATCCGCTCCAATCCACACCCGCTGGGCGCGCTGCTGGTGCGCACCGGGAAGATCGGCGAGGCCGACCTCGAGCGCGCGCGCGACATGCAGCAGCGCCAGGGCGACCAGCGGCGGCTCGGCGGAATCCTCGTGTCCCTCGGCGCCATCACGCAGCGCGAACTGTTGCGCCAGGTCCGCTTCCAGATCGAGCAAGTGGTGTTCGAGGTCATGAGCTGGCGTGAGGGCTACTTCTCGTTCAACGAGGGCTCCGTCAGCGACGTCCCGATGGAGGCGACCGTCCGGATCCCCACCGAGGCGCTCCTCATGGAAGGGGCGCGCCGCATCGACGAGTGGTCCCGCATCGAGACCCGCATCCCCCACCTCGGCGTGATCCCGACGCTCGCGCCGCCCGTCGAGGGAGGCGAGGGTGCGCTCGACCTCCTCCCCCCCGAGTGGGAGATGCTCGCGATGATCGACGGCACGCGCGACGTACGCACCATCGCCGCCGCGCTCGGGCGCTCGGAGTTCGAGGTGGCGAAGACGCTGTTCGGACTCGAGAGCGCCGGGATCATCGCCCTCAGAGACCCGGGAACCGCGCAGCGGAAGCGGGCGGCCGTCGACGCCGACCTGGCGGAGCTCGTCGCCAGGGCCGAGGAGGCGCTCGCCGGCGGGGACCTCGAGCGCGCCCGCACCCTGGCCGAGCAGGCGGCGAGCGTCGGGTCGCACGACCCCGCCGTGCACCTGCTGCTCGGGCGCATCCACCTGGCCGCGGGGCGCGGAGCGGAGTCGGTGGACGAGCTGCGGCGCTCGCTGCGGCTCGACCCGCTGCTCGTGGCGGCGCACCGCGTGCTCGGCTACGCGCTCGTGGCCACCGGCCGGTTCGCGGAGGCGGTCGCGCAGTGGGCGCAATGGGAGCGGCTCGCGGCGCACTCCGAGGCGGAGCTCACCCAGATCGAGCGCGTGCGTCGAGCGAAAGCGGCGGCGGAGACGCTCGCCGGGCCGAGCGCGGGACTCCATGCCTGACGAGATCAAGACGCTCTCCGCCCAGTTCGCGCAGGACCCGGACAGCCTGGTGTTCCTGCGGCTCGGCGAGCTGCTGCGGCAGAAAGGGCAGCTCGACCCCGCGCACCGCGTCGCCCTGAGCGGTCTGCAGCGCCACCCGCACCTCGCGGACGCCCACGACCTGTACGCGCGCATCCTCGCGGACCAGCACGACTACGAGCGCGCGTTCGACGAGTGGGACATGGCGCTGCGCATCGCGCCGCATCACCTGGGCGCCCTGAAAGGGCTCGCGTTCCTGTACTTCAAGGTGGGGGATCTCGCGCAGGCGGTGGCGCACCTGGAAACGGCGCGGCAGCACGCGCCGGACGACGCGGGGGTAGCGCAGGCGCTGGCGCTCGCGCAGGGCGGGGGTGCCGCGGGCCCGCGGGGGGCGGTCGGGAGCCCGCCCGCCGCGGCGCGCGCGGCGGCGGCCGGCGCGCCGGAGGAGCTCGACCCGGCCGCGGCGCCGCTCGAGGAATCGCGCGTGTTCGCGGGGCTCGAGGGCGCGGAGGCGGGCCTGCTCCTGCTCGACGCGGCGGGCCGCGTGCTCGGCGGGGCGCTCAAGGATCGCCAGGGGCGCGACGTGACGGACGCGGTCGCGGCCTACCTCGCCGGCGTGTCCCAGGAGGCGGCCCGCACGGCGAAGCTGCTCGCGCTCGGTACCTGGACCGGCGTCGCGGCGGAGGGGCAGCACGGCCACGTCCACCTCACGCCGCCCACGGGAGACGCACTGCTGCTGGTGGCGCGCGATCGCTCCGTGCCGATGGGGCGGCTCGCGATCGTCGCCCAGCGCGCCGCCCAGTCCGCCCGCCGCTGGCTGGAGCGAGAGCAGCGGTGACGGCCGCGCCCGCCGGATACGGCAAAGCGCTCGATCTCATCACCCGCGTGCGGGGCGTGCGCGGCGCGATGCTCGTCGCGGGGGACGACGGGGTCGTCGTGGCCGAGCAGCTGATGGAGGGGATCAGGGGCGCGGCCGTGGCGGCACTGGCCGCCAGCCTCGCCGCCCGCCTCGGGCGCGCCATGCAGGCGGCCGGAGTCGGGGCGAGCCAGTTCTGGCACCTGCAGTGCGACCGGGGGGCGCTGCTCGTGGTGCCCGCGCCCTCGGGGACCCTGGTCGTCGCGGTGGCGGAGCCAGACGTGAACGTGGGTCTGGTCCGCCTGGAGCTGCTCCGGGCCGCGAAGGTGGTGGGATGACGACGCGGGCCATCGAAGCCTGGACCCTCGAGCCGCTGGTCACGTTCGTGCAGGAGGCGAGCGCGCGCCTGGTGCTGGTGATGACGGCGGCGGGACAGGTGATCGCCCAGCACGGCTTTTCGCGCGCGCTGGACGTGATGTCGGCCGCCGCGCTCGGCGCCGCGATCATGGCCTCGACCGAGGAGCTCGCGCGCCTGCTGCGCCAGCCGCCGTTCGCCGCCCTGAACCATCAGGGCGAGCGGCAGGGGATCTTCCTCGCCGCCGTCGCCACGGCGCGCGGCAGGCTGGTGCTGCTGGTCGTGTACGAGCTCGACGTTTCGTCGCTCGGCCTGGTGCAGCTATTCTTTGAGCAGCTGGCGGCCGACCTCCAAGCGGCGAGCCCCAAGCAGGGCGTGTCCAAGCAGGTGCTGGCGGCGGACTTCGAGCGGGAGCTGAGCGACAGCCTCAACACGCTCTTCCGGAGATAGGCCGTGTCCCTGGTCAACTTCACGACGCGCGAGATCACCTGCAAGATCGTGTACTACGGGCCCGGCCGGTCGGGAAAAACCACGAACCTGCATTACATCTTCGGTCGCGTCCCCGAGTCCCGACGCGGGCGCATGGTGTCCCTCGCCACCCACACGGACCGCACCCTGTTCTTCGACTTCCTGCCGATCGACATGGGGCAGATCTCCGGCTTCGCCACGCGGTTCCAGCTCTACACGGTGCCCGGCCAGGTGTACTACAACGCCACCCGCCGGCTCGTGCTCCAGGGTGCGGACGGCGTCGTGTTCGTCGCCGACAGCCAGGCGCGGCAGCTGGACGAGAACATGGAGAGCCTGCAGAACCTCCAGAGCAACCTGCTCGAACACGGCGTAGACATCCGCGCGATGGCGCTCGTGATACAGTACAACAAGCAGGACCTGCCCCGGGAGCTGATCCTCTCGCCCGCAGACTTGGACGACGCCCTGAACTTCCGCGAGGTCCCGAGCTTCGGCGCCGACGCGCTGCACGGCTCGGGGGTGTTCGAGACGTTGAAGGGGATCTCGGAGCTGGTGTTGAAGCGGCTCGCCGCCGGGACCACCGCGTGACCACGACGCTCAACACCAAGTACTCGTTCGAGACCTTTGTCGTCGGTGCCGCGAATCGGCTGGCGGTGACGGCGGGGCGCACGGTCGCGGAGAACCCCGGCTCGGCATACAACCCGCTCTTCGTTTACTCGAGCTCCGGGCTCGGCAAGACGCACCTGCTGATGGCGATCGGCCACGCGGCGAAGGGGACCGCCCCGAATCTCAACGTCGAGTACCTCTCGCTCGACGAGTACGTCGAGGCGTTCCATGCCGCCATCGCCGCGGGCCAGGGCGACGCGTTCCGGCGGCGGTTCCAGAACGTGGACCTGCTCCTGGTGGACGACGTGCAGCTCCTCACGAACCGCAAGGAGATGCAGTCGGAGCTGCTGCGGCTCACCGAGGCGCTCCAGGTCGCGGGGCACCAGCTCGTGTTGACGAGCGACCGGGCCCCGCCGGAGATCGCGGACCTGGACGAGCGGTTGATCTCCCGCCTCTCGGGCGGCCTGGTGGTGGACATGGGCGTCCCCGATTACGAGACGCGGGTCGCCATCTTGCGCCGCAAGGCCGAAGAGCGCGGGGCGAGCTTCCAGCCCGGCGTACTCGAGACCGTGGCCGGGCACGAGTTCGCGAACGTCCGCGAGCTCATGGGGGCGCTCAACCGGCTGGTGGCGTTCCAGGCGGTGAGCGACACGCCGGTCAACGCCGCGGCCGCGAAGCAGCTGCTCGGCGGCGGGATCGGCGCCGCGCGCATAGCCCCGGGCGTCAGCCCGGGGCCGGGCGTCAGCCCGGGGCCGGGGGGCGTCAGCCCGGGGCCTGCCGACGCCGACGAGTTCGGCGCTTTCCTGGCCGATGTCACGCTCACGGTCGGCCACGCCGTCGAAGCGTGGCGCGCCCGGGTGGCGGAGGCCGTGATCCGCTGGGGCGGGGAAGGCTACCGCACCCGCCGGCTGGAGCTGCTGCTGCACGAGGAAGCCCCGGCCGCCGTGGACGACGCGATCGCCGAGTTCGCGAAGGATGTCGAGCGTCTCAAGGCGCTCGAGGTCGAGGTCGCCCAGCTCGACCCGCAGGCCGCGGGGCAGAGCGTGTTCCGCGACCCGGAGCGGACGGGGGAGGCCGCAGCGGCGGCCGCGAAGGTGCGCGACGGCCTGGCCCCGCCGCCCGGGCCGTCGGCCGCGTTCCCGCTCACCGCCTACGCCGTGGGGCCGTCGAACCAGGTGGCGGTGAGCGCGGTGCACGGCGTGCTCGAGCAGCCGGGAAGGAAGTACAACCCCCTCGTGCTCGTGGGCAAGAGCGGGCTCGGCAAGACCCACCTGCTCAACGCGTTGGGGCTCGAGCTCGCCCGGGTGGATGGTGCCGTCGTGGCATGCCTCTCCACCCAGGCGTTCGTCGACGAGCTGATCGCGGCGATCGACGGCAACCGCGTGAACTGGTGGCGTGCCCGCTACCGCCGCGCCACGGCGCTCTTGCTCGACGACATCCAGCTCATCGCCGGCAAGGAGCGGACGCAGGAAGAGCTGTTCCACCTCCTCAACCTGTTCCAGGACAAGGAGCGGCAGCTGGCGTTCACCGCGCCGGGGCCGCCCAACACGCTCCCCGGGATCGAGCAGCGCGTCGTCTCGCGCCTCGAGGGCGGCCTCGTCGCCGAGCTGAAGGAGCCCGACCGCGACCTGAAGCGGGCGGTGCTCGAGCGGCTGCTGTCGCAGCACCATGTGACGCCCGAGCACGCCCTGGTCGACTACCTCGCCGACCGGCCGAGCGACTCGGTGCGGAGCCTGGTGGGTGTGGTGCAGCGCCTGGTGGACGCGGCGGCCGCGCAGGAGGTGCCGCTCACGGCCGGGTTCGCGCGCGAGGTGCTGGAGGGGCAGCCGCGGCGCGAGGGACGCCGCGCCGCGGGTGCCCGCGCGAGCGGCCTCGTCGTGTCGAGCCTGGGGGGCATCAAGAGCCGCGAGAAGATGGTGTGGGACTGGCCCGACGTCGGCGAACGCCTGATCGAGGAATTCCGCTGATGGCGATCAAGGGCTCGCTCAAGGAGGCCTCGCTCCCGGACGTGCTCCAGCTGCTCGCGCTGGGGCAGAAGACGGGGTGTCTCGCCATCGCCGACCGGTCGAACTTCGGCTACATCTACTTCGAGAAGGGCCGCATCAGCTACGCGTCGATCGTGAACCGCCGCGACCGCCTCGGGGACATCCTGGTGAAGCACGGCACGATCACCCAGAAGGAGCTCGCCGCGGCGATCCACCGGCAGGACAAGGAGCGCGACAAGAAGCTCGGCGAGATCCTCGTCAGGATGGCCATCATCACCCAGGCGGATCTCGAGCGCTACATCCGCATCCAGATCGAGGAGAGCGTCTACTATCTGTTCACGTGGTCGCGGGGGACGTTCAACTTCGAGGCCGACGTCCTGCCCGAGCGGCAGGACTTGCTGGTGTCCATCAACCCCGAATCGCTGCTCCTCGAGGGCGCGCGCCGCGTGGACGAGTGGAGCCTCATCGAGAAGAAGGTCTCCTCGTTCGATCTGATCTTCGCGGTCGACAGGGACCGGCTGGCGATCAGCGATGCGCGGCTCACCGACCTGCAGCAGCAGATCCTGCCGCTGCTCGACGGCTCGCGCGACGTCAACCAGGTCATCGAGGATTGCGGGCGCGGCGAGTTCGAGATCGGGAAGGCCCTGTACGGGCTCATCACCGCCGGCTACGTGCGCCGCACGGGCCGCACCGCGTCCGCGGCCGATCGCCAGATCACCGACGCGCGGGTGGAGGAGCACCGCAACCTGGGTGTCGCCTTCTACAAGACCGGCATGCTGGACGAGGCGACGCGCGAGTTCCGGCGCGTGGCGGAGCTGCGGCCCGAGGAGGCGAGCGCGCACTTCTACATCGGGCTGGTGGCGCTGAAGCAGGCGCGCTGGCGCGAGGGGATGGACGCGCTGCGGCTCGTGGCGGAGAAAGGCGGCAGCCGCCCGGCGGTGTTCCACAACCTGGGCTTCGCCTACGAGCAGCTCGGCCGGCTCGATGACGCGGAGGCCGCCTATGCCGAGGCCGCGACGCGCGGCCGGACCGACGCCAGGATTCACCTGGCGTGGGGGATCGTGGCCCTGAAGCGGGCCGCCTACGGCGAAGCCGCGGGCCGGCTGGACCGCGCGAAGGAGCTGTTCGACCGGATCCCGCCGCCCGCCTGGTTCTGGGCCCGCACGCTCACGGCCGCGTGCGCCGGCGAGTTCGAGCTGGCCCAGGAGCTCGCCGACGAGGCCACGGAAGCCTACCCGTCCCACGCCGTCCTGCTGAACAACCTCGCGGTCTTGAAGGAGCTGGCCGGCGACCTGCCCGGGGCGGAGGAGGCGGTGCGGGGCGCGCGCCAGAACGAGCCCTCGCTGCCCCAGCTCTCCAAGAACCTGGGCGACCTCGCCTACCGGGGCGCGCGCTACGACGAAGCCTGGGACGCCTACAGCCGGGCCGTCGAGCTCGCGCCCGACCTCGGCGACGACGTCTATTTCAAGCTCGGCAACATCGCCTACCGGCGCAGCGACCGCCAGCTCGCGGCCGAGCTCTGGCGGCGGGCGCTCGAGATCAACCCCAAGCACGAGCTCGTCAGGGCCAATCTCGAGACGCTGAGCGCCTTGTCGTGACGTCGGAGCAGGACGAGCGGGCGTTCGGGGCCCTCACCCGGAAGATCTCGCGGGCGCGGGGGGTTGCCTGCGGCTCGTACAAGGACCGCTGCCTCCGGCGGCGCATCGCGGTGCGCATGCGCGCCCGCGGCGTCCACACCTACGACGAGTACAGCAAGCTGCTCGACGCCGACGAGCGCGAGTACGACCTGCTGCTCGACGCGCTCACCATCAACGTCACGAAGTTCTTCCGCAACGTCGAGACGTGGCGGGCGCTCGCGCCGCGCCTCGAGGGAGTCTGGACCGCGCGGCAGGGGCACGTGCGGGCGTGGTCCGCCGGGTGCGCCTCGGGGGAGGAGCCGTACACGCTGGCGGTCGCGCTCGCCGAGACCGCGCGGCGGCTGGGTCAGGAGACGCTGCTCTCACGCGCCCGCGTGGACGCGACCGACATCGACCGCACCAGTCTCGAGCGCACGAGGGTGGCGGAGTTCCCCGACTCGGCCTTCACCGACATGCCGCCCGAGCTCGTGCGCCGGTATTTCGGCGCCGAGGCGCCGCGCCGCCCGCTGCCCGCGCTGCAGCGCATCGTCCACGTGCGCAAGCACGACCTCACGAGCGAGCCGCCGCCCGGCCCGCCGTACGACCTGATCGTGTGCCGCAACGTCGTCATCTACTTCGACCGGCCGATGCAGGAGCGGCTGTTCGCGACGTTCAGCGAGGCGCTGGCGCCCGGCGGGATCCTGGTGCTCGGCAAGGTCGAGACGCTGTTCGGGCCCGCGCGCGGCCGCCTGGTCCTGGAGGAGCCGCGCGAGCGCATCTACCGCCGGCCCGCGGACGGATGACCGCGCGCGAGCCGCAGGAGAGCTTCGTCAAGGTCGCCGAGTGGGCCGCGCTGCGGGGCGACGGGGTGCTCACGACCTTGGGCCTCGGGTCCTGCGTGGCCATCATGCTGCACGACGCCGAGGCCTGCGCCGGCGGGATGGCGCACATCCTCCTTCCCTCCAAGCGCCTCGCGCGCGACACCAGCCACCCCGCCAAGTTCCCCGAGACCGCCGTGCCGTTCCTCGTCGAGCGCCTCAAGGCGCTCGGCGCGGACCCCCGCCGGCTGGTGGCGAAGCTCGCCGGCGGGGCGAGCATGTTCGCGTCGCTCATGAGTCCCGGAACGGTGCAGATGGGCGAGCGCAACATCGTGGCCTCGCGGAAGGCGCTGCACGCGGCGTCGATCCCCCTGGCTTGCGAGGCCGTGGGCGGAGACCGGGGTCGCTCGGTGCGGTTCCACGTCGCGGACGGCCGCGTCGAGGTCCGCTCGGTGGGTGGCGATGCCTTCATCATCTGACGCCCGGCCGACCGTCCTGGTGGTGGACGACAGCGCGCTGATGCGGCGCGTGCTGAGCGACGTGCTGGGCGCGGAGTTCTGCGTCGTGGCCGCCGCGCGCGACGGACTCGACGCCGTCCGCAAGGTCCACCGGCACGACCCCGACGTCGTCACCATGGACCTCGAGATGCCGGAGCTCGACGGGCTCGGCGCGATCGGCTACATCATGTCCGAGGTGCCGCGCCCGATCGTGGTGGTCAGCGCGCACGCCGGGCCCGGCACCGGCGCGGCGATCCGCGCGCTCGAGCTCGGCGCGGTCGAGATCGTTGCGAAGCCGGACGCGGCGAACCGGGCGGAGCTCGAGGAGATGGGGCCGCAGCTCGTGGCTGCGGTGCGCCGGGCGCTCGCGGCGGACGTGTCGCGCGTGGCGGTGATGGCGCGGCCGCCGGTCCCGGCGCGCCGCCTGCCGGAGGTGGAGCTGCGCCCGCGCGCGCAATTCGCCGTCGCCGTGGCGGCCTCGACCGGCGGCCCGCGGGCGCTCGCCGAGGTGGTGCCCCGGCTGCCGGTGGGACAGCGCGCCGCGCTGCTCGTGGTGCAGCACATGCCGCCCAAGTTCACCCGCTCGCTCGCCGAGCGACTCGACTCGATGAGCGCGCTGCGCGTCGTCGAAGCCGCCCACCATGCCCCGGTCGTCGCCGACACGGCATACGTGGCCCCGGGCGATTATCATATGCGGGTGGTGTCCACGCCCGACGGTCCGATCATCGCGCTCGGCCAGGAGCCCCCGGTGTGGGGCGTGCGCCCCGCGGCGGACCCGCTGTTCCGGTCGGTGGCGGAGGTGTTCGGACCCCGGGCACTGGGCGTCGTCCTCACCGGCATGGGACGCGACGGCGCGGACGGCGTGCGCGCCATCCGCGCGGCGGGCGGCGGCGGGATCGCGCAGAACCGCGACACGGCGGTAGTCGCCGGCATGCCGACGGCCGCCGCCCAGCTCGGGGGAGTGGAGACCGTGCTGCCCCTCAGCGAGATCGCCGACCGCATCGCCCAGGAGCTGACCGCGCGCGGGGCGGGGGGCAGGGGAGGGGGCGGGCGCTCATGACGGCGTTCGTGGGGGTGCGTCGCGCGCGATGAGCCGGGGCTACCTGCTGGTCCGCGTGGACGGCCGGGAATACGGCCTCCCGCTCGCGCGCGTGCTCGAGGTGAGCGACCTGGGGGAGGTGCTCGACGTGCCGCGCTCCCTCGCCGCCGTGCGCGGCCTCACGCCGCTGCGCGGCCGGCTCGTGCCGCTCGTGCACCTCGGTGCGCTGCTGGGTGACCGCCCCGCTCCCCCCGAGCGCGGCCGCGCCGCCGTCTTGGTCGAGCTGGGCGCAGGGGAGGGGGTGCGCGCGGTGGCGCTCGAGGTGGACGACGCCGACGACGTGGTGCGCGAGGCGGCGCTGCCGGTGCCGCGGGACGAGTCCCTGCCGTGGGCGGCAGCCGTGGCGCGGCGCCGGGGCGGGCTCGTGCCGATCCTGGATCTGGAGGCGCTGGGAGAGCGCATCACATGACGCCGCAGGCCGAGGACGTCCAGCTCGTCACCGTCAAGGTCGCCGGGCAGGAGTTCGCGTTCACCATTTTCCAGGTGGAGCGCATCCTCCGCTACGAGTCGCCCGCCCCGCTTCCCAAGGCGCCCGACTTCCTGGAGGGCGTCCTGGCCTACCAGGGCGCGGCGGTGCCGCTGATCGACCTGCGCAAACGGCTCGGCGTCCCGGCGCCGCTGCGGGAGGAAACACGCACCGTCATCCTCGAGTGGGACGGCGCGAAGATCGGCATCGTGGTGGACGCCGTGCTGGAGGTGCTGCGGGTCGGCGCCAGCGAGGTCGCGGCGCCCCCCAACATCGTGAAGGGGCTGGCGGCGCAGTACATCACCGGGCTGGTGGTGAAGAACGGGCGGACGATCATCGTACTGAACACGACGCGGCTGCTCTCCTCCACGGAGAAGCTGGCCCTGGAGGGCGCGATGCAGGAGCAGGGGAAGGAATGACGGTCGACTCTCCGATCCGCGCGCTGCGGGCGGAGTACGACGCGATCGCGCGCAAGCTCGACTCGGTGACCGTCGCGGCCGAGCGTGAGGCGGCGAAGCGGGAGATCATCGCCTACTTCAAGCAGGTCGACGCGCTCATCGGCGAGCTGACTGCCCTCAAGGAGGACATCCGCAAGCTCGTCGACCGGTACAAGCAGCTCGCGGTGCCCACCGCAGGCGCCTCCGCCCCCGAGTTCACCGGCGCCCGCCCCGCAATCCACGCCGATCACCTCGGCGCGTCCACGTTCATCGAGAAGGGGTGGGGCCTCATCTCCCTCGGGGACTACCCGGGAGCGATCCAGGCGCTCGAGCAGGCCCTGCACCTCTCGCCCGGCGCGACGCAGGCCCAGTCGCTGCTCGGCTGGGCCCAGATGCTTCACGAGGACCACGACGACGCGCTCGCGACGTTCCAGAAGGTCCTCACGAAGGAGCCCGCCAACGCGCTCGCGCGCATTAACGTCGGCTACATCTGCCTCAAGAAGCGAATCTTCGGCGAGGCGATCGAGCACCTCTCCAAGGCGATCCGCCTCGACAACGACAAGAAGGCCACGCTGTACGCCCACCTGTACCTCGGCCTCGTCTACCTCCAGCGCGAGATGTACGAGGACGCCCAGACGTTCTTCCAGCAGACGCTCCGGCTCGGCCCCAACCTGATCGAGGCGTACTACGAGCTGGGGCGCGCCTACTGGTTCGCGGGCCAGCACGAGCCGGCGAAGCAGGCCTGGGAACAGGGCTACCGGGCCAACCAGTTCAATCCCTGGGGCAAGAAGTGCCAGGAGACGCTCGCGCTCGTGCGCCAGGGCCAGGAGCCGCCGCGCACCTAGCCTTCCTCTTCTTCTGCCTGGCGCAGGGACCGGGGCCCGCCGCCGTGACGGTCGGCCGTGTGACTGCCGTGGCGTGGCCGCGCCAGGCGGCGCTCGCGGTCGTGCTCGCCGAGGCCGCCGACCGGGCAGCGCCGTTCCCCGGGGTCGGCCCGCTCCCCGATCGGCCGATCCGCCTGCTGCTCGCTCCCACTCGCGCGCAGTTCGACTCGCTGACGCGCGGGCGGCTGCCTGACTGGAGCGAAGGCGCCGCGTTGCCCGAGGCCGCGACGGTGGTGTTACTGTCGGCCGGTCCGCCCGACCGCCTGTCCGCCGTCCTGCGGCACGAGCTGGCCCATCTCGCGTTGCGCTGGCGCGTGCGCCGCCCCCTCCCGCTCTGGTTCGAGGAAGGGTATGCGGCGGTCGCGGCGGGGGAGTGGGACCGCCTGGACGCGCTGCGGCTCAACTGGCAGGTGGCACGCGGCGGGCGGATGGATCTGGGCCGCCTCGACCAGACGCTGCGCTCCGACCGGGCCGAGGCGGCGAGCGCGTACGCCCTGGCGACGACTGCCGTGCTGCTGCTCGGCCGGTGGGGCGGTGAGCAGAGCCTCGGACCGCTCATCGACAACCTGGCGCGGGAGCCGAGCTTCGACGCGGCGGTGCGCGCCACGTATCACATGACCGAGGACGATTTCGAGACGCGCTGGCAGCGCGACCTGGCGCTGCGGTACGGCTGGCTGTCGTGGGCCGCAGCCACGGGACTCTTCTGGGCGGCGACTGGGCTGCTGCTGGTCTGGCTGGTGCGGGTGCGGCGGCGGCGCGACCGGGCGCGGCGGGCGCTGCTCGACGAAGGCTGGACGGTGCCGGGGGAGGACGACCCAACAGAGGACGACCCAACTGCTTGACGAGCTTTGCATTGGCGGGTAGACTCTCGGCCTTATGCCCGACCAGAGCATGGCGCGCTCGCGGCTGCATTTTGGACCCAGGAACTGGCTGTTCCTCGCCGCCGCGGTCGCTTCGCTCGCGGCCGGGTACTGGCTCCTGGCCCAGGGGTCCACGACGGCCGCGCCGATTCTGCTGGTTCTGGGGTACTGCGTATTCTTTCCGGTAGGCCTTGCCCTGTAGCGGCGTTGCCTCGAGATCGCAACGAGCCGAGCCCTTTTTCCAGGGCCCTGCCGGGGACCCGCCGTGTCACGGGCGAATAGCTCAGCTGGTTCAGAGCGCCTGCCTTACACGCAGGAGGCCGGGGGTTCGAATCCCTCTTCGCCCACTGGGGTATCAGACTGCGACCTGAGGACCGTGTGAGAATCCTGGGACTGGCGGCCGGACTGGCGCTCGCCGCGACGGCCGCGCGCGCGCAGCTGGCGATCCAGCAGCCGACGGAGCGGCTGCTCCTGCTGCCACTCGGAGTGAAGGCGCCGGCGGACTCGGTCACGAGCATCGCCGTCATGGACGCCGCGCGCGAGCGGCTCTCGCAGCTCGCGAAGTACAAGGTCGTCGTGGTCCCGAAGGCCAAGCTGTGCGACGCGCTCAAGGCGTCGGACTTCGGGTGCGACGTGCTGCTCGACGAATCGCAGGCGAACCTGCTCGCGAAGTTCCTCACGGTGAACGCCTACACGACGGGCACGCTGGACCGGGGCAGCGCGCTCCAGGCGCACGTCCGCGTGCGCGACATCGGCGGCTCGGGATACGCGGCCCTGTTCTCCGTGTCGGGCGGCGACGCGGCGACGCCCCAGAGCCTGGGCGAGGCGGTCGCGCGGAAGCTCAATGGCATCGTGCGAGCGGGGGAGCAGGCGCGCGAGTGCAACGACCAGCGGCAGAAGAGCCAGTTCGCCAAGGCGCTGGACGCGGCGCGCAAGGCGCTCGCGCTGGAGCCGACCCTCGCGGCGGCGCAGATCTGCATGGCGACCGTGTACGAGGCGCAGCGGATGCCCCTGGACAGCCAGCTCGCCGCCTACCAGCGGGCCGCGCAGGCCGACTCCCTCAACGCGACGGCGTGGGAGAACATCGCCCGCCTGTACCAGCAGAAGGGCGACACGCTCAAGGCCATCGACGCGTTCGTCCACGAGCTGCAGGGCGAGCCCCAGAACGTCCAGCTGCGGCTGGGCATCGTGGAGCTGCTGCGCCAGCAGAAGCAGTACCAGCGCGCGGTCACGATCATCGACGACGGACTGGCGCGCAACCCCGGCGAACAGAGGATGATCGACCAGAAGGGCCGGGTCTGCATCGAGGGCGAGTTGTGGCGCTGCGTGCTCGACGGATTTGTCGTCACGGTCAAGAACGACAGCACCAAGCTCGCGGATTCCGCGCTCGTCAAGGCCGCGATCGGAGCGGCGCAGCAGATCGCCGACACCCAGCAGCTGGTGTTTTTCGCCCGCGCCGCCACGCGCCGCTTCCCGAAATCGGGGCCGTTCTGGGAGGCGCTGGGGGCCGGGTTCGAGATGAAGGGCCAGCCCGACTCGTCGGTGTGGGCCTACCGGCAGGCGTTCGCGATCGATCCGAAGCGCTACAACACCGCCCTGCTCGTCGCGAAGGCGATCGTGGACGGCGCGGTGTACGACGCCGCGCACGCGCCCGCGCGGTCGGACACCGGCGCGCTCCGCGCCTACCGGAACGCGTTCGCCGACAAGCTGGACACCGCGCGGGCGTACGTCACCCAGGCCCTCGCCTCGCCGGACTCGAACCTGCGCGTCGGCGCGGCCGTGATCTTGCTGACCGGCAGCTCGAAGATCGCGCAGGCGCAGGCGTACGACCGCGCTTACCCCTGGCTCGAGCAGACGCTCCAGCTGGTGGCGCCGCGCACGCCGGCGGACACCGTCGGTCCGCGGCAGCAAATCCGGGTGCAGGCGAGCTTCTGGTACGGCGTCTCGTCGGTCGCGTCGCTGTCGGAGCCGTACAGCGCGATGATCAAGTCGAAGAACTGTGGCGAAGCGAAGGCGATCAACGACCGCATCGCCCGCGCCAAGGACGCGCTGATCTTCGGCGCCCGCGTACACACCGAGACCGTGAACAACATGCTGCAGAACGTGGCGAAGTTCGAGGCGATCATGCCCCAGGTGAAGAAGCAGTTCAAGTGCACGAACTTCTGACTCCACACGAGGCATTGAATTGGCTTCCCCGCCGGTCTATATTGGGACCCTCCGTCGCAGGGGGCTGTAGCTCAGCTGGTTAGAGTGCCGGTCTGTCACACCGGAGGTCGCGGGTTCGAGCCCCGTCAGCCCCGCCTGAACCCGCCCCGCGGGACGACGCAGCCGGCCCCGCCTGCCACGGCAGGCGGGGCTTTCGTCGTATCAGGGAGTGCAGTGGTCTCCACGTACCATGTCCCGGTTCTGACCGACGCCGTGCGCGCCTGGGCGGAGGGAGGCTGCCGCGCCGTGGACGCGACCGTCGGCGGGGGCGGCCACGCGGCGATCTTCCGCGAGCTCGGCGCCCGAGTGCTCGCCGTCGACCGCGATCCCGAGGCGATCGCCACCGCCCGCGCCCGGCTGCGGGAGGACGGGATCCGCTATGCGGTGGGTCCGTTCGGGTCCGCGCCGGTGCTCGACGCCATCGGGACCTTCCAGCCCGACCGCATCCTGCTCGACCTCGGCGTCTCGTCGCACCAGCTCGATACGGCCGCGCGCGGGTTTACCTTTCGTCCGGGGGCGCCGCTCGACATGCGCATGGCGGCGGGATGCGGCGCGACCGCCGCGGACCTGCTGAACACGTGGCCGGCCGAGCGGCTCGCGGCGTGCTTCGCCGACCTGGCCGACGAACGCAAGGCGCGCCGGCTCGCGCAGGTGATCGTGCGCCGGCGGGCGAACGCCGCTTTCCAGACGAGCGACGACTTCGTGAACGCGATCCGCGCGGCGCTGGGGCCCCGCTCGGGCCCGTCCGATTTCGCGCGCCTGTTCCAGGCGCTGCGGATCGAGGTGAACCAGGAGCTCGCACAGCTCGAGCCGGCGCTGCAGGCGCTCCGCGCCACGCTCGCGCCGGGAGGCCGCATCGCCGTGATCACGTACCATTCGGGCGAGGATCGAATCGTCAAGAACGCGTTCCGTGACTGGAGCCGCGCGTGCGTGTGCCCGCCCCGGCAGCCCGTGTGCACGTGCCGCGGGCACCCGCTCGGGCGCGTGCTGACGAAGCGCCCGCTGCGCCCCGGTCCCGCCGAGATCCGCGCCAACCCGCGGGCCCGCTCGGCGCGGTTCCGGGCGTTCGAGGAGGCCCATGAGGCTTAAGGGGCGCCACTGGGTCGCCGTCTGGCTCGCCGCCTTCCTCGCGGTCACGTGGCTGGTGTACGCGCGGCAAACGGCCGCGATCCGGTACGCCCGGCAGCTGGCGGAGATCCGCGCGCGGCGCGCGAACCTCGAGGGCCACCGCACCGCGCTGGAGCGCCGCATCCGCGCCGCCGACAGCCGCGCGGTGCTCGTCCCCCGGGCCGAACGGCGGCTCGGGCTCCATCAGCCGGCGGACACCGAGATCGTGCTCCTCCCCGTGCCGGAGCTCGGGGCGCGCTAGTGCGCTACGACGAGCTGGAACGGCACTAGCGATGGCGAAACTGGCGGTGCGGCTCCAGTTCGTCGAGATCGGAGTGTTGGTCGCGCTGGCCCTGCTCGTGGGGCGGGCGGGGCAGGTCCAGCTGCTCGAGGGGCGGCACCTGGCGGAGGAGGCGCGCGCGCAGCGCACCGAGCGCGTCGTGCTGGCCGCGCGGCGCGGCGCGCTGCTCGACCGGTACGGCACGGCGCTCGCGCTCACGCAGGAGACGTACCACGTGGGGATCGCGCCCAACGAGCTGCGCGACCCGGCGAAGGACGGCGCCCTCATCGCCCGCCGGCTCGACGTCTCGTCGCCCGCCTGGCAGCAGGCGCTGCGCAAGCGCTACGCGTACTTCGCCGGGCCGTTCAGCGCGCTCGAGGTCCGGCCGCTGCGGAGCGTCCGTGGCGTGCACCTCGAGCCGGTGGTGAACCGCTTCTATCCCGCGCCCGAGCTGGCGCGCGCGACGATCGGTCGCGTGGGCGACGACGGGCGCGGCGCGTCCGGTCTCGAGAAGACGCTGGACAGTCTGCTCGCCGGCCGCTCCGGCGCCGCGGTGGTGCTGAAGGACCACGCCGGGCGCGAGTACGAGTCGCCGGCGCGCGTGATCGCCGGGCCCGTGCCGGGGCACGACGTGGTGCTCACCCTCGACGCCGAGCTGCAGGAAATCGCCCAGCGCGCGCTGGACGACGCGCTGCGCCGCATGGACGCCGACGGGGGCGATGTCGTGATGCTCGATCCCGTGACGGGCGAGGTGCTCGCCATCGCGTCCCGCCAGCGCGACGGGACCGCCCGCCCGAGCGCGTTCACCGACACCTTCGAGCCGGGCTCGGTCGCGAAGATCTTCGCGGCCGCGGCGCTCTTGTCGCACGGGCGCGTCCGCCCCACGGAGCGGGTGTCGGGGGAGGGCGGGACGTACCGGCTCCCCGGGCGCACCGTGACCGACGACGACCCGCAGCCGTCGTTCACGCTCGCGGACGCGATGCGGCTGTCGAGCAACATCGCGATCGTCAAATTCGCTTCCCGGCTCACGCCCGCGGAGCAGTACGAGGGGCTGCGCGATTTCGGGTTCGGAGCGCCCACGGGGATCGAGTTCCCGGCCGAGGCGCCGGGGAGGCTGCGGCCGCCGGCCGAGTGGACGCGGCCGAGCGCCGCGAGCCTGGCGATGGGTTACGAGCTGTCGGTGACGCCGATCCAGGTCGCGGTCGCGTACGCGGCGCTGGCGAACGACGGCGTCCTGCTCCAGCCCACGCTGATCAAGGAGATACGGAGCCCGGTGGGAGCGCTCGTGTACCGCCACCGGCCCGAGCCGGTGCGGCGGGCCGTGTCGCCCGAGCTTGCGGTCCGGCTGCGGGACCTGCTGCGCGGCGTGGTGGAGCGGGGCACCGGAGCGGAGGCGGCGCTCACCAACTTTCCGGTGGCGGCGAAGACCGGGACGGTGCGCCGCGTGGTGAACGGGCGGTATGCCCCGGGGCAGTACACCGCGTCGTTCGCCGCTCTCTTCCCCGCGGACACCCCGCAGCTGGTGCTCGTCGTGAAGATCGACGCCCCACACAAGGGGAGCTACTTCGCGGCGCGGACGGCGGCACCCGTGACCCGCTCGATGCTCGAGCAGGCGCTCGCGGCGCGTCACGTCGCGCTCGACCGGGCCCGGCTGTCGACGCCGGCGCCGGCCCCCGAGGGCACAGCGGCGCGGCTCGTGGATGACGAAGGCGGGGGAGGCGGGGGGGGCGTGGTCCCGTACGTCGTGCCCTGGCCGTATCACCCGGATTCGGCGGGCGTGCCGCACCGCCGCGCGGTTCCCGACGTCACCGGGCTCGGGCTGCGCGACGCCGTGCGGGCGCTGCATCGCCGCGGCTTCCGGGTAGCGCTCAAGGGGTGGGGTACGGCCGAGCACACGTGGCCCGGGGCGGGGGACAGCGCCGCGGTCGGCGCCACGGTGACGCTGTTCGCGAGCCCGGGCGCGCCCGCCGTGCGGACGCTCACCCGCCGGCGGCCCAAGTGACGAGCCGCTTCCCCGAGATCGTCGCCGCGCTGGAGCGCGCGGGCGTGCTCATCGGAATGCCGGACCTGCATACCTGGCCCGAGCTCAGCGGCCTCAGCGCGGACAGCCGCAAGATCGAGCCCGGCGCGCTCTACTGCGCCGTGCGGGGCTCGGTGCGCGACGGCCACGACTTCGTCGGCGAGGCGCGCGCGCGCGGCGCCGTGGCGGCCCTGGTCGAACGCGAGCAGCCGGTCGACCTGCCGCAGGTCGTGGTGCGGGACGGCCGACGGGCGGCCGCGCTCGCGGCGCAAGCGTGGTACCACGACCCGGCCGCGAAGCTCGACCTGGTGGGTGTCACGGGCACGAACGGCAAGACCACCTCGGTCACGCTCGCCCGGCACGTGCTCGCCGCCCTCGAGCCGGTGGGCTCGATCGGCACGCTCGGCGCGTTCGACCCGGCGGGAGAGCCCGTGCCGAGCGAGGCGGGAACCCTCACCACGCCGGGGCCGATCGATCTCCAGGCCACGCTCGCGGCGCTGGTGGCGCGGGGCGCGCGCGGCGCCGCGCTCGAGGTGTCGTCCCACAGCCTCGACCAGGGCCGGGTAGACGGGCTCGTGTTCCGGGCTGCGCTCTTCACGAACCTCACCCGTGACCACCTCGACTACCACAAGACCATGGAGGAGTACTTCCGCTCGAAGGCGAAGCTGCTCCAGCAGATCGCGCCGGACGGGCTCGAGGTCGTGAACGCCGACGATCCCGCCTGGCAGCGGCTGCGCCGGGACCACCGGCGGGTGACCTTTGGGGAGGGCGGCGCCGACGTCACAGCGCGCAGCGTCACCCTGGATGCCGCCGGTGCGCGCTTCGACCTGGTGACGCCGACGGGCAGCGCGCCCGTGCGGCTGCCGCTGCTCGGCCGGTTCAACGTCACCAACGCGCTCGGCGTCGCGGCCTGCGCCTGGGGGATGGGCGTCGATCTGGAAGCCGTCGCGGCGCGGCTCACGCGCGCGCCGCAGATCCCAGGCCGGATGGAGCGCATCGCGGAGCGGCCCTGTACGGTGCTGCGGGACTACGCCCATACGCCCGACGCGCTCGAGCGGGCGCTCGAGACCCTGCGGCCGCTGACCGCCGGGCGGCTCATCGTCGTGTTCGGCGCCGGCGGCGACCGTGACCCCGGCAAGCGCGCCCCCATGGGCGAAGTCTGCGTCCGGCTCGCCGACGTCGCGGTCGCGACGTCCGACAACCCGCGTACCGAGGACCCCGAGAAGATCCTCGACGGCGTGGAAGCCGGGATGGGGGCGAAGCCGCACCACCGCGAGCCCGACCGCCGCAAGGCGATCGCCTGTGCGCTCCAGCTCGCCGCGCCCGGGGACACGATCCTCCTCGCCGGGAAGGGGCACGAGACCTATCAGCTGGTGGGGACGGAGAAGCTGCCGTTCGACGAACGGGTGGTGGTGCGGGAGCTCGGCGCAACGTAATGGGCGGACGGGCGGATGGGCGGACGGGCGGACGGGCGTGGCCGAGCGCATGGGTGGCTCAGGCGCTCGGCAGACCCGCACCGGTGTCCACCAGCTTCACCGGGATCTCGACCGACACGCGGGAGCTCTCCGGCGGCGAGCTGTTCGTCGCGCTCTCGGGTGAGCGGTTCGACGCGCACGACTTTCTGGCGGATGCGAAGGCGAAGGGCGCCGTCGCCGCGGTGGTGCGGCGCGGGACGCCGCCCATGGACGGGCTGCCGTTCTTCGACGTCCCGGACCCGCTGGCGGCCCTGGGGCAGCTCGCCCGCGCGCGGCGGGAGCTCTTGCCCCCCCACGCGAGCGTGGTGGCGATCACCGGCTCGAGCGGCAAGACCAGCACCAAGGAGATGGTGCGGGCCGTCCTCGCCACGCGGTGGCGCGTGCATGCCACCAGCGGCAACCTCAACAACCTGGTCGGCGTCCCCCTCACGATCCTCGCGGCTCCCGAGGCGACGGAGGCGCTGGTCGTGGAGGCCGGCGCCAGCATCCCGGGTGAGATCCCGACGCTGCGGGACATCATCGAGCCGACGATCGCCGTGGTCACCAACGTCGGCGCCGCCCACCTGGAGGGCTTCGGCTCGCTCGAGCGGCTGCTGCACGAGAAGGTGTCGCTGCTGGACGGCGTGCCGCTGGCCGTCGTGGGCACAAGCCCGGCGCTCGTAGCCGAAGCGCGGCGCCGGGCGCGCGCGGTGATCGTCGCCGGCGGCGACGTCGGGGCCGGCGACGTCCGCCCGGACCGCGTCGAGCTCGACGACCAGGGCCGCCCGGTCATCTACTGGAGCGGCGGGTCCGTGACGCTCCCAGTGCTGGGCCTGCATCAGGTGGGAAACGCGATGCTGGCCTTGGCGGTGGCCGGCGCGGCGGGGATCGATCGGGCGGCGGCGCTCGCGGCCCTGGCTCGCGTCACGCTGCCTCCCGGGCGGGGCAGCGTGCTGCAGCGCGGCGGGCTGACCATCGTCGACGACAGCTACAACGCCAATCCCGACTCCGTGCGGGCGGCGCTCGAACTGGCGATCACCCTGGCTGCCAGACAGCGACGCCCACTCGCCGTCGTGCTCGGCTCGATGTTGGAGTTGGGCGCCGAGAGTGCAAGATTACACTCGACCGTCGCCCGCGAGCTGTTGGGATATCGACCGGAGCCGGCGCTGGTCGCCGCCGTCGGCCAGTTCGTGCCGGCATTCGAGCCGCACCGGACGGCGCTGGGGGAGCGGCTGGTGACCGCGCCGGACGCGGAGGCGCTGGGGCCCAAGCTCAAACAGGCTCTGAAAGGGGACGAGATCGTGCTGCTCAAGGCGTCGCGCGGCGTCGCCCTGGAGCGGGTGCTGCGGCACCTCAACTGACAGCCGGGAGACCGTAGGACGTGCTCTACCACCTGCTCGCGCCGCTCGCCAAGCAGCACATCCTGTTCAACCTCTTCAACTACATCACGTTCCGGGCAGCGGGCGGGGTCGTTACCGCCCTCGCGCTCGCGTTTCTGCTCGCCCCCCCGATCATCCGCGTGCTGCGGGACCGCGGGGTCGGCCAGGTGATCCGGGCCGAGGGGCCGGCGAGTCACCAAGGCAAGCGCGGCACCCCCACGATGGGCGGCCTCATCATCCTGCTGGCGACGGTGGTGCCGACGCTCCTGTGGGCGCGCCTGGACAGCCGCTTCGTCATCGTCGCGGTGTTCGCGACACTGTGGATGGGAACGATCGGCTTTCTGGACGATTACCTGAAGATCGTGCGCGGCAAGTCCCAGGGGCTGGTGGCGCGGTGGAAGCTCGCGGGCCAGATCTCCTTCGGCGTGGCGCTCGGCCTCGTGCTGCTCCTGTGGCCGCTGGCACCGCAGCTCCCCGCCGCCTCCACTCAGCTGCCGGTGTTCAAGTACATGCTGCTGATTCTGCCGGCGCCGACGTACGTGCTGTTCGTCACGATCGTCGTCGCCGGCGCGTCGAACGCCGTCAACTTGAGCGACGGGCTGGACGGGCTGGCGACGGGCCTCACGGCGATTGCCGCGGGGGCGTTTGCGATCTTCGCGTACGTGTTCGGCCGCGTGGACTGGGCCAGGTACGTGGGCGTTTACTTCATGCCCGGGTCGGGGGAGCTCACGATCTTCTGCGGGGCGCTCGCCGGCGCGGCGCTCGGGTTTCTGTGGTTCAACGCGCATCCCGCGCAGGTGTTCATGGGCGACACGGGCGCGCTCGCGATCGGCGGCGCGCTGGGGACCGTGGCGATCATGCTGAAGGCCGAGTTCCTGCTGCTCCTCGCGGGCGGCGTGTTCGTGGCCGAGGCGCTCTCGGTGCTGATCCAGACGGGCGTGTACCGCTGGAACCGGAAACTCCGCGGGAAGGAGTACGCCGACGCCCACCGGGTGTTCCGCATGGCTCCGCTGCATCACCACTTCGAGAAGCTGGGCTGGGCCGAGCCGCAGGTCGTGATGCGGTTCTACATTCTCGGCGTGCTGTGCGCCGCGATCGCGCTCGCGACGCTGAAGGTGCGATGATTCCCGACTCCTGGCGCCGTGGCACCGTCGCCGTCGTGGGGTTGGGCAAGAGCGGGACGGCCGCCACGACGCTGCTCGCGCGGGAGGGAGTCCGCGTGTACGCGAGCGACGCGTCGAGCCACCCGGACGCCGGACCGGCGGTGGGCGAGCTGCGCGCTCTCTCCGGCGTCGAGGTAGACGTGGGCCGGCACGATCTCGCCAAGATCCGCTCGGCGGTCGCGGTGGTGGTCTCGCCCGGCGTCCCGCCCGACGCGCCGCCGCTCGCGGCCGCGCGGGAGGCGGGCGTGCCGGTCGTCTCCGAAATCGACGTGGGATTCCGCGCGCTGGCGGGGTCGGGGATCCGCTACATCGCCATCACGGGCACGAACGGCAAGACGACCACGACGGCGCTCGTCGCGCACCTGCTGCACGGGGCGGGGCTCCGGGCCGTGGCGGCGGGCAACATCGGCCGGCCGCTCGCGGGTATCGCGCTGTCGGGCGACCGGTACGAGTGGCTCGCCGTGGAGGTCTCTTCGTTCCAGCTGCACGACAGCCCGCACTTCACCCCCGAGATCGGCATCCTCACCAACCTCGCTCCGGATCACCTCGACCGCTATCCGTCGGTCGAGGCCTACTACGCCGACAAGCAACTGCTGTTTCGCAACGCCGCCGCGCAGCACGTGTGGGTGTTGAACGCGGACGACGCGGCGACGCTCGAGCTTCCCGGAACGGCCGCGGGGCGCCGGGTGCTGTTCTCGCTGACGCGACCCGCGGACGGCTGGTACGACCGCACCGAGGGGTGGCTGCGGCTCGGCGGCGCCGCGCTGGTGCGTCGCGCCGAGCTGCGCCTGCTCGGCGACCACAACGTGGCCAACGCGCTCGCCGCGGCCCTGGCGGTGCGCGAGGCGGGCGTGTCGCCCGACCTGATCGCCGAAGGTCTACGGTCCTTTACCGCGCTGCCGCACCGCCTCGAGCCGGTGCGCGAGGTGAGCGGAGTGCTGTGGATCAACGACTCGAAGGCGACGAACATCGCCTCGACCGTGGTCGCGGTGGAGGCGATGGACCGGCCCTTCGTGCTGCTCCTGGGCGGGCGCCACAAGGGCGAGCCGTACACGCGGCTGGCGCCGCTGCTCAGGGACCGGTGCCGGCGCGTGATCGCCTACGGCGAGGCCGGTCCGCTCGTCGAGCGGGACCTGGGCGGCACGGTGGCGCTGGAGCGCGGCACGACGTTCGAGGACGTGATGGAGCGCGCGCGCCGCGCCTCCCGGCACGGCGACGCGGTGCTGCTCTCTCCCGCGTGCTCGAGCTACGACATGTTCAAGAATTACGAGGAGCGGGGAGCCGTGTTCAGGAAGCTGGTGGGGGAGATGTGAGCGACCGCCGCTGGGAAACCCGCCTGCTCGCGCTCGTCGCCGCCGTGCTCGTCGTGTTCGGCCTGGCGGCGGTGTACGGCGCGTCGAGCCTCGTCACCATCGCCGGCGGGCCAGTGGGCTCGGCGTTCGCGGTGCGCCAGGCGGTCGGCGCCGCGGTCGGCGGCATCGCCGCCGTGCTGCTCGCGCGATCCGACTACCGGAAGTGGCAACGCTGGGCGTGGCCGCTGCTCGGCGTCGCGACGCTGCTGCTCCTCATCCCCTTGTTGCCGTTCACACACGCCATCACGCCCACGATCAACGGCGCGCGGCGCTGGGTGAACCTCGGCGTCGTCACCGTGCAGCCGTCCGAGCTCGCGAAGTTCGCGGTCGTCGTGTGGACCGCGATGCTCGCGGCGAAGAAGGGCGAGCAGATCCGCACGTTCCAGCGCGGTGTGCTGCCGTTTCTGGTGGTCCTGATGCCGGTGGTCGGGCTGATCTTCCTCGAGCCGCACCTCTCGATGGCCCTGCTCGTGGCCCTGCTGGCAGGCGTCGTGCTGTTCGCCGCCGGCGCCCGCATCGGCCACTTCCTGCTGGTGGGCGTGCTGGCGGCGCCGCTCCTGTTCGGCGCCGTGGCGAGCGCGCAGTACCGGCTCGCGCGCGTGCTCACGTTCCTGAACCCGGGGAGCGCCCCGTCGGAGGCCACCTGGCAAGTGCACCAGTCGCTGCTCGGCATCGGCGCGGGACGGTTGTTCGGCGTGGGCCTCGGGCAGGGTCAGCAGAAGCTCGGCTACCTCCCGTACGCCTACTCCGATTTCATCTTCTCGACGATCGGCGAGGAGTGGGGCTTCCTCGGGCTGCTCGGGATCCTCGTGCTGTTCGGCACGTTCGTGTGGCTGGGATTCCGGATCGCGCGATCCTCGGGCGACCGCTTCGGGCAGCTGCTCGCGGGCGGGCTCACCGCGCTCATCGGGATCAGCGCCGTGCTGCACATCGGCGTGAGCCTCGCGCTGCTGCCGGCGACGGGTCTCACCCTGCCGTTCATCTCGTACGGGCGCTCGAGCCTGTCCGTCGCGCTCGTCGCGACCGGGGTGCTGATGAGCGTGGGACGGGCGAGGCGGCGGACGAACGGTGCAGCGGCGTGAGGCCACCTGATTGCGGATTGCGGATTCCGGATTGCGGATTGGAAGGGCGCGCGTCGAATCCGCATTCCGCATTCCGCAATCCGCAATGGCAACACCGATGAGAGTCTTGCTCGCCGGTGGCGGCACCGGCGGCCATCTCATGCCCGCGCTCGCCCTCGCCCAGGCGCTGCGCGACCTCGACCGGGATGCGGAGCCGGTGCTGGTCGGCGCCCGGCGCGGCATCGAGGCGCAGGTGCTGCCGCGCCATCCGTTCCGCCATCACCTCCTGCAGATCGAGCCGCTGTACCGCCACGCCTGGTGGCGCAACGCGCGCTGGCTCTTGATCGCTCCCCGCGTCTGGCACGAGGTCGGGAAGCTGCTGCGGGCGGAGCGGCCCGCGATCGTGATCGGCACGGGCGGCTACGTCGCCGGGCCGGTCGTCTGGCGCGCGCAGGGGGCGGGGATTCCCACCGCCCTCCAGGAGCAGAACGCCTTTCCGGGACTCACCACACGCTGGCTCGCGCGTCGCGCGCGCCAGGTGCACCTCGGGTTTCCCGAAGCGCGCGCGCGCTTGAGGGTCGGCACGCGCACCGAGGTGTTCACGCCCGGCAATCCGGTTCAACCGCCCGAGCCGGGCGACCCCGCGTCGGCGCGCGTCCAGTTCGGGCTCGCGCCCGCCCGGCGGACGTTGCTCGCGTTCGGCGGCAGCCAGGGCGCGCGCGCGATCAACTACGCCGTCGCTGGCGCGCTGGAGCGTCGCCTGTTCGGGGACGCGAGCGTCCTCTGGGGCACGGGGGCCGCGCACGAGGCGGCGCTCGCCCGCTACGCCGAGCCCGGCCGCGTCGTGGTGCGTGGGTTCTTCGATCCCATGGGCGCGGCGTATCGCGCCGCGGATCTGGTCGTGGCGCGCGCCGGCGCGATGACGGTCGCGGAGCTGTGCGCGGGGGGGAAGCCGAGCATCCTCGTCCCGCTCCCGACCGCCGCCGCCGATCACCAGACGCATAATGCGCGCGCGCTCGCCGCGGCGGGAGCCGCGATCCACCTGCCGGAGCAGGAGCTCACCGCCTACTCGCTCGCGGCACACGTCACTCAGCTGCTCGGCGACCCGAGCCAGCTCCAGTCCCTCGCCGCCACCGCCCGGGCCCGGGGTAATCCGAACGCCGCCCGGGAGATCATGTCGAGGATTTTGACACTGGCCTGACAACCGGCCCGTGGTCTCTTTCGCAAGTTTCGTAGATTTGCTATATTAGCCCTCCACTAATGACCTTGTTTGCAAGCGTGGATCCCCGCCCGATCCACTTCATGGGCATTGCCGGAGCGGGGATGAGTGGCTTGGCGCAGCTGGCCAGGCAGCAAGGTGTCGCGATAACTGGGTGTGATCACGACCCCTCGGGAGCGGCCGATTTGGCAGCCTTGGGGGTGGAGATATGGCGGGGCCACGACCCCGGGCATGCTACGGGGGCCCGCGCGCTCGTGGTGACCGCTGCGGTAGCCGGGGATCACCCGGAGCTGGAGCGAGCACGCGCCCTAGGTGTCCCGGTGGTACGGCGGGCCGACGCCCTCGGTCAGGCCGTCGCTGGCGGACTGGTAGTGGCCGTGGCAGGGACGCACGGCAAGACGACCACGACGGTGATGGTCACGGAGGCGCTGGCGGCCGCCGGGCGAGACCCCACGGGACTCGCCGGCGGCCGTGTCGCTAGGTGGGGCGGGAACGCGCGGATCGGCGGCCGCGACCTGTACGTGGTCGAGGCGGACGAGTTCGACCGTGCGTTCTTGTCGCTGCGGCCGACGCTGGCGGTGGTGAACAACGTCGAGGCGGACCACCTCGAGTGCTACGGCGGCAGCGTCGACGCGCTGGAGCAGGCGTTCGCCGAGTTCGCCGGGCGCGCGCGGCGCGTGATCGCGGGCGCCGACGATGCGGGCGCGACGCGGGTGGTGCGAGCGGCTGCGGCGCCGACATGGCGCGTGGGGCTCGCCCCGGACGCCGACGTGCGGATCGTGGGGCCGGAGCTCGGGGAGCTGGGCTCGACGGCGCGGCTCGAGCTGCCGGGCGGTCGTGCGGTGACGCTGCGGCTCGTGGTGCCCGGGCTCCACAACCTGCGAAACGCGGCGGCGGCGCTCGCCGTGGCGCTGGAGTTGGGAGCCGATCTCGAGCGCTGCGCTGCGGCGCTCGAAGCCTTTACCGGGGTGGCGCGGCGGTTCGAGCGGGTGGGCGAAGCGCGCGGCGTGACGGTGGTGGACGACTACGCGCATCACCCCACGGAGGTGCAGGCGACGCTGGCGGCGGCGCGCCAGGCGTTTCCGCGGCGGCGCGTCGTCGCGGTGTTCCAGCCGCACCTGTTCTCCCGCACGGCGCTGCACGGCGAAGCGCTGGGGCGGGCGCTCGCGGCGGCGGACGTGGTGGTGGTGGCGCCGATCTACGCGGCGCGCGAGCAGCCGGTGCCGGGCGTGACGGCGGATCTGGTGGCGCGCGGTGCGGCGCGGGCGGGGGCGACGACGGTGGCGGTGCGGGACCGCGCGGCGCTCACGGAGCGCGTAGCCGAAACGGTGCGGCCGGGCGATGTGGTGTTCACGCTCGGCGCGGGCGACGTGACGCGGGTGGGGCCCGAGCTACTGGGACGCCTGCGGGGAGCGGGCAGCGGGGAGCGGTCGTGAGTCCCCGCCGGCGGAGGCTCTCGCGCCGCACCGCCGTCGCCCTGGCCGGAGGAGCGGCCGCGCTGGCGCTGTGGCTCGGCGGCCCCACGTTGCTCCGGCGCCTCGCGTGGTTCCGCGTGCGGCAGCTCGAGCTGCTGGGGGTGAAGCGCCTCGCCCCCGATGCGGTCATTGCGGCGCTGCGGCTGCCGCCACGGGTGAGCGTGTTCACGGACACGCGGCTGCTCGCCGACCGGGTGCGCGGGCTGACCGGCGTGGCGGAGGCGCGCGTGGTGCGCCGGTTGCCGGCGGCGCTGCAGATCGAGGTGCGCGAAGTGGAGCCCGCGGCGCTCGCCCCGCCGGGCAGCCGCGGGGGCGGGGGCGGGGGCGGGGGAGGGGGCGCGCTCGTGGCGGTGGACGCGGAGGGGCGGGCGCTGCCGTTCGACCCCGCGCGCACGGGGCTCGATCTGCCGATCGCGGCGAGTGCCGACCGCCGGGTCGCGGCGGTGTTGGCGCTGGTCCAGGCGGTGGATCCGGCGCTGTTTCAAACCATCACCAGCGCGCGCGGTCTGGCGCGCGGGGACGTGCTCCTGGAACTGGGGCCCCGTCGTGTGCTGCTCCGGCGCGATGCCGGGCCGGAGGTCATTCGGGCCGTGGCTCTGGTCGCGCGGGATCTCGCCGCGAAGCGGCGTCCGTACGTGGAGCTCGACGCCCGGTTCGCGGGACAGGTGGTGGTGCGGCGCAAGGCGAGCGCGGGGCTCGCCGGAGGAGGGGCGTGAGCCGGGATCGTCAGCTCGTCGTCGGGCTCGACCTCGGCAGCACGAAGACGTGCGCGGTGATCGCCGAAGTGGTCGGCGACCTGCCGCGCACGCCGTTGGCCAAGGTGCGGGGTGTGGGGCTCGCGCGGAACACGGGCGTGCGGCGCGGCATGGTGCGGGACATCGACGAGACCACCCGCTCCGTCGCGGCCGCGCTCCGGGACGCCGAGCGGATGGCGGGGGCCAGGGTCGGCGGCGTGACCTGCGGCATCGCGGGCGAGCACGTCACGGCCCGGGCGTCGACCGGCGTCGTGGCGGTGTCGGGCGACGAGATCACGTCCCAGGACGTCGCCCGCGTGAACGAGGTGGCGCGCGCCATCTCGCTCGGCCGCGACCAGGAGCTGCTGCACGACATCCCGCAGGAGTACGTGGTCGACCAGCAGCGCGGGATCCTGGATCCGGTCGGCATGACGGGTACGCGGCTCGAGGTGGAGATGTACCTCGTGACCGTGCAGTCCACGGCGGCGCAGAACCTGCGCAAGGCGGTGCAGCGCGCGGGCTACCGGGCGAGCGACGTGGTGCTCGAGCCGCTGGCGGCGTCGTACGCCGTGCTGACGGACGACGAACGGGAGCTGGGCGTCGGGCTGGTCGAGGTGGGGGGCGGCTCCACGGGCGTCGCGATCTTCCATGAGGGGAAGATCCGCCACCTGGCGTCGCTCAAGTACGCCGGGACGCACGTGACGAGCGACCTGGTGCAGGGCCTGGGCGTGACGCAGTCCGACGCCGAACGGCTGAAGGAGCGCTACGGCGTGGCCTACACGCCGCTCGTGGACGCGTCGGAGATGATCACGCTGCCGTCCACGCCGGGCCAGGGGGCGCGGCAAGCGTCGCGCGAAGTGTTGTCGCACATCATCCACCAGCGCGTGGACGAGATCTTTCAGCTGGTGGCCCGCGAGTTCGAGCGGGCGGGATACGCCGGCGGGCGGCTCCCGGCGGGCGTGGTGCTGACGGGCGGGACGGCGCACCTGCCGGGGATGGTCGAGTTGGCGCGCGAGGCCTTTGCGACGCCGGTGCGCGCCGGCACGCCCGAGCAGTGGATTTCAGGGTTGGTGGACAGCGTGCAGGCGCCACGCTACGCCGTGCCGGTCGGGCTGGTCCTGTACGCGGCGCGCCGGCTGGCGCAGGGCACGGCGCCCGGGGGCTCGCACGTGCGGAGTGCCGGCGTCGAGAAGCTGTTCGCAGGGCTGAAGCGGTGGTTGCAGGACTTTTTCTGATCGGTCACCCGAGGGGGCCATGATCTTCGAGCTCGAAGAGACCATATCGCAGAACGCCCGGATGAAGGTCGTCGGCGTGGGCGGCGGCGGCGGCAACGCGCTGAACCGCATGGTCGACGAGGGTCTGCAAGGGGTCGAGTTCGTTTCCGTCAACACCGACGCGCAGGCCTTGCTCAACAACAAGGCCGACGTGAAGGTGCAGATCGGGAAGAAGCTGACCCGCGGGCTCGGGGCCGGGGCCCGGCCGGAGATCGGCCGTCAGGCGATCGAGGAGAACCGGGACGAGGTGCTGCACGCGATGCAGGGGGCGGACATGGTCTTCGTCACCTGCGGCATGGGCGGCGGTACGGGCACCGGCGCGTCGCCCATCATCGCGCAGATGGCCCGCGACCTCGGCGCGCTCACCATCGGCATCTGCACCAAGCCGTTCCTGTTCGAGGGACGGAAGCGGATGCGCCAGGCCGAGATGGGCATCGCCGAGATGCGCAAGCACGTCGACACTATGGTGGTCGTGCCGAACGAGCGGCTGCTCGCGGTGGTCGGGAAGGGCATCCCCTTCCAGGAGGCGCTCAAGAAGGCCGACGAAGTCCTGCTGCACGCCACCCAGGGCATCTCGGGACTCATCACGGTCACCGGTATCGTGAACGTGGACTTCGCCGACGTGCGCACCGTGATGCAGAACGGCGGCGCGGCGATCATGGGCACGGGGATGGGCCGCGGCGAGAACCGCGCGATGGAGGCGGTGCAGCAGGCGATCTCCTCGCCGCTGCTCGACAACATCTCGATCACCGGCGCCACCGGCGTGCTCATCAACATCACGGGCGGCGAGGACCTCACGCTGGGCGAAGTCACGCAGGTCTCCGACGTGGTGAAGGACGCCGCGGGCGAAGAGGCCGAGATCATCTTCGGCACCGTGAACGATCCCGCCATGCACGGCGAGATCCGCGTCACCGTGATCGCGACCGGGTTCGACCGGCCGGCCACCGAGGCTCCCGCCCGGGCGGCGGGCGTGCTGCCGTTCCGCGAGCGCGTGGCACGGCCGGCGCCCGTGCCGGCGGGCCTCGCCAAGCGGCCCGCGGGGCCGCCGCCCCCCCCGCCCCCCCCGTCCCCCCTGCCGCCCCTGGACGTCAACGAGCTGGAAATCCCGACGTTCATCCGGAGACAGATGGACTGATGGGCCGCCCCGGGCGCGCGAGCCACTACGTCGCCGCGGGCGCGCTCGTGGCCGGGGGACTGCTGTGGGCCACGCACGCGGCGTGGCCCTGGCGCCGCCCGCTCACCGCCCCGCCCATCGTCATCACGGCTGCGTACGTCGAGTTCGCCGACACGCTCGGTCGGCGGGAAACGCTCGCCGAGGTGCTGCGACACGCCGGGATCACGGGGCGCGATTACGGCGCGTTCCTCGCCGCCGCGACCCACCTGCCGGTGCGGCGGTTGCGGCCGGGCCTGGTGTTCCAGTTCCGGCGCCTCAAGACCGGCAGCATTGCGGATCGGGTGACGGTCCGGCTCTCGCCCGAGCGGCGGCTGCGCGTGGCCCGCGGCGACTCGGGCTGGGTCGAATCCGTCGAGACGATTCCCTGGGAGATCGAGCGCCTCCGGGTCAGCGCGGTGATGGAGTCGTCGCTGTACGACGCGCTCGACCGGGCCGTGGAGGACACGTTCCTCCCGCCTGCCCAGCGGCGCCAGCTCGCCTGGGCGATCGCCGACGTGTACGACTGGGAAGTGGACTTCAGCCGCGACATCCGCCCGGGCGACCGGTTCATCGTCCTGCTCGAGCGGCTCGAGTCGCCCGAGGGTGAGCGCCGCTTCGGCCGGATCCTCGCCGCGCGCGTGGACGTCGCCGGAGCGCCGAGCTACGCCTACTGGTTCGAGGTCGGCACGACCGACGTGACCGGCTTCTACGACGAGCGCGGTCGCTCGCTGCGCCGCGCGTTCCTGAGGGCCCCGCTCCAGTTCCGCCGCATCTCGAGCCGCTTCGGCAGCCGGCTCCATCCGATCCTGCACTCGTGGCGCGTGCACGCGGGCGTCGACTACGCCGCCGCGTACGGCACCGCGGTGCGCGCCACCGCCGACGGCATGGTGACGCGGGTGGGCCGCGAACCGGGCGGCTACGGCAACGTCATCGAGCTGCGGCACCCGAACGGCATCTCCACGCGCTACGGGCATCTCTCCGGATTTGCCAGCGGGTTGCACGTGGGCACCCGCGTCGAGCAGCGCGAGACGATCGGCTTCGTCGGCTCGACCGGCCTCTCCACGGGGCCGCACCTCCACTACGAATTCCTGATGGACGGCCGCCCCACGAACCCCCAGCGCACGGACATGGGGTCTGGGACGCCGGTGCCGCCGGAGCTCACGGCCGCGTACGCGGCCGTGCGCGATGAGCTGCTCGCCCAGCTCGAGCCCAAGGCGCAGCCGCCCCTCCCGACCGCCGCCGCGCGCGACGATTAGTTTCCTCTTACATCCGTGGAGCTCTACCCCGCCGTTGATGTGCAGGGCGGGCGCGTGGTGCGCTTGCGCCAGGGCGAAGCGCACCGGGCGACCGCGTATGCCCGCGATCCCCTGACGGTCGCACGCCGGTTCACGCGCGCGGGGGCGCGCTGGGTGCACTTCGTGGATCTCGACCGCGCCCTCGGCGCGGGCGACAACCGCGCGCTCGCGCAGCGGTTCCTCTCGGCGGCGCAGGTGAAGGTGCAGGTGGGCGGGGGGTTGCGCACGGAGGAGGCGATTGACGAGATGCTGGGCTGGGGCGCGACGCGGGTGGTGATCGGCACGAAGGCGGCGACGGACCCGGGGATCGTCGAGCGGCTGCTGGCGCGCCACGGCGCCGAGCGGCTCGCGGTCGGGATCGACGCGAAGCAGGGCCGGGTGGCGGTGCGCGGCTGGACGGAGGTGTTCGACCTGACGACGCTCGAGCTCGCGCGGCGCGTGCGCGCGCAGGGTGCGCGCACCGCGATTTACACCGACGTCGCCCGGGACGGGATGCTCGCGGGGCCAGATGTGGACGGCGCCTGCGCGATCGCCGCGCTCGGCCTCGACGTCATCGCCTCGGGCGGCGTCGCGTCGCTCGACGATCTGCGCCGGATCCGGGACGCCGGGCTCGCGGGCGCGATCGTGGGACGCGCGCTGTACGAAGGCCGGTTCACGCTTGCGGAGGCGCTGCGGTGCATCGCCGCCTGAGCCCCGGCCTGGCGCTGCTCCGGACCACCGGGGTCGGCGCGCTCGTCCTGCTCCTGTGGAACCCGGTGACGTCGCGCCTCGCGCCGGACGGCGCGCCGCCGCTCGTGCTGCTCGACGCGTCGCTCAGCATGGGCGCCCACGGCGGTCGCTGGCGCGAAGCGCTCGACACGGCGCGCGCCCTCGCGAAGGGCGGCGGCATCATCTGGCGCTTCGGGAGGGCGGTGCGCGCCTACGACTCGCTCCCGCCCACGGACGGCGTGAGCCGGGTCGCGCCCGCGCTCGCGGCCGCGGCGGGCCGCGCCGGGCCGATCATCCTCGTGACCGACGGGGCGATCGCCGACCCGGGCGACGTCCCGCCCGACCTGCTACGGCGCGCGCGCGTCGTCGTCCTGCCCGCCCCGGCCTTCGCCGACGCGTTCGTCGGTTCCGTGGACGGGCCGCGGCGGGTCGGCGCGGGCGACACCATACGGTTGACGGTGAGCTACGGAGCCGCCGGGCCACGCGCCCCGGGACCCGGGAACCGGGCGGCGACACTCGCGGTCGCGCTCGGAGGACGGGGGATCGCCTCGCGCAGCGTCGTCCTCCCCGACAGCGGGACGGTGTCCACTGAGCTGACATTTCCCGTTTCCCGCGTCCCGGCGGGGTGGTCGGCCGTGGAAGTGCGGCTCGGCGGTGTGCGCGACGCGGAGCCGCGCGACGACGCCCGGCTGTTCGTGATCGAGGTGAGCCCCCAGCCCTCCATCGTGCTGCTCGCCGCGCCGCCCGATTGGGACACGCGGTTCCTGGCCCGCACCCTCAGCGCCGTCGCGCGCGTGCCGGTCCGGGCCTTCGCCGCAGCCGAGGCGGGGGCGAGCCGCTGGCTCGATGCGGCGACCCTCGCGCCCGTGCCGAGCTCGGAGGTGTCGCGGGCCGTCGCGGGCGCCCAGCTCGTGGTCCGCGCCGGCGATCCGGCGCGGTTCGGGCGCTTCACGTCGCACGGCTCGGTCCTGTCGTGGCCGACGGCGCGGGGCCAGGATGGCGACTGGTACGTGCAGCCGCCCGGGCCGTCGTCGCTGGCCGGCGCGCTCGCCGGGATCGCCTGGGATTCGCTGCCGCCGGCCGCGTCGCTCGCCGACCTCACCCCCGACAGCTCGGCCGTGGTCGTCCTGACCGCGCGTCTGGCGCGCCGCGGCCCGCCGCGCCCCATGCTTGTTCTCTCCGAGGGCGAGGGCGCGCGCCGCGCGACGATCGCCGCGACCGGGCTGTACCGCTGGACGTTCCGCGGGGGGTCGAGCGCGGAGGCGTACCGCGCGCTCGTCGCGACGCTCGCGGACTGGCTGCTCGACGGGGGAGCGGGAAGCGGGACGGCAGCGCGGGCGGTGCCCGAAAGCCGGGTCGTCGCCAACGGCCTGCCGCTCCCGTGGCGCTGGACTGGCGCCGGGTCGCCGCGCGACCTGGTCGTGGCGCTCACGGCGGGCTCGACCGCACGCTCGGACACCTTGCGGTTCGACGCCACGGGGCACGCGGAGCTGCTGCTGCCGCCCGGCGTCTATTCCTACGCGCTCCAGGGGGGAGGCGGCGCCGAGCGCGGGCTCGTCGCGGTGGACACCTGGTCCGACGAGTGGCGGCCGCCTCCGGGCGCGTCCCTGCTGCGCGGACAGGACGGAGCGGCCGCCGGACAGTTCGCCAGCACGGCCATGCGCGATCGCTGGTGGCTGTTCGTCGTGGCGATCGCCGCGTTCGCGGCGGAATGGGCGTGGCGCCGGCGGCAGGGGCTGCCCTGATGGGGGGGGGCCTGTGGCAACGACTGGTCCGGGCGCTGCGCGGTCCATCCGGTGCGGACCTGGCCGACGCGGAGCGCATCCTCCTCGAGGCCGACTTCGGCGTCGCGGCGACGGAGGAGGTGCTCGGGCAGGTGGCCCGCGTGCCGGACGGCGACTTCCGCCAGGCCTTGGAGGGAGCCGTCGCGCGCATCCTCTCGGCGGCGGCGCCGCCGGGCGCCGACCCGGGCGTCCTCGCCGCCGCGCCAGAGCCCCCCAGCGTGATCCTGGTCTTCGGCGTGAACGGGGTCGGGAAGACGACCACGGTCGCGAAGCTCGCCCGCCGGCTCGCGCGCGCGGGCCGGAGCGTCGTGCTCGCCGCGGCGGACACGTTTCGCGCCGGCGCGACCGAGCAGCTCGCGATCTGGGCGGACCGGCTCGGCGTCCCGTGCGTCGGCGGCAGCGGGGACCCGGCGGCCGTGGCGTTCGACGCCATCGCCGCGGCCCGGGCGCGCGGCATCGACACCGTGCTCGTGGACACCGCCGGCCGGCTGCATACCGAAGAGCGGCTGCTCGAGGAGCTGAAGAAGGTCGTGCGGGTGGTCGCGAAGCGGCAGCCCGGCGCGCCGCACGAGTCGTTGCTCGTGCTGGACGGCGCCGTGGGACAGAACGCGGTGCACCAGGCGGAGACGTTCGCCGCGGCGATCCCCCTCACCGGGCTCGTCGTCACGAAGCTCGACGGGACGGCGAAGGGCGGCGCGGTCGTGGCGCTCGAGCGCGCGGTCTCGGTGCCGATCCGGTTCCTCGGCACCGGCGAACAGCTCGACGACCTCGAGGTGTTCGATCCCGCGCGCTACGCCAGGCGGCTGGTCGGCGAGTGAACGGCCGGGGCAGGGGGAAGGAGGAAGGGTCGTGACGCTGTCGCCGACGACGTCGGTGAAGTACTTGAAGGGCGTGGGCCCCAAGCGCGCCGAGGCCCTGGCGCGTCTCGGCGTCAAGACCGTCAGCGATCTGCTCTATCACGCGCCGCATCGCTATCTCGACGCGACCAGCGTCACGCCTCTGGCGCGCGCGCGCGTCGGGGAGGACGTGACGTGCGTCGGGCGGGTCGTCACGACCGGCGTGCTCCCCACCCGCCGGGGCCTGCGCGTGTTCCGCGCGGTGCTGAAGGACGAGGGCGGCCTGCTCGAGTGCGCCTGGCCGGGCCAGCCGTTCCTCGAGCGCCAGATCAAGCGGGGGCAGCTCTTGCTGGTGACGGGGCCGGTGCGCTACTACCACGGGCGGCAGCTCGTGCCGCGGGAGTTCGTGGTGCTCGCGGACGAGGCGGAGGCGAGTCCCGACCGCGGCCTGGTGCTCCCGGTGTATCCCGCGACCGAGGGGCTGACGCACCGCCAGATCCGCGCCCTCATCCAGCAGCATCTCGACGCGCTGCTCCCTCTTGCGCGGGATCCCCATCCCAGGACGCTGCGCGCCGCCGCGGGCCTCCCCGATCTGCGCACCGCGCTCGCAGCGGTGCACCGGCCCGCCCACGTCGCGGAGGCGGAGGCGGGGCGCCGCCGGCTCGCCTTCGACGAGCTGTTCGACCAGCAGCTCGTGCAGGCGCGCGCGCGGCAGCTCGCGAAGCGGGCCCGCGTCGGGATCCGGTTCGAGCTCCGGAAGGAGCTCACCACGCGCCTCAAGCAGCGCCTCCCGTTCGAGCTCACCGCCGACCAGCGCCGGGCGATCCGCGAGATCGCGGAGGACATGGCCGCGCCGCTGCGCATGCACCGCTTGCTGATGGGGGACGTGGGGACCGGGAAGACCGTGGTGGCGCTGTTTGCGATGCTCCTGGCCGTGGAGAACGACTACCAGGCGGCGATGATGGCGCCGACCGAGCTGCTCGCGGAGCAGCACGTCGCGACGCTGACCCGGCTGCTCGAGCCGCTGCGGCTCTCGCCCGAGCTCCTGATCGGGCGTCTCTCGGCGGCGGAGAAGGCGGCGGCGCGGGAGCGGGTCGCGAGCGGCGCGGCGCGGCTGATCGTGGGAACGCACGCGCTGATCGAGGAGTCGGTCCGGTTACACAAGCTCGGCCTCGCCGTGATCGACGAGCAGCACCGCTTCGGCGTGGAGCAGCGCGCGGCGCTGGTGGAGAAGGGGGACGCGCCCGACGTCCTGCTCCTCACCGCGACTCCGATCCCGCGCTCCCTCGCGCTCACCAGGTTCGGCGACCTCGACGTGACCCAGATCCGAGAGCGGCCCCCGGGCCGGGGCGCCGTGAAGACGGCGCTCCGCGCCGACGCCGCGCGCCCGAAGATCTACGAGTTCATCCGCTCGGAGTGCGCGGCCGGGCGCCAGGCCTACGTGATCTATCCCATCATCGAGGAGTCGGAGCGCGCCGACTTGAAGGCCGCGACCACGATGCACGCAGACCTCCAAGAGGCGTTCCCGGGGCTCCGCGTGGGGCTGGTGCACGGGCGCATGCCGCCCGAGGAGCGCGACGCGACGATGCGCGCGTTCCGGGACAACGCAGTGCACATCCTGGTCGCGACCAGCGTCATCGAGGTGGGGATCGACGTCGCGAACGCGACCGTGATGCTGATCGAGCACGCCGAGCGGTTCGGGCTCGCCCAGCTGCACCAGCTGCGCGGCCGCGTGGGTCGCGGGGCCGCCGCGAGCCACTGCATCCTGCTCTCCAACGTCCCCACGGCCGCTTCCCGGCTGCAGGCGTTCACCGAGACGACCGACGGGTTCGCGATCGCGGAGCTCGACCTCAAGGAGCGCGGCATGGGCGAGCTGGCGGGCGCGCGCCAGTCGGGCGGCGTGCCGCTGCGCTACGCGAACTTCGAGACCGACCTGCCCCTGCTCGACGCCGCCCACCGCGCGGCGGGCGAGATTATCGCGCGGGACCCGGCGCTCCTGAAGCCGGAGCACGCCGCCTACCGGGAGCGCATCCTGCAGCGGTACGAGCGGGGGCTCGAGCTGTTTAGGGTGGGATGAGCAATAATTGCGGATTGCGGATTGTTGGGATACGTGTCGGGGCGCACGAGCAACTCTTCGAAATCCGCAATCCACAATCCGCAATCAGAAGGTCCACCGCACCCCGACCTGCACGCCGCCAGCCCGCACGTCTCCCGCGACCTGGAGCGGCGCGAGCGGCTTATTCCCCGGCCCGCCCGTGCGCCGGCGCAGGTCGGCGATGAACAGCCCGGCCGCGAGGAGGAGACTCGCCTGGCCCGCGAGCAGCCGCGTGCGCGCGCGGCGGTCGAAGTAAATGGAGCCCTGGTAGAGCTGCTCGGCGGCCGGGTTCAAGTACGCGCCGTCCGGGCCGAGGTCGCAGTCCGCGTTGTCGGCGCGGCAGAGGTCCAGCAGCCGGCGAAACTCGCGGTTCGAGCTCTCGTGCTCGTGCGCGCCCATGACCGTGAGGGCCGCGGCGGCGCCGGCGGTGAGCCATTTGCCCCAGTGCACCGTAGCGCGTCCCACGTTCCACGTTGCATGTCCCACGTCGTCCGTCGCACGTCCCACCTCTCCCGTCCCACGTTCCACGTCCCATGTTGCACGCAACCGACGTGCGACGTGGGACGTGGGACGTGCAACGCTGTCGCGCTCCTGCGCCGACAGGCGCACCGAGGCCAACAGCGCAACGATGCAGAGTAGGGGAACCGTCCGCCTCATCGGTAAGAATGAATATCGCCGCGGCCCGCCACGACGACCAGCTGGCGGTCGCGCACGAGCGGCGGCTGCTCGATCGGCCCGTCGAGCTGGATCCGCCACAGCACCGCGCCGGACGCCCGGTCCACGAGCAGCACGTCGCCGGCCACGCTCGCGACGAGGACTCCGGACGCGAGCGGGGTGGGTCCCGCCGTAGCGACGATGTCGAGGCTGAGCGAGCGCGCTTCGGACGGGCGGTCCTCGGGGATCAGGAGCAGGGTCCCGTTGCGCGCCAGCGCGTACACGGTGTCGCCGGCCACGGCCGGCGCGCCGAACACGGCGTCGCCCGCCGCGACATCCCACGCCACCGCCAGGGCGGGGAGGTCGACCGCCAGCACCCGCCCGCCGGTCGTGCCGCAGTAGAGCCTCGACCCGTCGGCCGCCGGGACGGCGAGCACCGCCCCGGGCGTGGGAAGGCGCGCGCGTACCTGGCCCGTGGCACGGTCGAGCAGGTAGAGGGTGTCGGCGGTGGTCGCGACGGCGATCCCGTCGGGCGTCGGCACCGGCCCCGCGCGGATCGCGCCGGAGAGGTGGCGGCGCCACGCGACCTTGCCGCCCTCCGTAGCGAGTCGCAGCACGAGGCCTGTCTCCGTCCCGGCGTACAGCACGTCGCCGTCGAGCGCGAGCGGGGCGGACACGCTCTCCGTCTTCGTGCTCCAGACCGGCTGCCCGTCCCGGAGCCGCAGCGCGTACACCCGGGCGTCGGGGGTCGCTTCGGTCGCGACGTACAGGCGGTCGGACTCGAGCAGCGGCCCGCCGTGCACCGTGCCCGCGACCCGGGTACGCCACAGCGCCTGGCCGGTGGCGCGGTCGACCAGCGCCACCATCCGGTCGGCCACGCCGACGGCGATCACCGTCTCACCGATGGCGGGGCTGCCGCGCACGGCCCGGCCCAGGTCGGCGTGCCACAGCGGCCGCGGGTCGGCGTTGAGCGACTCGGCCGCGCTGGCGTCGTGGCGCGGGGTGCCGAGGTAGGCGGGCCAGCTCACGTCCTGGCGCGGGGGGCCGGGCTTCGGCGCCGGCACGAAGCCGGACGCGCACCCCGTCGCGTTGACAGCCCAAACCACCGTCACTAGTATGCCGCGCCTATGCCAGACGTTCATCGCATCGAAGCGCTGCCGCAGCTCGTCGGCCAGGCGGTCGCCGTCCGCGGCTGGGTGATGACCACCCGCTCGAGCGGGAAGATCGCGTTCATCGTCATCCGCGACGGCACGGGTTACCTGCAAGCGGTTCTCTCCAAGAGCGACGTGTCGGACGCGGCCTGGGAGGCGTTCGGCGGGCTCACGCAGGAGACGTCGCTCGAAGTCAGCGGCGTCGTGCGCTCCGACCGGCGCGCGCCGGGCGGCGTCGAGCTCACGGCCTCGGACCTGAAGATCATCGGACCGAGCCACGATTTCCCAATCACGCCCAAGGAGCACGGCACCGCCTTCCTGTTCGAGCACCGCCACCTGTGGCTGCGGAGCCGGCACCAGGTGGCCATCGCCCGCGTGCGCCACGAGGTGATCCAGGCGATCCGCGACTTCTTCTACGAGCGCGGCTTCATCCTCGTCGACACGCCGATCCTCACCGGCTCGATCGGCGAAGCGGCGGGGAACCTCTTCGCCACCGAGTACTTCGACCTCGGCACCGCGTACCTGGCGCAGACGGGCCAGCTCTACGTCGAAGCGGCGGCCGCCGCGCTCGGCAAAGTGTACTGCTTCGGGCCGACGTTCCGCGCCGAGAAGTCGAAGACGCGCCGCCACTTGAGCGAGTTCTGGATGGTGGAGCCCGAAGTCGCCTGGAACGACTCCGACGACAACATGAAGCTCCAGGAGGAGTTCGTGTGCTACATCGTAGCGCGCGCCCTCGAGCGGCGGAAGCCGGAGCTGGCCGAGCTCGGGCGGGACCTGCAGCCGCTCGAGTGCATCCGCCCTCCGTTCCCGCGGACTTCCTACACCGACGCCGTGGAAAAGCTCAGGAGCCTGGGCAGTGAGATGGAGTGGGGGCGGGACATCGGGGGGGAGGAGGAAACGCTGCTCGCCAAGCAGTACGACCGCCCCGTGCTGGTTTACAACTACCCGAAGCGGGTGAAAGCCTTCTATATGAAGGAAAACCCCGCCGACCCGCGCACCGTGCTGAACAACGACATGCTGGCGCCCGAGGGCTACGGGGAGATCATCGGGGGAAGCCAGCGCGAGGACGAC
>WNGF01001189.1_pt1 | contig 74314 bp, 70 predicted proteins | sample 5400641 | NCBI WGS metagenome assembly WNGF01 (sample SAMN13153371, study PRJNA577476) | soil metagenome | isolation source: 80 cm soil or saprolite under grassland replicate 2 | place: USA:California | collected 2016-06-15
GAGCAGCACGCTGTTCTTCACCACGAAGACGGCGGCGTCGAGGGCGACCACGTTCGCGGCCGTCGGCGCCCAGGCGGCGTGGCCGGTCGCGGTCGGGGTGGCCGTCGTGCGGGCGACGAAGCCCGATGCGGAGGGATCGATGACGGTGGGGCGGAAGTTGCGGGACATCGGGGCGAGCGACTGCACGCCGATGCCGGTGGCGGTGGCCTTGGTGAGCTGGTTCTCGCCGTTGCCCGACCCCGTCCCCTCGTAGAAGAGGTCGGTGGCCCCCGGAACGTTTCCCGAGGAGCGGGCGTCGCTGATCGCCCTCGTCATGATGTCGAACAGCGTGTCGGAGCCCTTGAGCTTGTAGCAGGGGCCTCCGCCGATCGCGTTGCCGGCGGCGTCGCACGCCGCCTCGGCCCGGCCTGCGACTCCGGTGAGCGTTGCAACCAACGCCCCGAGGACGATCCTCGGGGTCCTGCGATTCTTCGACATGGTGGTCTCCTGGAACATCGGCATGGCCTTCCCTGGATGATTCACGGTCAGTGATACGTGCCCGTCTTCCGGTGCGGCTCGCTCCACGATTCGGATTGGGCGGCACGCTACGATCGCGCAGGTAGGGAACCCGGAGACGTTTGCGTGAATAGGGCGTGCCCGCCGTCGCACGGTCACCACGCAAACGACCACTCGCGAGCCAACTCCGCGGATCGAGGCCGCGCGCGCCGTCACGAGAGTGCGGGCGGCGCGCAGCCGTCCGCGTCGAACGTGGCGCCGCGCACGACGCGCGGACGTCCGTTCGTCATACGCAGCGCCAGCACCGGAGCGACGTTCGTCACGCGGAGGCGGCGGATCGACGCCGCGCCGCGCGCACGCGGCGGTCGGATCACTGGACGGAGAGCGTGAACCAGGTCTCGACCGACGCGCCCAGCACGTCGCTCACGGTGATCGAGAGCGTGCACGAGGTGCCGGCGCTCGCGGGCGCGCGCCAGGTCGTCTCGGCGAGCGCCGGATCGTCGAAGGTGCCGCACGACGCGGCCCACCGGTAGGAGACGGCGTCGGCCGGGTTCGGATCGTATGCGGTCGCGCCGACGTACGCGACGCCGCCCGCCGTCACGGCGCCCGGGGAGGCCCAGATCGCCTCGACGACCGGCGCCTCGTTCACCAGCGGTGGAGGCGCGGGCTGCTGCAGCAGGACGACGACGAGGAGCCGGCCGCCCGGGCTCACGTCGGCGCGCGCCGACCCGGCGGCGCTCACCTGTCCGCTCCCGTCCCAGGCGACGACGTCGAACTCCCGCTGCGCGCCCGCGGGGACCCCGTTCACGCTGAGCGTCCAGCGCGTCCCGTCGAAGCTGGGGGTCGCGACGATCGGCTCGAACGGCTCGCCGCCGCCCGCCGAGATGGTCACCACGACCCGCGCGACCTGCAGCGCGCCCGTCGAGATCGAGAGGTCCACTCCCGGTCCGGGCTCCTCCCGCGCGGGGGCGCAAGACGTGGCGGTCGCGACGAGGAGCGGCAGGAGCAGGCGGGCCCTGCGATGGGTCACCACTCGGACTGCCTCCGTCACCGCCGCCGCTGCTCGACCGCGTCCGGGCCGTCGAACCCCGGGCCCTTCTCGCGCAGCAGGAGGCTCCGGTGGAACAGCACATGGAGCAGGTACTCGAGCCGCTCCATCCCGAGCGCCTTGCGGTCGGCCTCGAGCAGCGAGGTCGCGGCGGCGGGCAGGCCGAAGTAGGTCCGGATGCCCTCCAGGCAGCGGACGACGTAGCCGGTGAGATCGCGGGCGCTGCGGTCCGCCTCGCCGCGGAGGAAGACGACGAGGCCGCGCTGCATCCGGAACGTCTGCATCAGCCTCACGCTCGGGACCTCGGCCGACGCCTCGCGCTCTCCCGCGTCGCCGCGACCCGGCGGTGCCGCCTTCCTCGTCCCGTCGGAGCTCATCGTCACCTCGCTGAGGTGGGTCGTGGTCAAGAGCAATCTCCAGATCGGCAACGCGAGCGACGGGGGTGGGACGATCGACCTACGTTCGTGCGCACCATGTCAGAGAGGTTGGCGCGCGAGCGAATCCTTTCGGGAACGGGCGCGTTCCGATTCGGTGTCGGGCCGCTCCCTGCGTCTCCTAGCGGTTCGCGAGGCGCGCCTTCTCGAGGTGGCGCCTGATCGCGTCCTTGAGCCCCGTTGAGCCCACGACGACCTCCCCGTTCACGACGAACGTCGGCGTCCCCGTGACACCCGCCGCCGCGGCGCCCCTCGCGTCCTCCTCCACGCGCTGGCGGGCCGCGGGATCCCTCCGCGCCGCCTCGAACCGGGCGAGGTCGAGCCCGAGCTCCTTCGCGAGCTGCACGTAGGCAGCGTCCGAGAGCGCCTGCTGCCCCGCGAAGAGCCGGTCGTGCATCTCCCAGAACTTCCCCTGCTGGCGAGCGGCTTCCGCCGCGAGCGCCGCGGGCATGGCGTTCGGATGGAACGCGAGCGGCAGGTGCTTCCAGACGACCCGTACGTCGTCCTTGAATTCCCGCTCCACCTCATTCACCGCTGGCACCGCCCGCGAACAGAACGGGCACTGGAAGTCGGAGAACTCGACGACGGTGACCCTCGCGCCCTCCTTGCCGCGCGCCGGGTCGTCGGGCCGGAGCGCCACCTTCACCTCCTTCGGCGCCGCCGCCGGCGTGGCCTGCGCGGGGGCGGCGATCTTCACCGGCGCTGTGGCGCCTTTCTCCGTGATCCGCGCGTAGACGTCGGCGGGCCTCACGCCCTGCTTCACGAGCTTCTGCGCCTTCGCCAGCTCCTCGTCGATCACCGCCTGGAACACCTCGAACGGCACGGCGCCGACAATCTTCCGGCCGTTCACGAAGACCGTCGGGGTGCCGGTCGCTCCGAGCGCGTGGAGGAGGTTCTGGTCGCGCCGCAGCCGCTCGATGTCGCCCGAGCCGTCGAGGGCAGCCTTCACCTTCTCCGCGGAGAGGCCGAGCGCCTTCGCCACCGCCTCGAGCGAGGTCCGGTCGAGCGACGGCAGCTCGAGCAGCTTCTCGCGCGCCTGCCAGAACCTCGCGTCGCCGCCCTCGGCACGCGCCTCCTCCGCGAGCATCGCCGCGGGGACGGCGTTCCGGTGCATGCCGAGCGGGTTGTGCTTGAAGACGAAGCGGACCTTGCCTCGGTAGGCCTCCTCCACCTGCTTCAGGGTCGGCGCGACCCGCTTGCAGAACGGGCACTCGAGGTCGGAGGCCTCGACGATCGTGACGAGCGCGTCCCGAGGCCCGCGCACCGGCGAGTCCTCGAGCGGCACGCGGTAGACCGCCTTCGGATCGTCGACCTGGCGCGCGGGGGCCGGTGCGGGAGGCGGAGCCGGCGCAGCGGCCGATGGGACCGGGTGGGCGGCGACGGCCGCGCGGGTCGGGGCGAGTCGCCGATCAGCGACGAGGCCGACGGCGAGGCCGACGAGCGGCACGAGGGCGACGATCACCTTCTTGTTCATGGTCCGCTCCAGCGAGAGGGGAGACGAGGCGGCCACCTCTAGCCGATCTGGCCGGGCGAAACGGTGGCGAGTCTGCGAAGAAGATCGGACGTCCGCGATTCGGACAAACGTCGCCGCGTTGTTTCGGCGCCGCCGCGCGCGCGTCACGCTCGGAACCTACGGTCCCCCGCTCGACTCACAGCGGTGCCCAGTTGGCTTGAGCCACGAGCCCGTGAACGAGCCCGAGTCCGAGCCCGGCTGTTTCGGGCGCGGGCTCGGGCGCGTTTACGGGATCAGTCCAACCGAGCAGCGCCATGAGCCAGCCGACGCAACCGTGGAAGGAAGCGTCCACAGGGAAGATGCCATGCGTGAGGTCGCCGGGAAGCTCGAGTCGAGACACGGGGTCGGACGGATCGGCCTGGCAGCCCTCGTCATGGGGCTTTCCCTGGCGGCATGCAGCGATCCGGGTGGCGAAACCGATCCTTCGCCTGTGCCGACCACGTCCGGGCCGTCGTTCTTCATCGCCGACCAGTTCACCGCCTCGCAGCAGGCCGTGCGGGCGGTGGTCGACGCCGGAACGATCTGGCTGCTCGACGCGAACGGCGACTTCGTCTTCGACGCCGACCCCGTCACCAACTGGAACGCGGAGAAGGGCCTCGCGCTCACGTGGCGGCGGATCCCCGGCGCGGTCAAGTATCACGTCATGGCGCGCAACATGGCCACGGCGCCCACGACATGGGGCGAGCTGCTCGTGGTCACGGCGCCGGACGCCAACCTGAATCCGACCGTGGTGGCGACCGTGAACCCCTGGACGGCCGGCCTCGGCACGGGGAGCTTTCCCTGGAGCTTCGGCAATCACATCCAGTTCGCCATCAAGTCCGAAGAGGCGCAGGGAACCGTGTCCGACGTGTCCGATCCGCTCGACGTCGCCGACGACTTCCCAGGCGTCCTCACCACGATCGCGATCGACGGCTACACCTTGCCCATCCCCTTCGACCCGCGGACCGAGCGGGGCGCGACCTTCGACAAGACCGTGCAGCTCGGCTTCTCGGAGCCGATGAGCACGACGGCCCCACCGACCCTCACGTCGCAGAGCGCCAACGTGACGATCCGGAACGTCAACGCCACCGCATGGGGTGACGGCGTGACGCCGAGCCTGACCCCCCTCAGCGCGGCGACCCACGCATTCCTCAACCTGACACTCACCGTGAAGGGCGCGTGCAGCGAGCTCCTGGTCCCGCGGTCGGCCGGAGACCTCATCCTCCAGGTGCGCGACACGTCCTTCTTCACCGCGGGCGCGTCCCACCGGCTGGTCTTCCTGGACGGCTCGACCGGCGCCTTCCTCGGCGAGGCGATCGGCGTGGCCGCGACCGACGCGCGTTCGGGCCGCCTCACGCTGGCTGCGGGGCTCGTGCCGGAGCTGCCGTCGGAGGCTCGGGCGCTCGTCTGCGCGCTCTCCGGCAGCGGCGCGACGGTGACGCAGTTCGTCTCCTCCACGGAGAGCCGCGTGACGGTGGAGGACGCGACGCCGTTCTTCGTCGGCGAGCAGATGGTGATCTACAAGCCCCAGACCAGCGGTGCCGGCCAGATCTGTGATCTGCGAACGGTGACCGGCCTGGACACCGTGGCGAAGGTGCTGCTCCTCTCGGCGCCGCCGGCGGACGGCCACGACGCGACCTCGGTGGTCCTGCCGCTCAACGGCCTCGGAGGCGAGGTCGCGCTGCGGCCGAGCGCGACGCTCGTGCTGCAGCGCGACGCCTCGGGCGGCGCCGACACGGAGCTCTTCGTCGCGGATGCCGCCGACGTGATGGTGGGCGACACGGTGCTGGTCGACGCCGACGGCGAGCTCAGGACGACTCCCGATCAGGCCCAGGCCACGGTCAAACAGGTGAAGTTTGCGCCCGCGGGCGGGACGCCTTCGTACTCGATCGTCCTCGATCTGCCTCCGTCGCTGACCTTGCTGCACGGCATGTCCAGGGTGATCGGGATGGGCGACTCGTTCCTCGTCGGGGGCACGCGCGACACCTCGGCCGCTGCGGTGACGCCACTCGATCCGCACCGCGATCAGTTCAGCGCCGACGGCCTCCTCTACTGAGCCAGAGTCCAGCGATGCGCAAGCTCTCGGCGGTGCTCCTTCTCGTCGCGGCGCTGCCCGTCTCCGCGCTTGCGGTACCCGCGAGCGTCGAGGATCTGGCCCGAGGGGCGGACGCCGTCGTGCGCGGGCGCGTGGCGAGCGTGACCGCCCGGTGGATCGGGACGCGCATCTTCACCTTCGCGGAGGTCGACGCGGCGAGCGTGTGGAGCGGCAGCGCGCCCCGGCGCGTCACCGTCATCACGGCGGGCGGCGTCTCGGGCCGCCTGGGGCAGCGCGTCGACGGCGCAGCGCTGTTCGCCCAGGGCGAGGAGGTGGTGGTGTTCCTCACCCGCGCGGAGGGAGGCGCCTACCGCGTGGCCGGCCTCGCGCAGGGGAAGTTCGCCATCGCCGCGGGCGTGGCGCGCCCCGACGTCGCACACACGAGCTTCGTCTCGGTGCCGCTGAAGCCGGGGGAGCGACGAAGCGAGGAGATGCCCGTCGAGGAGCTCGAGCGGCGCGTTCGGGGCACGCGGTGAGGCGATTCCTGCGCGTCGCGGCCCTCGCCTGCGCGCTCGGGGCAGCCGCGCGAACGCACGCGTTCGTCCGGTCCACCTCGACGCCGCTCCAGCCCGGCCAGGGCGTTTGCCTGTGGTGGAAGCCGCGGCACATCACGTATCTCGTGAACATGAGCGGGTACACGGGCGCGAGCTGTTCGGCCGGCAACGCCGCGTCGCAGCTTGCGCAAGCGAGCTTCCCGGCATGGATGAATGCGACGCGCTCGGGCGAGACGTCGCCCTGCACCGATTTCACCTTCACCTACGGCGGCGAGACCGCCGGCACGTCGCTCGGCTACGACCAGACGCCGGGCGCATCGAACACGAACCTCGTCGTCTATCGCACGGGCTCTTGCGCCGACCCGTCGATCGTACCCGCCGCCGACGCATGCCACGCGACGCCGGGCGCCTGCGCCGCCAGGTTCAACTGCTGGGATCACGCGGGCGCCGTCGGCGCGAACACGCTGGCGCTCACGACGGTCACCTTCCTCGTCGACACGGGCGAGATCCTCGACGCCGACATGGAGATCAACGGGTGGGACGGGGACAGCGGGGTGCCGCAGGATGGCACCGGCGGCTGGTACTTCACGTGCGGCGGCGCAGCGCTGCCCACCTGCAGCTCCCCTCCCTACGCCCAATCGGCGTGCAACTGGATCGACGTCGGCAACACGGTCACGCACGAGATCGGCCACATGATCGGTCTCGACCACGTCTGCGTGAGCAGCTACCCGCCACCGTACGATGCCTGCCCGTCGCCGCCGCCGGTCATGGCGCCTACGGCGGTCCTGGGCGAGACGCGGAAGCGCTTCCTCACGGCCGACGACACCGAGGCGATCTGCACGATCTACCCGGCCGGCGCCGCCACCAGGACCTGCGTTCCCCCCGCCGACGCGTCCGCGAAGGGCGGCTGTGGCTCGGGCGACGCGGGGATCGCCACGCTGGCAGCCGCGATCCTGTGGTACGCGCTGCGACGTCGTCGGCAGGCACGGGGTTGAGCATCAGAGGCGAGGCGTTCCGCCGCCGGCCGAGTGCCGTATTCGATGCGCACCGACCGGCGACCGATTCGAGCTCATGGTTCTCGGCGAGGAAGGCCATCACCTCGTCGTTCGTCGTCCGCGCCGGGTCGACAGCGGGGATCTGTCGCGCGATCGCACCGGCGATCGTGGGGGGCTGCGCCTTCGAGGACGGTGGCCTCCTCTTCGGTCATGCCATCGATGGCGGGGAAGCTGAGGTCGAACATTTCGCGCGGATCGTACCGCGCTAACGTGGCAGTCCCGTGAACTCCGCGTTCCGTCAGCGCCTCCGAGCCGCGCGAGACCGGTGGGCGCCCCACCGCCCGGCCAGCGTCGTCCCGGTATCCCTAGACGACGCGGCCGCGAAGGATGGCACAGTTTCCAGGACGTCACACACGCCGCAACGCGCCTCGATATCGTGTGGGCCGAGGTGGTCCACCCGTCCGTACCTTCGCGCCGCGCGATCGTGATCTCCGTCGCTCCCGGATTCCGTTCACGCGTCAGAGCGCTCCTCGAAGGCCGCGGGCTCGTGGTGTTCGCCACCGCCCTCCCCGCGGCAGCGCGCCGCGGCCTGCGAGCGCTCGCGCAGAGCGGCCTCGCGCTTCCCGTGCTCGTCGTCGTCGACCGCCAGGATCCGGAGGCGTATCCCTGCAGTGAAGGAGAGAAGCCATGAAAGCCATCGTGCAGGACAAGTACGGTTCGGCCGACGTGTTGCGGCTCGACGACATCGACAAGCCCGAGCCCGGGGATGACGACGTTCTCATCCAGGTGCACGCCGCGGGCGTCGACCCGGGCGTATGGCACCTGATGGCGGGCCTGCCCTACCTGGTCCGCATCATGGGATTCGGACTCCTCAGGCCCAAGACGCGAGTGCGGGGCAGGGACGTCGCGGGGACCGTCGAGGCGGTCGGCAAGAACGTGACCCAGTTCAAGGCGGGGGACCAGGTCTTCGGGATCTGCGACGGCGCCTTCGCCGAGTACGCCTGCGGCAAGGCGAAGCAATTCGCGCTCAAGCCGGCGAACCTGAGCTTCGAGCAGGCGGCGGCCGTCCCCATCTCCGCCCTGACCTCACTCCACGGCCTCCGTGAGGCGGGAAAGCTGAAGCCGGGCCAGAAGGTCCTCGTCATCGGAGCCTCCGGCGGCGTGGGAACCTACGCCGTCCAGTTGGCAAAGGTATTTGGCGCCGAGGTCACCGGCGTCTGCAGCACCGCGAAGACGGACCTGGTCCGCGCCATCGGGGCCGACCACGTCATCGACTACAGCCGCGAGGACTTCACGGACGGGACACTCCGCTTCGACGTCATCCTCGACACCGGGGGCAGGCGTCCCCTGTCCAAGCTCGAGCGGGCCCTCAGCCCCGGTGGCACCCTCGTCATCGTCGGCGGCGAAGGCGGAGACCGCTGGCTCGGGGGCTTTCAGCGCCAGATGCTTGCGCCCCTCCGGTCCGTCTTCTCCAAGCAGAGGCTGCTCGGGCTCATGCCGGATGAGCGGCAGGAGGATCTCATCACCGTGAAGGAGCTCATCGAAGCCGGCAAGGTCACCCCCATCGTGGACAGGTGCTACCCCATGAGCGAGGCCGCTGAGGCCATCCGGTACTTGGAGCAAGGGCGTGCGCGGGGGAAGGTCGTCATCACGGTCTGAGGCGGAAGAAGCGACCTGCTTCGTTGGCTCGTTATCGGTTCGCCTGCGACATCTGCGATCAGGCTTACGACGTGGCGACCCAGCCCAGCGCGTTCCAAGTCGTCTGGGACGGCTTCTCAGCCTCCAGAAGCGGTTGAACCCTTCCCGATTCCACCGGATCACCGCCGTCGGGTGCGGCCGTACCCCAACTGGCCGCGGTGCGTCGCGAACTCTTTGCTTCGGCGTCACGGCAGCGCGCCAGTCGAGGTCCAGACTCGCGTCCGTCTTCGACCGCTGGAGGCACCGATGACGACGACACTCGCGGTGACACTCGCGCTGCTCGCGACCGCGCCGGTCGCGGCGCGCGACGCCATCCCGATGTTGCCGTTCGCGGAGCTGCTCGAGCCGACGGGGGACGCGCTCCGTCCGACGACGCGGGCCGCTGCGCTCGCAGGCCGGCGTGTCCGCCTCGACGGTTTCATGGCTCGGATGGAGGATTCGCCACGAGGCGGATTCTGGCTCGTTCCCCGGCCGCTCGCGTGCGACGAATCGGGCGGCGGCACGGGCGACCTACCACCCGAGGCGGTGTTCGTCGTCGTCCGATCCGCGGCCCGTCGCGCGATCGCGTTCCGCCCCGGCGCTCTCTCCGTCACCGGCGTCCTCGAGCTCGGGCCACGCGCCGACGCCGACGGGCGCGTCTCCTCGATCCGCGTCGTCCTCGACCGGCCGCACGCCGCAACCCGTTCTCCTTCACAACGCAGCCCGCGCAATTCGGAGGTCCACCCATGAACAGAGCGACCCTCGTCCTTGCCTTCCTGCTCGCGCCGCTCGGCGCGGCAGCGCTCCCCGCGAACGTGACCATCACCCCTCCCGAGGGCGCCCGGTTCCTCGTCGCCCAGCGCGTGGACCTGCGCGTCGAGGGCAAGGGAAGCGCGCCCTACTCCGCCACGCTCAAGGTGGACGGAGCCCCTGTCGCCTTCACCTCCGGCGCGCAGGGCACCGCCGCGACGGACGGGATCACGAGCTCGGGCTGGGGCGGCTTCGACGCGCGCGGGTTCTCGTTCGCGACGGCCGGTGTCCACGAGCTCGTGGCGACCTTCACCGACAGCTCCGGCACGGTGACCGTGACTTCTCGGGTGACCGCGATCGATCCGTTCGTGGATCGCGGCCGGGCCGCGGGCAGGCCCCTGAAGAACGTCATCATCATGCTCGGCGACGGGATGGGCGTCGCGCACCGGACCGCGGCACGCCTCGTCCGCTACGGCGTCACGGCCGGCCAGCCCAACGGCTGGCTCGCGATGGACACGTTTCCGGGCACCGGCCTCGTCACGACGCACAGCCTGAACAGCATCGTCACCGACTCCGCGCCCGGGATGGCCTGCTACACGACCGGCAGCCACGCGTACAACGGCCAGGAGGGCGTCTATCCGGCGCAGGTGACGAACCCGTTCCTCGCCCCGCGCGTCGAGTACCTGGCGGAGTACCTGCACCGCGTGAAGGGCACGTCGCTCGGGATCGTGTCGACGGCCGACCTGGAGGACGCGACGCCCGCCGCGAACGCGGTGCACACCGCGAACCGCAACTGGGGCCAGGGGATCGTCGACGCCTATCTCGACGAGGCCGATGCAGCCGGAACCGGGACGTACGGCACTGGCCTCGCCGTGCTGCTCGGCGGCGGCCGCCGCTGGTTCCTCCCCGCCGGTCAGTACGGGTCGTCGCGCAGCAGCTCCAACGACTACTCTCTCACGGGCGACCTCGTCGCCGGCTGGAGCTTGCCCGGCGCCGGTGGCGTCGACCCATCTCGCGACCTGGTGGCCGATTTCCGCGCGGCAGGGTTCGCGTACGTGGCCGACAAGACCTCCCTCGACGCCAGCGTGGCGGGCGCCGGGCCGACGAGGCTCCTCGGCCTGTTCGGCTACGGGAACATGAACGTCGCGCTCGACAAGGTCGCCAAGCGACGCGGCACGCCCGTGGGGGGCGGCTCGACGTTCGCCGTCGACGACTACCACGCGCCGGACCAGCCGATGCTCGACGAGATGACCGAGGCGGCGCTGAAGGTGCTCCGCAAGAACCAGAACGGCTTCGTCCTGATGGTCGAGGGCGCGCACATCGACAAGCAGTCGCACCTGATGGACGCCGAGCGCGCGGTGGGCGAGGTCATCGAGTTCGACCGCGCGGTCGACGTGGTGAGGCGGTTCGCGGACGAAGCGCGCGATACGCTCGTCATCGTCCTCGCGGATCACGAGTGCTCCGGGTTCAGCCTCATCGGCGCGCTCGCGGGGACGGTCGACGCGCTCCGCGCCCTGCCGTCCGACGCGACCACGCTCGATCCTGGCGTGGCGCCGGCGCGCCAGGGGAAGGTTGGGACGTACGACGCCGCGGGCTTCCCGCGGTACACGATCCTCGCCGACGGGTACCCCGCGACGACGGACGTCGACGGCAAGATCCTCGTCGGGTACGGCGCGAACGGCGATCGCTACGAGACGTGGCTCACGAAGCCGACTCCGGTGATCGACAGCCTGCTCCCCACGCAGATCAAGGGCGAGCTCGCAACGCTCGGCTACGCGGGCGACCCGGTGCTTCGCACCGCCGACGCGGCGGGCTTCTACATCCGCGGGCAGGCTGCCGGGAGGACGCAGGCGGTCCACACCGCGTCGGACATCCCGGTCTCCGCCTACTCGACGGGTCCGAACCGCGCCTGGCAGCGCTTCGTGGGCGTGCAGACCAACACCGACGTGTTCTTCAAGATCGCGCAGTCGATGCTCTCCGAGGACTGATGGCCCTCATCCGAGGGGCTGACATGCCTCGACTGAGCGTGAACAACTTCGTCGCCTCGGGCGGCGACAACTTCCGCGTGCTCACGGTGAGGTCCGAAAGCGGAAGAAGAAGCGCTTAGCAGGTGACATGCAGGATCGCGTTCGTGTCGTCGGGGCGTTTCCTCAACGTCTCGATGGCCCGAGCCGTCGGTCGGATGACCAACTCGACCTCGCGCCGCTTGGCCTCGAGCTTGACCTCGTCCATGACGGGTAGCGCTCCCTCGTGCCCCGCGCCGATGACCAGCCGCCGGCACTTCCAGGGGATGTCCTCGTCCATGGACACCGGCGTGTGGCCGAACGCATCTCGGTACCTCTTGGACGGCTTCTTCTTCCGCTTTCGGACCTCACCTCGCTCGATCACCACGTCGTGGTCGTACGTCACCCCGTCGATGCGTATCTGGCCGAACGAGAACGCTTCGAATCTCATGGCCGTCCTCCCTTTCCGCCTTCGCGACGCGTTTCTGGTGCCCACGCACTTCTAGCGCCGGGCGCGCACGGCGAGAAGCGCGGCCTGGCTGTCGAGCGGCGACTCGCCTTCTCCCGGCGAGAGGCGTTCGTAGGTCCCGTCGCCGCGCATGCGGCGCCCGCGCACGTTGTCGCGAAGGTACGTCTCGAGGACGTCGTCGCGGAGGTGACGGACGAGCGCGGCATCGGTCACCGGGAACAGGACCTCGACCCGCCGGGCGAGGTTGCGGGTCATGAGGTCCGCGCTGCCCAAGTAGACCTCCTCCTTGCCGGCGTTGCGGAACCAGAGGATCCGGCTGTGCTCGAGGAACCGGCCGACCACGCTCGTCACGCGGATCCCCTCCGTCGCACCGGGCAGCCCGGGGCGCAGGGCGCAGATGCCGCGGACGAGTAGATCCACCCGGACGCCTGCCTGGGCGGCGCGGACGAGGGCGCGGATCATCTCGGCATCCACGAGCGCGTTGATCTTGAAGACGAGGTGCCCGCCTCGTCCGGCGCGCTGGTGCTCGATCTCGCGCTCGATGAGACCGAGGAGCCGCTCGCGCAGATCGATGGGCGCTACCAGGAGCTTCTTGAACCGCGCGACCTTGGAGTATCCGGTGAGATAGTTGAAGAGGTGCGTCGCATCCTCGCCGATGTCCGGATCGGCGGTGATGAAACCGAGATCCGTGTAGAGCCCCGCCGTGACCGGGTTGTAGTTCCCGGTCGAGAGGTGGACGTAGCGCGCGAGGCGATCCCCCTCGCGGCGCACCACCAGGGCGACCTTGGAGTGGGTCTTGAGCCCGAGCAGCCCGTAGATGACGTGGACCCCCTCCGCCTCGAGCGCCTTGGCCCAGCCGATGTTGCTCTCCTCGTCGAAGCGGGCCTTGAGCTCGACGAGCACCGCCACCTGCTTGCGATTGCGGCTCGCGTCGAGGAGCGCCTCGATGACGGGCGAGTCCCGGCCGACGCGGTAGAGGGTCTGCTTGATGGCGAGCACATCAGGATCGCGCGCGGCCGCCCGCAGGAACTCGATCACCGGGGTGAACGAATCGAACGGGTGGTGAAGCAGGACGTCCTGCCGCCGGATGGTGGTGAAGACGTCCTCGTCACTCTCGCCACCGACGAGGCGCGCGGGCGTCGCGGGGAGGAACGGAGGGAACTTGAGGTCGCTTCGCTCGATCCCGTGGAGCGCGCCGAGGTCCGACAGGCCGAGGGGAGCCTCGACCGCGTACGCGTCGCGGGAATCGACGCCGAGGTTCTCCACGAGGAGATCGCGAATGTCCCCGGGCATGCGAGGCGTGACCGCGAGGCCGACCACCGCGCCGAACCGTCGATCGCGAACCCCGTGCTCCACCGACGCGAGCAGATCGGCCGCCTCCATCTCCTGGAGCATCATCTCCGCGTCGCGAGTGACGTGGAACTCGTGGACGCCCACCGCCTCGAGCCCGGGGAAGAGGCGGTCCACGTTCGCCGCGATGAGCTGCTCCAGCCAGATGAAGGTGTGATGGCGGTGCGCGGCGCCGGCGGTGTCGAGCGCTCCGGACGAGCGTCCGAGAGGGACGAGCCGCGGCAGCGTGTCCGGGACCTTGACGCGCGCGAAGCGCTCCACGTCTCCGTCCCGGACCAGCAAGGCGAGGTTCAGGCTCATGTTCGAGATGTGCGGGAACGGCCTGCCCGGGTCGAATGCGAGCGGAGTGAGGACCGGGAAGACCATCTCGTCGAAGTACTTCCGCGCCGCCGCGACCTGGATGTCGTTCAGCTGCGGATAGTCGAGGAGGTGGATCCCGGCGCGCTCGAGCTCCGGGACCAGCTGCTCGTGCAGGCACTCCGCGAGCGCCCGCCTGAGCCGGAGCGCCTCGCGGCGGACCGCGGCGAGCTGTTCGGTCGGGGTGAGGCCGTCGGCGCTCGTCTCTGTCACCCCGGCGGCGATCTGCTGCTCGAGCCCCGCGACCCGGATCATGAAGAACTCGTCCAGGTTCGAGGCGACGATGGCGAGGAACTTCACGCGCTCGAGGATCGGATTCGAGGGATCCCGCGCCTCTTCGAAGACCCGCCACTGGAACTGGAGGAGCGACAGCTCCCGGTTCACGTAGAGGCGCGGATCGGAGGGATCGACGGCGCTCTCGGGAGGCGGAGGCGCTCGAACGGGCGCTCCGTCGATCGCCGTGCCGGAGAGCGCTCCACCGCCCGGCGACGGGCCAGTCGACTCGCTGACGACCTCGGGCGGAGGAGTGCTCATGCAGTCTGACGTTAGCGAATCGCGAGCAGACTGGCGAAGGAGAAGGGGTGACGAACGAGGTGCGCCCCGTGGTGTCGCCGCGCATATCGCGCAACGCGGACGACTGACGGCGGGGGGGACGCCCGCTGAGCGCACCAGCGCAGCGGCGAACGGGCGGCCCCATGCGCGGCGTCGCGTGACGACTTGGTGACGCCTCCGGACCCCGCGCACGCGACGCGTCGTCACCGATCCGTCACGCCCCCGCGATGGAAGCTCCACGCCCGGGCGCGAGAAACGCTGCGTGCCCACGGTGCTCATCGTCGAGGACGAGCACGACATGCTCGAGCTCCTCGACGTCAACCTGCGCGCCGCCGGGTTCGAGACCCTGCTCGCCGGCTCCGGGGAGCGGGCGCTCGCGCTCGTCCGCGAGCGCATCCCCGACGTCGTGCTGCTCGATCTCATGCTGCCCGACGTACCCGGCACCGAGGTGTGCCGGCAGATCCGGAGCGACCCGCTCACGCGCGACGTGCCCATCGTGATCTGCACGGCAAGGGCAGACGAGGTCGACCGGATCGTCGGATTCGAGCTCGGCGCCGCCGACTACGTCACGAAGCCGTTCTCGATGCGCGAGCTCGTCCTGCGCCTCCGGGCGGTCCTGCGGCGGCTCGCCGGAGGGGGCGGGGGCGAGCGGCCGCGGGATCGTATCGGACCCGTCCAGATCGACGTCGATGCGCACCGGTGCTCGATCGATGGCGTCGAGGTGGAGCTCACGCGCATCGAGTTTCGCCTGCTCGTGACCCTCGCGGCTCGTCTCGGGCGCGTGCAGCCGCGAGAGCAGCTCCTGGCGGACGTCTGGGGAATGGGGTCCGAAGTGGAGACGCGCACGCTCGACACGCACGTGAAGCGGCTCCGGGAAAAGCTCGGACCCGCCCGCGATCTGCTCGAGACGGTTCGGGGGATCGGCTATCGCTTCGCAGATCCGGACCTCGATGGCCGCTCGCTTCACCATTAGTGATACCGGCCGCGCCGTCGTCGCGCAATCGTCACGAGCGCGCCGCGGCGCCGGCACCGCGCCTGCCTAGAAACCGCTCGTCCCAGTTCCACCCATCGACCGAACCCAGGAAGGGTCAGACCTCATGAACCGTATCATCGCAGCAGTCGCCGTCGCCGCCCTCGCGCGGGCGACGCTCGCGGAGGAGCCGCAGCAGCCCGTGCAGGCGCAGCCCGCATCGTTGCAGCAGCAGCAGCAGGATCGCGGGGCGGAGCCGTTCGACTCGTCCGCGATCCAGGGCAAGATCGACTCTCTCTCGCAGCAGCTCGGGGAGACGAAGAAGGACGTGTCCGGCCTGAAGAAGCTGAAGGTCTCGGGCTACGTCCAGGCCCGGGAGACGTACAACGACAGCCCGACGCCGATCTACACGGGCACCGCGCCGAAGGACACCGGCTTCACCATCCGGCGTGGCCGCTTCAAGGCGGTGTACGACGCCGAGTGGTCGCAGTTCGCGCTCCAGCTCGACGCGACGCCGAATGGCGTCGGCCTGAAGGAGGCGTTCGCGCGCCTGAAGCTCCCGGTCAGTGGGCTCGCGATCGACGCCGGGCTCCAGCTCCTGCCGTTCGGGTATGACGTCGGCGTCCGCTCTTCGGCGGATCTCGACCTCCTCGAGCGCGCCGACTTCGCGAAGACGTTTCTCAAGGGCGAGTACGACCTCGGCGTCTCGCTCGTGGGGGTGCGCGGCCCGTTCAACGTGAAGGTGGGTCTCTTCAACGGAAACGGGGTCGACGCGAAGACGGGCGGGTACGACAACGACCAGCACAAGGACGTCATCGGCAGGCTCGGGTTCGACGGCGGGTTCGTGACCGGCGGCGTCTCGGGGTGGTACGGGCAGACCATCAACTACAAGTCGACCACGGCGGACCGTCGCTATGACCGCGCCCGCGTCGGCGCCGACATGCAGGTCTACCTCGACCTGCTCCCGGTCGGCGGCACCGCGGTGAAGGGCGAGTACCTCTGGGGCAAGACGCAGATTGGCGAGGACAACGGCGGGGCGGGTGTCGCGCTCGGCAAGATCGGCTGGGGATGGGATGCGATCGTCACGCAGAACGTGGGGAGGTGGAACCAGATCGCGGTCCGGTACCAGCAGTTCAACCCCGACGTGAAGATCGATCGCGCCGCGAACCCGACGAAGGTCTTCGTGCAGGACGAGATCGCCGGGGCCGTCCACACCCTGGTGAGCCCGAACATGAAGCTGTCGCTCGCCTACTACCACCCGATGTACCGGGAGAAGGGCTCCCAGGCGGCCTCGTCGCCGGAGAAGGACAGCGTCATGGCCCAGCTCCAGGCGAAGTTCTAGCCCTCGGACGTCTCGGTGCTCATCGCGGCGGCTCCGAACATCGGAGCCGCCGCTCCCGTCTTGCGGCGCTCGCGCGCTGCCACCGCCCGCGGCTCGCGTGCCGACTGCGAGCGCCACGATCGGGGGTCGCGCGAGAAGTCACACGATCAACCGGGATCGGCCACGGGCGAGTGGCCAGATGCGGTCCGCGCGCCCGGTACGCGCGCTCGACGAAAGCCCGGAGGTGCCCGAGAGATGTGGAGCGTGGAGAAGGCAGGCGTCGCCATCGACTCGTCTGCCACGAAGCTGTTCCGCGTGGTCGTGTACTGGATCATGAAGCTGCTCATCCCGCTGTCGACCATCGCCTTGATGATGGGCGTTGCGCGCGTGTTCGTCGATCTCGCGCACATCTACAGGAGCCCGAGCATCGCGGAGGGCTTCGACACGATCGTGGCAGACATCCTGTCGATGTTCGTCGTCATCGAGCTCCTGAAGAGCGTGGTCGACTACTTCGAGGTGCACCGGCTGAAGCTCACGTTCGTCATCGACGCCGCGGTCGTCTTCCTGCTGCGCGAGGTGATGATCGGCGTCTACCGACGCACGCTGGACGGCATCCAGCTGATCGCGCTCTCTGCCCTGCTGCTCGTGCTCGGTGCCTTTCGTGTCGCGGCCGTGCGGTTCCCTCCGGAGGACGGCCATGTGGGTCCGCCGCGCGCTTGAGACCGGCGCGCTCGCGGGGCTCTTGCGCGCCGATCGCCGCCTGCGACGAGCGCGGGCGGCGCTGCGGCTGCATGGGAAGACGATGGTCGCGGTCGTGCTCGCCGCGGGGATCCTGCTCATGGTGTTGCACTGGAGATGATCCACCGCACGCGACGAGATCCCCGTCGGCCAGGCGATCGCCACGCAGGTCGGGTATGACATCGTCATCGCGACGAATCCGCGCGAGCAACGGACCGAGGACCACGTTACCGGGAAGCTCGGATAGGACATTCCATGACGAACCACACCCACACCGACAAGGCGTACGAGGCGGAGCTGCGGTCCCTGCGGGACCGGCTGCTCGAGATGGGGGGGAAGGTCGAGCACGCGATCGCGGCGAGCGTCCGGGCCATCACCGAGCGCGACGCCGCGCTCGCGGAGCAGGTGAAGACGGGGGACCGCGAGATCAACCTGCTGGAGGTGGAGATCGACGGCGCCTGCCGCCGCATCCTCGCGCTCCGACAGCCGGCGGCCTCCGACCTCCGCTTCATCACCACCGCGCTCAAGATCGTCGTGGACCTCGAGCGGATGGGCGACCTCGCCGTGAACGTCGCGGATCGCGCGCGCGACCTCGCCGCCGCCCCGCCGCTCGGGCCGATGCACGAGCTCGCGAAGATCGCGGATCTCGCGGAGGCGCAGCTCGAGAAGGCGCTCGACGCGTTCGTGACCGGCGACGTCGCGAAGGCGCAGGAGGTCATGGGCGGCGACGACCTCATCGACGCGCTCTACCTCAAGATCTTCAACGACATGCTCGCGCTCATGATGGAGGACTCGCGCAACATCCGCCGCGCCACATCGTTGATGTTCGCGGCGAAGCACCTCGAGCGCTTCGGCGACCACGCGATGAACCTCGCGGAGATGGTGGTCTTCATGGTGCGCGGACAGGACGTCCGTCACCCGCGCAGCCGCGAGGTTCAGGGCTCGTAGCCCTGCTCGGGAGCGCTCAGGGCCTGCTCGGCCCCGGCGCCGCAGCACCGCCGACCGACCCGGCATTCCCGGAACCCGAGCCCTGCGTCTGGCCGCCCGCCGGCGGCTGCACGCCCGCGGCGCCGCCCGTGGCGGGAGGTGTCGTCGAGCCGATCGGAACGCAGCGCACGCCCAAGGCGGTCGTGCCGCCGGTCGTTCCTGCCGCGCCCCCGGTCGCGGTTCCGTCGGTCGGGGCGGCGGTGCCGCTCGCGCCGCTGCCCGTTCCGCCGGTGCCGGTGACGCCCTGGCCTGCGCTGGGCGGCGTCCCGAAGTCCGCCACCGTTCCCGGCGGGCAGGTCGGAACCGTGTTCGTGCCCGTCCCCGTCTGCGCATCGGTCGCGGTCCCGGCGCCGGGCGTGCCCATGGTGCCCGCGGTCCCAGTGGAACCGGCGGTGCCGGACGCGCCGGCGCCCGGCGACGTTCCGGTCGAGCCGGGGGTACCCTGGGCGAGCGCGAGGGCTGGAGCGGCGAGCGCCGCGATGACCGTGAGCCTCCGCATGATGTGAGCCTCCCCTCGAACGGGTGTGCATCCCATCCCCGGCCCGCACCGGACGGGCGGGGGAGCGCCGCGCGACCGGGCTTCCGGCTACGCGACGAGGAGGCGCGCCGCGACCCCGGCGAAGACGCCGAGGAGCGCACCCGCGCCGACGTCGAGCGGGTAGTGCGCGCCGAGGTAGACGCGCGAGAGGCCGATGCCGACCGCGAGGAGCAGCGCGAGCGGCCCGAGGCTGAACGGCTCGCCCGCGAAGGCGACGGCGACGCCGAACGCGGCCGCCGTGTGGCCCGACGGAAACGAGAAGCGGTCGGGGTTCGCGGCGAGCGGCTCGAACCCCGCGATGGACATGTCCGGGCGCGCGCGGGTGAGGCTCCGCTTCAAGGTCTGGGAGAAGAGCGTCGCGATCGACGCGGCGGTGGCGAGCCGCAGGCCGAGGTGCGCCCCCCGCATCGTGAAGGTCGCCAGCAAGCCAACTCCGAGCACGGTCCAGCTCTTCGCGTCCCCCGCGCGGGTGAGCGCGCGTGCCACCGCGGTTCGCACGGGCGAGTGATAACGGCGGACCGCGAGGAGCAGCGCCTCGTCGAACGAGAGGATCCGCTGGAAGCGGCCCTCGCGCACCACGATGGTCGCGGTGGCGGGGTCGATCGAAATGGTCGCATTCCCGGAGTCGAACTGGAGCCCGCGGTCGTCGTTCTCGGCCATCACGCGTCGAAGGTACGGTGCGGAGGTGTCGAGCGCCCGTACCTCTTGCAACATCTGGGTGAACTCCAGGTGCGGCAACGCCCCCGGTGGCGCTCGCGGGTCAGCGGCGCCCGAGCACCGCGCCGTAGCCGGCGAAGAGGTCGCCGGCGAGGACGCGGGTGACTGGCGGGTCGCCCGCCCGAGCGTGGCGCACCGGATCGTTCGCGGCGCGATCCGAGGGCCGGGACAGGTCCATGCGGACCCGCTCGATCCCGCGGCGGCCCCGGTGGAGGAGCAGCACCGCCCTGCCGTCCACCGCCTCGACGAGGGCGACGTGCGTGAACGGATCGTCCGCGCGGCCGTCGCGATTCCGGTCGTAGGTGTCGTTGAAGAAGGCGAGGTCACCCGGGCGAGGCATCCGGACCGGCCTGCTCGCGCGGAAGAGCGACTCGGACCGCGAGCGCCCCGGTCCCAGGGCGACCTCCACGCCCGCCCCGCGGAGCAGCGCGAGGACGAACCCGGAGCAGTCGCCCCGGAACGCTCGCCCGACCTGGCGGCGCGCGGCTGACACGATCTTCGCGCGGGTCGCCTCCGGATCGCGGGCGCTCCCAGCGGAGGGGGCGGCGAGAAGCGCTGCGAGCGCGAGCGCGGCCGGCGATCTCATCGGTGAGCGACCTCGGCGAGGAGCCTGCCGTCGACCATGCCGGAGATGTCGCCCTGCGGCGCGAACCCGAGCGCCTGCGCGTTGCGCGCCATCGCGGCGAGCTGCGGCGCGAGCGGATCGGTCGTGGGCTCGATGCGCGACATCGCATCCTCGAGGATACCGCCGGGGAGCGGCTTGCCCACACGCCGGCCGTAGGCCTCGTTCACGAGCCGGCCGAACGCGCGCGGGTCCTCCTCCCAGCGGCGGGTGAGCGCGACGTGCGCGCGGAGCAGCGCCGCGACGTCCGCCGCTCGCCGCTCGAGCGCGCGGCGGGAGACGACGAGCAGCGTGGTCGGGAACCGTCCGCCCGGCCAGAGGGTCCGCTCGTCCACCAGGATGCGGCCGCCCGCCTCCGCGACGAGGCGGGCGCCCCACGGCTCCGGCACCCAGGCGCCGGCGAGGTCGCCGCGCGCGAACAGCGTCATGATGTCCGTGTTCGCGAGCGGCGTCACCTCGACGCCGCGCGCCCCGCCCTTGTCCGAGAGGCCGCTGGCGCGAAGCCAGACCCGGAGCGCCACGTCCTGGGTGTTTCCGAGCTGCGGGGAGGCGACGCGCTTGCCGGCGAGATCCTCCGGACGGCGGGCGTCCTTGACGACGAGGACCGCTCCCCCGGATGCGGCCCCCGCCACGACCCGGAGCTCCTCTCCGCGCGTGCGCAGGAACGCGATCACCGCCGGGCCGGCACCGACGTAGGAGGCGTCGAGCTCTCCGCCGAGGAGCGCCTCCATCGCCGCGGGGCCCGCGTTGAACATGCGTGCCTCGAGGCGGCCGCCGAGGGCGGTCGCGATGGTCCGGTCGTCGACGCCCACGAGCGCCTGGCCGTGCGTCACGTTCGGGAAGTAGCCGAGGCGCAGCGGGCGGTCGTCGCGCCCGCGGTTGCAGCCCGCCACGGCCACCGCGAGGAGGAGCGAGAGGGTGGACGAGCGCACGCGGTTTCCGGTCAGGCGGTCGCCTCGAGCAGCCCCCAGCGGCGCCGGACGCGGAGCTCGAGGATGCGGAACAGGACCCGGTCGACCGTCATGCCGATCGCGACGATCGCCACCATGACCCCCATCACCTGCGCCGCGTCCAGCACCTCGCGGCCGTTCTGGAGGAGCTGCCCGAGCCCGCCCGCGACGAAGAGGAGCTCGCCCGCCATCAGGGCGCGCCAGGCGAAGCTCCAGCCGAGCTTCAGTCCGGTCAGGATCCCCGGGAGCGCGGCGGGGAGAAGGACGCCGAGATGGAAGCGGGGGCCGCGGACGCCGAGCGTCCCCGCCGCGCGGAGCAGCACGGGGTCGACCCCCGCCACCGCGTCCTCGGTGGCGATCGCGACGGCGAGGAGCGATCCCATCACGACGACGAAGAGGATCGCCGGCTCCGAGAGGCCGAACCAGAGGATGGCGAGCGGGAGCCAGCAGATGGACGGGAGCGCCTGGAGCCCGAGCACGATGGGGCGGATCGCGCGGCGCACCGCTGCGCTGCGCGCGAGCGCCACGCCGAGCGGTACGCCCACCGTGACGGAGAGCGCGTACCCCTGGACGAGCCGCCCGAGCGAGCGCGCGGCGGCGGCGGCCAGCCGGCCGTCCGCGAGCATCCGGCCCACGCTCGCGGCGACCGCGACCGGCCCGGGGAAGAGGTAGTGGGGCCAGGGGCCGTATCTAGAGACGAGCTCCCACGTCAGGAGCGGTCCCACGAGGAGCACCGCGCTCCTCAGCGACGCGCGCATCGCGCTCCTCCTCCGCCGCGGACGGCGGTGTCGTGTCGGGCTCCGGCGCGCCGGCGCCGGCGGCCTCGGCGCGCTGCAGCTCGGCGCGGATCCGCCGCGACAGCGCGACCAGGGCCTCGTCGTCCGGATCGCGCGGCCGGGGCAGCTTGACGTCAAGATCGTGCAGCACGCGGCCAGGGCGCGCTGCCATCACCACCACCCGATCGCCCAGCACCAGCGCCTCGCGCACGTCGTGGGTGACGAACACGACCGTCTTCCGGTCGCGGAGCCAGATCCGCTGCAGGAGCTGGTGCATGCTGCTCCGGGTCTGGGCGTCGAGCGAGGCGAAGGGCTCGTCCATGAGGAGGACGGCGGGATCGACGGCGAGGGCGCGAGCGAGCTGCACGCGCATCCGCATCCCGCCCGAGAGCTGGTGCGGCAGCGCCTCCTCGAACCCCTCGAGGTGCACGAGCGGGATGAACGCCGCCGCCCGCGCCGCGGCGTCCACGCGGGAGAGGCCGCGGGCGCGCAGCGCGAACACGAGGTTCTGGCGCACCGTCAGCCACGGAAAGAGCGCCGGTTCCTGGAACACGAGGAGCCGGTCGGGACCGGGTCCCTTCACCGGCACGCCGTCGATGGAGATCCGGCCGCCGCTCGGCTCGAGGTGGCCGGCCAGCGCGTAGAGGAGCGTCGTCTTCCCACAGCCGGAAGGCCCGACCAGGCACACGAACTCGCCCGCGTGGACCTCGATGTTCACATCGTGCAGGGCGACGAGCTTCTGGAAGTGGTGGCCGACGTCCCGGACGTCGATCTTCGGCAACCCGGCCCGCGCCTGCCGCGGCACGAGCATTCCCCGCCCGGGGATGCGGCGGGGCCCGAGCAGCCGGCCGAGGAGGTCCGTCCACATGACGCCACAATGTGCACGTGGCGCGTTGCCGCCGCCTGCCCGCTCGCTCGGCTCGCGGGCGCGTCATGGCGTGTAGCGCAGGAGGCGGCAGGCCACCCCCCCGGCCCGGATCCGCACGGTCGAGCGGGGGGCCCGGGGGAGGAGCTTCTCGAACCCTCGCTCGGGGCCGAGGACGGCCACCTCCCACCCCGCCAGGCGCGGGAGGAGCGCGGCGAGCGCCCCCCACGCCTCGCGGGCCGCCTCGTCGAGGCGGATCCCCCAGGGTGGGTTCGTCGCGCAGAGCCCCTCGCCGGCCGGAGGGACCACCCGCGCCGCGTCCTCGCGCGCGAACCTGATCACGTCCTCGACGCCGGCGGCGGCAGCGTTCGCCCGCGCGAGGCGGAGCACGCCCGCGTTCCGGTCCGAGGCGTGGATCGCGACGCGGGCCGGCCGCGCCAGCGTGGTGAGGCGCGCCCGCAGCCGCTCGGTCCGGCGGGCGTCGTGGCCCGGGAGCCCCTCGAACGCGAAGACCCGGCCGAGGCCGGGCGCGCGGCGCCCCGCCAGGAGCGCCGCCTCGATCGCGATCGTCCCCGAGCCGCACATCGGATCGAGGAACGGCCGCTCGCCGTCCCACCCGCACGCGAGGAGCAGGCCGGCGGCGATCGTCTCGCGGAGCGGCGCCGCCCCGACCCGCGCGCGCCACCCGCGCCGGAAGAGAGGCGCGCCGGCCGCATCGATCGAGACGGATGCGGTGCCCCCCTCGACGCGGACGCGCAGCTCCGAGGCGCCCGCGGCGCGGCGCGCCTCGCGCTTCGCCCGCGGGAGGTCGGCGGCCGGCCCCTCCCAGAGGCGCAAGAGGACGGCGTCGGCGGTGCGCGCGGCGAGGCAGGCCAGCGCGACCGCGTCCTCACCCTCGGCCTCTGCCCCGCCGGGGATCGCGCGCGCGCCGAGCCCCAGGGCGGCGAGCTCCGCCGCGAGCACCTGCTCCATTCCCGGCGCGCAGGCGCAGAAGATCCGCTGGGCGCGCGGCAACGCTTCACTTGCCGACGTGGACGGTGAGCTTCACGAGCGTGTCGGCGCGGCAGGCGGTCTCCCTGCGCACGGGCGGGAAGCCCGCCTTCTCCGCCTGGATCGCGAGCTTCGTGCCCGGCCGGCAGTCGACGTTCGCGAGGACGGGCGCCTCCCCGCGCGGCACCCCCGCGATCGTGACGAGCGCGCCGGCCGGCTCGGTGTCCACCGAGATCGCGAACCCCGTGAAGGGCGCCGTCTCCTCGCCGGGACCAGCGGCGGCGGTCTTGATCGGCGAGAGGTAGTGCGAGTTGTCGATCTCCTCCGCGGGCTCATGCGGCCTCCGCGATGCGACGGACCCCCGCAACGAGGCGACGGCGAACCAGAGGACCACGAACGCGACCGCTCCGCCTCCGGCGAGGATCGCGATCCGGCGGTAGCGGGCGGACGGGTCCTCGTGCCTTCCGGCGAGCATGTCGGCGAGCTCGGGCGAGCGCGCCGAAGCCTGCAGGAGCTTCCGCTCCGCGTCGGTCGGTGCCATGGAGACATCATATCGCGTCTCCCCTGCCCGTGAACGCGCCCGCGTCCGAGCCCGAAGAAGACGGGCGCGGGCACGGGCGCGGGCTCGTTTACGGGATCGAGACGACCGAGCGGGTGGTGATCGGATACGGCTTGCCGCGGCGCGGGGCGCTTCGCGAGGGCTTGCGCGGGCGCGCGGCGGGGCGGTAAAGGTCGCGCGGGCGCAGGCCCGGGCACCCGATGAACATCGGCTTCGACGCGAAGCGCGTCTTCCACAACGCGACCGGTCTCGGGAACTACTCCCGCGACGTGCTCCGCATCCTGAAGCGCCAGCGGCCCGAGCACGCCTACCTCGCGTACACGCCGCGGCCGGGAAAGGTCTCGTTCGACCTCAACGGGGCGCACCTCGAGGTGCGCGGACCGCGCGGGCTCTTCGGGCGCGCGATCCCGTCGCTGTGGCGGGCGCGGGGGATCGTGCGCGACCTACGGACCGACGGGGTGCGGCTCTTCCACGGGCTCTCGAACGAGCTGCCGCTCGGCATCGAACGGAGCGGCATCGCGAGCGTGGTCACGATCCACGATCTCATCTTCGAGCGCTTTCCGGAGCTCTACCCGCCGATCGACCGGCGCATCTACGCGGCGAAGGCGCGGAGCGCGGTCCGGCGGGCCGGGCTCGTCGTGGCGGTGTCCGAGCAGACGAAGCGGGATCTCGTGGAGCTGTACCGGGCCGACCCCGCGCGGATCCGGGTGGTTTACCAGACCTGCAACGAGGCGTTCCGCGGCGAGGTCCCGCAGGAGCGGCTGCGCGCGGTCGCGGCCCGGTACGAGCTTCCGCCGCGCTTTCTCCTCGCGGTGGGGACCATCGAGCGGCGGAAGAACCTCCTCCTCGCGCTGCGCGCGCTCGAGAAGCTCCCGGGCGTCCTCCTCGTCGCGGTGGGCCGCCCGACCGCGTACGCGGAGGAGCTCATCGCGTTCGCGCGCGCCCACCGGCTCACGGAGCGGGTCCGGCTCCTCTCCGACGTCTCGACCGCCGACCTCGCGGCCATGTACCGGCTCGCCACGCTCGCGCTCTATCCATCCCTCTTCGAGGGCTTCGGGATCCCCATCGTCGAGGCGCTCTTCTCGGGGACGCCGGTCGTGACGACGGCGGGCGGCTGCTTCGCCGAGGCGGGAGGCCCCGGCTCCGCGTACGTGGATCCGCACGACGCGGACGCGCTGCGCGAGACGATCGCGCGGCTGCTCGACGACGAGCGGGCGCGGGCGGAGATGCGCGCCGCAGGGCTCCGGCACGCGGCGCGGTTCTCGGACGAGGCCATCGCGGACGGGCTCTTCGCCGCCTACGAGGAGGCGCTCCGCGCCTGACGCGCGGACTAAACGACCGATCGCGATTCGGAAACACACCGGGAAGATTCCGTTCGCCCTGAGCGTAGGGGCGCGCAGCGCCCCGAAGTCGAAGGGCGCCCTGCGTCCCAAGGCGCGTGCTTCGACTTCGCGCCCGCTGCGCGGGCGCTACGCTCGGCACGAACGGCTCCTCGTGATCACGAATCGCGCTCGGCCGTTCAGCTCGCGCCGCCGTCCTTCTTCAGCTGTTCTGCGAGGTAGTTCGCGAGCCCGACCTGGGCGATGAGCGTGAGCTGCGACTCGAGCCAGTGCGCGTGCCCCTCCGTGTCCTCGAGCAGCTCCTCGAGGAGATCCGCGGTGCCGTTGTCTCCCGCCTTCATGCTGAGCTCGATGCCGCGGTTGAGCGCGCTCACGACCCCCTTCTCGAGATCGTAGTCGAGCCGCAGCTGGTCGTGGACGCTCGAGCCGGCGGCGACCGTGCCGAGCCGCTGCACGTCGGGAGCGCCCTCGAGGTAGAGGATGCGCTCGATCAGCTCGTCTGCGTGGTTCAGCTCGTCCCGCGACTCGTCGTGGATCTTGTGGAAGAGCCGCTCGTAGCCCCAGTTCTCGCACATGCGCGCGTGCAGCATGTACTGGTGGACGGCGGTGAGCTCCCCCGCGACGAGGTCGTTCAGGAGCTGGATGATCTTCGGATCGCCCTTCATCGGATTCTCTCCGCGTGAACGTGTTCGCCCGCGACCGGACGCCTCCCTTATCAGCCGAGCGGGGCGGGACGCGCTGCAAAGAGTGGCAGACCCGATCGGGCGCGGCCCGGGCGGGATCGGCGCACCAGGTCCGCGCACGTCACTCTGCGGCGGGGGTGGCCCGCGCGGCGCGCTCCCCGCGCCACGCCGCGTAGGTCCAGACGCTCCCTGCGACGAGCACCGCCACCGGGACGATCAGCACCGCCCGCCCGAGCGACGAGCGGTCCGAGATGAACCCGATGAGCGCCGGGGAGGGGACGTCGCCCAGCAGGTGGATGGTGAGGATCGAGATCGCGACCGCGCTCGCTCGCTCGGCGGGCGGCACCGCCGCGATGATGGCGGCGTTCACCGGGCCGGTGGAGGCGAAGAGGAGGAGCTGCGCCGCGACGAGCGCGACGAGGTAGAGGGCGGGACGCCCGGTGGTGAAGACGGCGAGCGAGAGCGGGGCGGCGCAGAGCGCGGAGATCCCGCACACCCACAGGTCCGCCGCGCGCCAGCGCTTGCGCACCGCGTCCGCCAGGTAGCCGCCCGCGAACGTGCCGAGGAAGCCGGTCATGACGACGATCGCGCCGAACTGGACGGTCGCGATGGTGCGCGGGACCCCGCGGGTCCGCTCGAGGAAGGCGGGCATCCAGAACGCCATCGCCCCGACCGCGAACGTGTACGCCGCGTAGCCGAGGACCGTGAGGGCGTAGGGCTGGTTGTGGAGCAAGCGCTCGTACGTCGCGGCGATGCCCTCGCGCAAGAGGACAGGCCGCCGCTCGGAAGCGCCGCGTGGGGGATCGACGAGCCGCAGGCAGGAGAGCGCCAGGACGAGCCCCGGTGTCCCTGCGATGAAGAAGGCCGCCCGCCAGCCGAGCCTGCGATCGACGAGCCCTCCCACGACGTAGCCGAGGGCGGAGCCGACCGGGATGGCGGCGAAGAAGAAGGCGTAGGCGCGGCCGCGGCGGGCCGGGCCGAAGTGGTCGGCGAGGAGGCCGGGCGAGATCGTCCCGTAGGCGGCCTCCCCGATGCCCACCGCCGCCCGCGCGGCGAGCAGGCTCCAGTAGCCGCGGGCGAAGCCGGAGAGGACCGTCGCAACGCTCCACAGGCCGACCCCGATCGCGAGGAGCGGCGGCCGGGAGCGCCGATCGCCGAGGATGCCGAAGAACGGCGAGGCGAGCATGTAGACGACGATGAACCCGGTCATGAGCCAGCCGAGCCGGGTGTCGGTGAGCCACATGTCGGCGCGGAGGCTCTCGACGAGCGCCGAGACGATGAAGCGGTCGAGGTAGTTGAGGAGGTTGATCGCGGCGAGCACCACGAGCGCGCGGCCGGCGGGTCCGGCGAAGAGGCGGGGCGCGGCCGCGGTGGGCGCGTTCACGGGCGGAGCCTAGCCCGCGGGAGCACGCCGGTCGAGGACGCAACCCCACGCGCCGGTGCGGCGCCCGCGCCGGCGCCCGTACCTGGCGCAACCGTCCGAGTTCCGTTACAAAGGCGCGCCCATGATCTCCGTTCAGGACGTCACGAAGGCCTTCGGGCCGAAGAAGCTCTTCGAGGACGTCGACGTGTCGTTCTCGCCGGGAAACCGCTACGGCCTCACCGGCCCGAACGGCGCGGGAAAGACGACGTTCATGAGGATCCTCGCGGGTGACGACGAGCCCGACACGGGGAGGATCTTCCGCCCGAAGCAGCTCGGGGTGCTGCGCCAGGACCACTTCAGGTACGAGGACAATCGCGTCCTCGACGTCGTCCTCATGGGGAACGCGCCGCTGTGGGAGGCGATGACGGAGAAGGAGCGGCTCCTCGCGAAGGACGCCATCAGCGAGGAGGACGGGCACCGGCTCGCCGAGCTGGAGAGCACCATCGGCGAGCAGGACGGCTACTCGGCGGAGGCGGACGCGGCGGAGCTGCTCCAGGGCCTCGGCGTCGACGAGCCGTGGCATGACCAGCCGATGCGGGCGCTCGCGGGCGGCTACAAGCTGCGGGTGCTCCTCGCGCAGGCGCTCTTCGGCAAGCCGCTCGGGCTGCTCCTCGACGAGCCCACGAACCACCTCGACATCGAGTCAATCCGCTGGCTCGAGAAGTTCCTCCACGCGTACGAGGGCGTCCTCATCACGATCTCGCACGACCGCCACTTCCTCAACGCGATCTGCACGCACATCGCCGACATCGACTACCAGACGATCATCCTCTACCCCGGCGGCTACGACGACATGGTCCGGCACAAGGGGCAGGTCCGGAACCGGGTCGAGTCGGAGAACGACGAGAAGAAGAAGAAGATCGAGCAGCTCCGGGAGTTCGTCGCGCGCTTCCACGCCGGCACCCGCGCCTCGCAGGTGCAGAGCCGCATCCGGGCGATGCAGAAGCTGAAGCTCGAGGAGCTGAAGCGCTCGAACATCGCCGCGCCCTTCATCAAGTTCGAGCAGAAGGCGCCCTCCGGCAAGCAGACGCTCACCCTCGAGGCGATCGCGAAGCGCTACGGCGGCAACGAGGTGATCCAGCCGTTCAGCGCGCTCGTCACCCGCGGCGAGAAGATCTGCGTCATCGGCAAGAACGGCAGCGGGAAGTCCACCCTCGTGAAGATGATCGCGGGCGATCTGCCGCCCGACGGCGGCCACGTGAAGTGGGGACACCAGGCCCAGGTCGGCTACCTCCCCCAGGACCAGGCCGGGGTGATCCGGCCGGGGACCACCGCGTTCGGCTGGCTGCGCGAGCTCGAGGACAAGATGTCGAACGAGGAGATCTCCGGGCTGCTCGGCCGGATGCTCTTCTCGGGCGAGGAGCGGATGAAGCCGACCGCGACCCTCTCGGGCGGCGAGACGGTGCGGCTCCTCCTCGCGAAGCTGATGCTCTTCAAGGACAACGTCCTCGTCCTCGACGAGCCCACGAACCACCTCGACCTCCAGTCGATCGCGGCGCTCTCCGAGGGGCTCCAGCGCTACGAGGGGACGGTCATCGTCGTGACGCACGACCAGGAGCTCATCCGCGAGGTCGGGACGCGTCTCTGGGCGCTCCACAAGGGCGAGGCGGTCCTGGACTTCCCCGGCACGTTCGACGAGTTCGTGGAGAAGCACCCCGACCTGGCGGCTGCCCACCACTGACGGGCAGACCGCCCTGATCAGTACGCGGCGGGGGTCGCCGGCAGGGCGCCCGTCGGCGCGGGGCCGAGCGGCGCGAACGCCTCCGGCCCCCCGGTGCGCCGGTCGGCGAGCGCGCCGAGCATCGCCCCGTAGACGAGGTGCGCGATGAGCATCCCGCTCGGCCGGCCGGGGCGATCGCGGTGCGTAGGAGGCAGGATCCCGAGCGCGGGGATCCACCCGCCGTAGCTCGCGAGCCACACCGCGCCGCCGAAGGCGGTGCCGGCGAGCGGCCCCGCCCACCACCGGCGCTTCGCGCGGTAGGCGCGCTCGAACGCCACCCCCAGCGCGGCACCGAAGAGCAGGTGTGCAGCCGTTCCGAGCGCGTCGTTCGTTCGCCGCCGCACCGGTCCGACCCGCGGGCGGCGCAGCGCGACGCGGGCGATGCGGCGCGGCGGCATCTCGCCCATCCAGCCGATGCGGCGCGCGGCGAGCATGACGCCGCTCATCGCGAGCGTCGCGACGGTTCCGTCCACCGCTCCGCCGAGGAACGGGGACCGCAGCGAGGTCCGGTGCTCCACGTCCGCAAGGTGCGCACGCGTCACCGCCCGAGCACGCGCGCCAGCACGTCCGGACGGTCGGTGACGATCCCGTCCACTCCGATGGCGAGCAGCGCCCGCATCTCGTCCTCCTCGTCCACCGTCCAGACGTGGATCGGGATGCCGAGCCGGTGGAAGTGCTCGACGACGGGCCGGTCGACCACCACGAGATCGCCCATCCGCGCGGGCAGGTCGGCGAGATCGTAGCCCGTGGGCAGGTCGGCCGGGGCGGCGCCCGCCTTGGCGGCGAGGACGTGGTGGGTCGCAGCCTGCTCGGGCAGGAAGCGGCAGACGCCCGGGAGGAGCGCCCCCAGCCGCTCGGCCTGGGCGTCGAAGAACGACCCGACGCAGACCCGGTCCTCGGCGCGCGCCTCGCGGATCTCCCGCGCGAGCGCAGCCGCGAGCGCCGGCTCGGCCCCCTTCGCGTCCACGTTGAAGCGCAGGCGCGCGTACCGCCGCAACACCTCTGCGAAGCTCGGGACGCGCACTCCGGTGCCGCGCAGCGGGAAGGTCCGGCCGGCGTCGGGCGTGAAGGAGAACGCGACGTCGAGCGCCGCGATCTCGGCCGCGCTGCGCGCCTCGATCGTCCCCGGCGCGCCGGTGAGGCGGGCCGTGTCCTCGTCGTGGAACACCATCACCATGCCGTCGCGGGAGAGGCGGACGTCGGTCTCGATGGCGTCGGCGCCGAGCAGCACGCCGCGATCGAACGCGACGATCGTGTTCTCGGGCGCGAGCGCGCTGCCGCCGCGGTGCGCGACGAGCCAGGGCGAAGGGAGGTCGAGGTACCGCTTCCGCGGAGCCGGCATCGGCCCCGGGTACCGCGCCTCTGCCCGGAGCGCCACCACCCTTGCGGGATGGCATGCAGCGTGGGCGCCCCAAGGGGTAGAACAGGATGATGCGCAGGCAGGTGAAAGGCGATGCGGTGCGGCGGGAGGTCCTGCCCGGCACCTCCCCCGAGCTGCTGAAGGAGCTGCACCTGCTCACCCGCGCCGGGGATCTCAACGCGGACAGCCTGCGGAAGCTGAAGCAGGTGAACCACCTCGCCGGTCTCCTCGCGCCCGCGCTGGACGACGTCCTCGCCCGCTTCGGCGATCCCGTGATCGCCGACTGCGGCGCGGGCAAGAGCGCCCTCGGCTTCGTGCTGTACGAGCTGTTCCTCGGGCCGGCGGGGAAGGGCACGCTCCTCGCGCTCGAGTCCCGCGAGGACCTCGCCCGGTCCGGCGCCGACCGGGCGCGCCGCCTCGGCTTCGACCGGCTCCGCTTCGTCGCGGGGCCGATCGAGGAGGCGGAGGTACCGGCACGGCTCCATCTCGTGACCGCGCTCCATGCCTGCGACACCGCCACGGACGACGCGCTCTTGCTGGCCCTGCGCCACAACGCGGACCACGTCGCCCTGGTCCCCTGCTGCCAGGCCGAGGTGGCGCGGCAGCTCGCCGAGACGAAGCCGCCCGCGCCGCTCTTCGCCCCGCTGTTCGAGCACCCCTGGCATCGTCGGGAGTTCGGCTCGCATCTCACGAACGTCGTGCGCGCGCTCACGCTCGAGGCGAACGGGTACCGCGTGACGGTCACCGAGCTCACCGGGTGGGAGCACGCCGTGAAGAACGAGCTCATCCTCGCGAAGAAGGTGCGGGGCTCTTCTCTCGAGGCGAAGGAGAAGCTCGAGGCGCTCCTCGCCGCGACGGGCGTGCGGCCGAAGGTGGTGCGGGGGGCTCGAGCCCGCGACCTTGGAGGAGCCGCCGCAACCGGCGACCCAGTGAACGGCGGCTCGCCCGGCCGGAGAGTCGGCCAGTAACGCCCGGGGCTCACCCGGCAGCCGGCCCCCGAAAGGACGGATGCAATGTGCCCCGGTCCAGGTCAGGAACAAGCCTCTGGGAGAGAGACGGGCGCCCCGCGCATGAACGAACCGACACCGCCTCCGGGCGAGGACCCTGGCCATTCGCATCCCGGCAACGTGCCGATCGAGCGAGACCTCGTCGAGCTGCTCCTCGAGCAGGCACCGGAGGCGCTGATCGCGCTCTCGCCGGACGGGACCGTGCTGTACTGGAACCCCGGCGCACGGAACCTCTTCGGGCGCGATGCCGAGCAGGCGGTCGGCCGCCGGTTCGTCGACGTGATCCCGCCCGACCGTCGCGAGGAGGCGGCGCGCTCTCTCCACCGCGTCGTGAGCTCCGGGACGGCGACGTTTCGCGCCCCGATCCCCGGCGAGGAAGGCTCGGCGCGCGTCGTCGAGCTCGAGCTGAGGTGCGTGCGAGACGCGCGCGGCAACCCCCGCAGCATCGCCGTGAGCGCCCGCGATCTCTCGGAGCAGCTCCGGCTCGAGGAGTCGCAGGCGACCGAGGCCAAGTTCCGCGGGCTCCTCGAGGCTGCGCCCGACGCGATGGTGATCGTCCGGGCGGACCGCACGATCGCGCTCGTGAACGGCCAGGTGGAGCGGATCTTCGGCTACGGCCGCGAGGAGCTGCTCGGGAAGCCGATCGAGGTTCTCGTGCCGGAGCGGTTCCGCGAGGCGCACGTGAAGCACCGCGATCAGTACCTCGGAGAGCCGCGCATGCGGCCCATGGGCGCGGGGCTCGACCTCCTCGGGCGCCGCAAGGACGGCAGCGAGTTCCCGGTGGAGATCAGCCTGTCGCCGATGCGGACGCCGGAGGGGATGCTCGTCACGGCGGCGATCCGCGACATCACCGAGCGGAAGCTCGTCGAGCTCGAGCGGCGGCGCGCGGAGGAGTCGATCCGCAAGCTCAACAAGGAGCTCGAGGCCTTCAGCTACTCGGTGTCGCACGATCTGCGCGCCCCGCTCCGCGCCATCGACGGCTTCAGCCAGGTGCTGCTCGAGGACTACGCGGAGAAGCTCGACGGGCCGGGGCGCGAGCACCTCGGCCGGATCCGCCAGGCCAGCCAACGGATGGCGCAGCTCATCGACGACCTGCTGGCGCTCTCGCGGTTGAACCGCACCGAGCTGCGGCACGCCCAGGTCGACCTGAGCGGGATCGGACGCGCGGTCGTGGAAGACCTCGGCGAGCGGGATCCCGCGCGCCGCGTCTCGTGGGAGATCGCGCCCGGGCTCGAGGCGATGGGAGACCCGCACCTCCTGCAGATCGCGCTCGCGAACCTCCTCGAGAACGCCTGGAAGTTCACCCGTCACCGGCCCGAGGCCGCGATCGCGCTCGGCGCGCAAGAGCAGAAGGGGGAGCGCGTGTTCTTCGTCCGGGACGACGGCGTCGGGTTCGACATGGCGTACGCCTCGAAGCTCTTCAGCCCGTTCCAGCGCCTTCACCACCAGTCGGAGTTCGAGGGGACCGGCATCGGGCTCGTGACGGTCCAGCGGATCGTGCACCGGCACGGCGGGCGTATCTGGGCGGAGTCGGCCGTCGGCAAGGGAGCGACGTTCTACTTCACCCTGGGAGGAGAGCCATGAAGGGCGCGGAGCGCAAGGTCATCCTGCTCGTCGAGGACAACCCCGACGACGTCGATCTCACCATCCGCGCCTTCCGGAAGGCGAACATCTCGAACGAGGTGGTCGTGGCGAGAGACGGCGTGGAGGCGCTGGATTACCTCTTCGGCACAGGGGCCCACGCCGGGAAAGACAACGACCTTCCGCAGGTGGTCCTGCTCGACCTGAAGCTCCCGCGGGTGGACGGGATGGGGGTCCTCCAGCGGATCCGCAGCGAGCCGCGCACCCGCTTCCTCCCGGTCGTCGTCCTCACGTCGTCGCGGGAGGAGCAGGATCTCGTCCGAAGCTACGAGCTCGGGGTGAGCAGCTACGTCCGCAAGCCCGTCGACTTCAAGGAGTTCATGGACGCGGCCCGTCAGCTCGGCCTCTACTGGCTGGTGCTGAACCTGGCGCCGCCGCGCGAAAGCCCGTGAGCGCGCCCACCCCGAGCGCCCGGCCTCTCCGGATCCTCGCCGTCGAGGACGACGAGAACGACGCCCTGCTCCTCGCCCGCGTCCTCGAGCGGGAAGGGTTCGCGCCCGCGATGCAGCGGGTGTTCACGGCGACCGCGATGCAGGGCGCGCTCGAGCGAGCCGACTTCGACGTCGTGCTCTCCGACTTCACCATGCCGGGGTTCGACGCCCTGCAGGCGCTCCGGACGCTCCACGCCAGCGGGAAGGACATCCCCTTCATCGTGGTGTCGGGCACCATCGGCGAGGACGTCGCCGTGCAGGCGATGAAGGCCGGCGCGCACGACTACTTCTCGAAGACGAACCTCGAGCGGCTCGCGACGGCGATCGAGCGGGAGATGCGCGACGCGCGCGTTCGCCGGGAGCGCCGCGAGGCGCTCGAGGGGCAGCGGGGCACCGAGGAGCGGCTTCGCCTCGTCGTGGAGAGCGTGAAGGAGTACGCGATCTACATGCTCGATCTCGAGGGCGCGGTCGCGAGCTGGCATCGCGGGGCCGAACGCCTCTACGGCTACTCCGACGCGGAGGTGATGGGACGGCCGTTCGCCCGCTTCTTCCTGCCCGACGACGTCGCCGCCGGGAAGCCGGGGGAGATCCTGGCGCGGGTGAGGACGGAGGGCAGCCACCAAGGTGAGCACTTCCAGGTCTGCAAGGGCGGGGCGCTCTTCTGGGCCGACGCGACGCTCGCGCCGCTGCGCGAGGAGGGCGGCCGCCTGCGCGGGTTCTCGGTGGTCACCCGCGACATCACCGAGCAGGTGAAGCTCCTCGAGGAGCTCCACGTGGCGGTCCGGGCGCGCGACGAGTTCCTGTCGATGGCGTCGCACGAGCTGCGGACCCCCGTCACGACGCTCCAGCTCCAGCTCCAGACCCTCCACCGCGTGCTGGATCGGAAGAAGGAGGAGGCTCCCCGGGTCCTGCTCGAGCGGATCCGGAACCTCGAGGGCCAGACCACCCGGATCGCGCTGCTCGTGGGCGAGCTGCTCGACCTGTCGCGAATGCGCCTCGGCAAGATCGAGCTGAAGCTCGACGAGGTGGACGTCGCGGACCTCGCGCGCGATGCGGTGGACCGGCTGCGCGAGCAGGCGGAGCGCGCGGGGTGCGCGCTGTCGATCCGGGCCGAGGCGCCTGCCGTCGGCCGCTGGGATCGCCTCCGCATCGAGCAGGTGGTCACGAACCTCATCGTGAACGCCGTCAAGTTCGGGGCGGGGAAGCCGATCACCGTGTCGATCGACGCCGATCCGGAGCGCGTGTGGATCACCGTGGAAGACCAGGGCATCGGGATCGCTCCGAAGGACCAGGCGCGCGTGTTCGATCGCTTCGAGCGGGCGGCGCCGGCCGAGAACTACGGGGGCCTCGGGCTCGGGCTGTACATCGCCCGCCGGATCGTGGAGGCGCACGGCGGAAGGATCCTGCTACGGAGCACGCTGGGAGCGGGATCTGCGTTCACCGTCGAGCTCGTGCGCGATCCGTCGTCCGCGGTTTCCGGCGAAGCGCAGCCGACCGCCGTCGCTTGATCTCGGTCAAGCCGTGGAGCTACCCTGGCGGCCATGACCTCGCCCTTCGTCATCGTGGTCGCGACCGACTGGGCCTTCCGGAGCTGCTGCCGCGCGGCGCTCGCGGCGGCGGGCTATCGCGTCGCGACGCCGACCACGAGGGAGGCGGCCGAGTACTTCCTCGCGAGCGCGTACCCGCCGGATGTCGTCGTCTTCCGGGCGCGGGAGCGGTGGAACGAGCTCCTCGCCGGCGCCATCGAGCGGGCGGCCCGCCCCCTCGGCATCGCCGTCGTCGATCGCTGCCCGGACGAGAAGCGCGGCGGCACGCGCCCGGTCGAGGAAGCCGTGCATTCCGCGCTCGAGCAGCTCGCGGGCCGCCCGCTCGGGTGGCGTTCCGAGCTGACCTCGGGCGTGGAGCTCGTGGACGCGCCGCACCGTGCGCTCGTGGCGCTCCTGAGCTCGCTCGAGAGCGCCGTCCGGGCCCGTCTCCCGCGGGAGGCGATGGAGCTCCTCCGGGAGCTCGAGGCGCACACCGAGAAGCACTTCGTCTCGGAGGAGTCGCTGATGGAGCTTCGCGGTCATCGCGATCGCGAGGACCACGCCCGCGAGCACGCGCGACTCCTCGGAGAGCTCGGCGAGCTCGCGCAGCGCTGCGCCGGCGACGAACCGCCGCCGATGTCCCGGGTGGTGCTCTCGCTCAGGCACTGGCTGGAGGGACACATGATGACGCTGGACCGCGCCCTCGCGCGCGAGCTCTCCCCCGCGCCGGCCGACGCGATCGACGGGCGCGGCGTCTCGTGGAAGGACTCGGACCGATGAACGTGGAAGGCCGCTCGATGCGAGATCACCCGGAGGTGCGCATGCCCCGTGCCCGCGGGGAGGTGCTCGTCGTGGACGATGACGCCGGCATCCGCGAGGTGCTCGCGGATGCGCTGCTCCTGGAGGGCATCCCGGTCGTGCTGGTACCGGGAGGGGCCGAGGCGCTGGCAGCCCTCGACCAGGGGCTCATGCCGAGCGTCATCCTCCTCGATCTGCTGATGCCCGGTGTCTCGGGCGAGCGGCTCCTCGCGATCCTCCGGCAGCACCCCTCCGCGCGCGGCGCGGCGATCGTCGCGATGTCGGCGTCCCCCGAGCGCCTCGTCCGGATCGACGGTCCCGACGCGAAGCTCCCGAAGCCCTTCGACCTGGCCACCCTCCTCGAGACCATCGGGCGGCTCGCCCGGCGGAACGACGCCACGGGCCTCGGGCTCGGGATCCCGCTCCTCGACGACGACCACGTGCAGCAGCTGGAGCTCCTCGGGACCCTCGCGGAAGCGCTCCGCCCCGGCCACGCGCCGCGTGAGGCGGCGGGCGTGCTCGAGCGGCTGATCGACCGGACCCGGACTCACTTCGCGACCGAGGGCGAGCTGATGCGCCGCCACGCCGTGCCGGAGTCGGACCGCCACGTGCGCGAGCACACGACGTGGATCGGCGAGCTGGAACGCCGGGAGAGGGGCTCCGCCTCGTCGTCGCCGAGGCTGACGCGCGACGAGGTGCTCGCCATGAGGACGTCGCTCGAGATCCACATCGCGACGATGGACCGGGACCTCGCCCGCCATCTCTCGGGCGGCGGCGCGAGCTAGGAGCCTGTCGCCCTAACTGCCCGGCGCCGGCCGCGGGCCCGCGCGATCCGTTCGTGCTGAGCGTAGGTCGGCGCGCCGGCCGTAGTCGAAGCACGAGCGACCCCGCCGCCGCGGTTGGACTACCGCGAGCTGAGGCTACGTCGTGGCGCCGTGCAGCTTGAGCAGGTTGTGGATGGGGCAGATGAGCGACCACTCGGCCCGCACCTTCACGACGCCGCGCATCAGAAACTGTCTCAACCCGCGCGCCTGTATGCCCCTTTCGTGCGCTTGCGCGAGCGTTCATGCTTCGCTCTGTTGAAGCAATGTTCCGCCACACTGCGCTCGCGCTGGCGTTCGCCGTGGTGCACCTCCCACCAGCATCTGCCTACGATTCCCTCGGTGACAGCTATCCCGAAGCCCACCTCCCCGGGATCTGCTGCTTCGAGCCGATGTCGGACGGGTTCGTGGCGAAGCTGTGCGGGCTCTACACGAACGACTGGGCTCCCCTCGAACAGTATATCCGGGGAAAGAAGCTACGTTTAAGGGACCGTCCCAGGGTTCAGTATCGGACTGGGGTCGGCTGGCGGTGGCTCACGCCGTCTGCTCCGTCTGAGAAGTGTGCATCGCCGAGGCCGGGAGATGCGTCGGATACCGCGCGCCCCGAATATGGCCCGCCGGCGATGCCCCACGGCTGTCCAGCGGCTCTCGCCGGGGCGCTTCCGACGCTCTCGCCGGAGGAATTCGCCCACCTCAGGCCGCACGCGGGAGCCGAGGAAGGTCCCGTCGCCGGGAAGCAAGAGATCGGCACGTGCATCGAGCACGGGGGCTACATCTGGTTCGGCCTCGCCTTCTACGACAGCGAAGGAGTCACGGGGGTCGGCGGCATTGGTCGGTTCGATCCGCGCACGGGAGTCGTTGAAATCCGCCGTCCCCGCTTGCTCCTGGACTGGTCGTCCGGCGCGCTCCTGCACGATGGAACGTGGCTCTGGCTCGCAACATACAGGTACGCGGAAGGCGGCGACGAGCCTGCGATTGGAGTCGTCCGCTACGATTGGGCAAACGACCGCCTGGTCACGGAGCCCACTGCGATGTGCGGCTTCCTCGCAGTCGGGATCGTAAGACTGGGCAACGCTCTCTGGCTCGCGAGCGACGGCGGCCTTTCGCGACGCGACGATCAAGGGCGCTGGGAGCACTACGTCTTCCGTGTCGGCAAGACGCCGGCCATCGCGAAGACAACCTGCGCTCGGGTGTACGATCTCGCGCAGAAAGACGCGCAGCAAGACAGCTCGTTCGACGCGCATGTGCGCGCGTTCATCGACGCTCGCGAGCGAGCGAGTACCGCTGTCGACCAGAGGTGAACGGTCGCAACGTCTTCATCGCCGCCAGGAGATCACGCCGACGCGCCGAGTCGATGGGGCGCCAGCACCGTTCGCCCTTCGACTATGGGCCGCTACGCGGCCCTACGCTCAGGGCGAACGGGTCACGGGCTGGCGCGCGACCCCGCCGACGGCCATGGCGAGGCGGAGGACGAGCCCGAGCGCGAGCAGCACGAGCCCGGCGCCCACCCACGGGAGCCACGGGTCGCGCGTCGCGAGCAGCTCTACCCACAGGACCACCTCCGGCGCGAGCTCGAGCGCGCCCCCCGGGTACTTCACCGTCTCGCCGGCGTGGATCCGACCCTCGTAGACCTTCTCCTTGCCCCTGAACGCCTGGACGAAGAAGACCGCCTGCTCGAGCCGCCCGTCGGCGAGCCAGCGGTAGGCATCGGGGTCGCGGAGGTCGCGCCTCGACCCGGCGATGGTCGCCTCCTCCAGCCGCACGAACACGTGCGCGCCGCCGCCCCGCGGCGAGACGAGCTCCTCGAGCTTCGGCGGGAACGTCCCCGCCCCCATCATCACGTTCGGCTCCGGAGCCCACGTGACGAGCGCGGCGTCCTCCTCGCGGTGCTGGAGCGTGCCGAGCTCGACGAACTCCGCCTCGATCGGTGCGCCGCCGGCGGCTTGCCAGTCGACCCCCGCGGCGTACCCATACCGGATGACCGAGAAGCGCCACCCCGCGAGCGGCGTCGGCGGGAAGAGCCCGATTGTCGTCGGCACCTCGCCCGGCACCTTCGCCTGGATCGAGACGGTCTTCGAGAGGACGTGGGGCCCGCGCGGCGCCACCGTCACGCGGCCGAACTGGAGCGACGGCAGCCCGGGGAGGCGGCCTTCCTCGATCGCCTCGCCCTCCCCGACGGTGACGGTGCCGGCGTCGCGGAGGAGCAGGCTCGCCGGCGACGCGACGAGCACCAGCGCGCCGCCGCCCGCGACGAGCGCGCGCGCCGCGCGCGAGAGGCGCGGCCCGGGCGCGCGGACGGTCCGGACCGCGCGCAGCGCGAGGAGGAGGCCCGCACCGGCGAGGAGCACGAGCCCCGCCGGCGACGCGACGGCGCCGATGAAGCCGACGCCACGGCCGAGGTCGAGGATCGCCGCGTAGAACGCGAGCAGGACGAGCAGGGATGCGGGGCTCATCGCTTCCCGGCCATCGCCGTCTCCCAGGCGCGGACCACCGCGTCGCGGGGGAGGAGCAGCACCGACCCGCGCAGCGTCGCGCCGCGAACGGGAATGGGGTTGCAGCCGCCGGGCTGTCCGACCGTGACCACCGGGATCGGCGTCTTGCAGTACTTGCAGAACACGTAGCCCGTCCCCATCTGCGCGTACCCCTTGGGCTGGCAGATCTCGCAGAGGTCGAGCGCCACCGCGAGTGATCCATCCGGCCTGCGGATCGTGAAGAAGGTGACCGCGTGCCGCCCCGCCGCGTAGACCCACTTGCGCATGCGGTCGTCGCCGCCCGCGAGCGGGCCGCCGAGCGGAACGACGATCGACCCGCCGCCGTCGTCGACGACCGGTTCGGGGATCGGCTCGTACAGCTCCTCCGTTCCGGCCGCCGCGGACCAGATGGCCGCCGACGAGATCACGAGCGCGGCCGCGAACGAGGCGGCCCCGAGCCGGCTCGCGCGCAGGAAGCGGGCGCGCGCGACGCGGCGCTCCGGCGCGCGCGCGGCCGCGTCGACGACCGGGGCGGGCCTGCGGAGGAAGGCGCGAGCGGCGACCGCGATGGGCGCCGCGACGGCGAGCGCGGCGAGCGCGGCGTGCACCGCGGGCTCGAGGAACTTCAGGATGAGCTGGTATGCCCACTCCTCGAGGAAGGCGTGGTCGGGCACCTGCATGACCACGAAGAGGAGGTGGACCGCATCGTGCACGCTGCGTGACGTCCAGCCCGCGAGCGCGCGGGGGAGGGTGTGCGCCTCCACCGCGCCCGCCGCGACCCCGGCGATCTCGAGCGCGAGGAGGAGCGCCAGCACTGCCGCGGGGGAGAGGAAGCGGCCTGCTCCCGCGCGCGCCCAGAGGAACGCCGCGAGGCCGCCCGCCGCCGCGGCGAGGGCGAGGCCGCCTGCGGCGCCGAGGGCGATCGGCGCCGCAGCGCCGCCGAGGATCGCGGCGTCGCGGAGGTGCCCGGCGAGGAAAGCCCCCTCGGGAAGGAGGACGAGGAGCCCCACCGCGAGCGCGACCGCCTCGACACCGAGGCGCCCGCGCCCCTCCGCGAGGCCTTCCGCGCTCCGGCCGCGGGCGAGGAGGACGAGCCCCGCGAGGCCGACCGCGAAGAGGTGCTCGGTCCGGTGGAGCTGCGGCGCGAGGTCCCTCGCCGACAGCCCGCGCGCGGCGGCGGTCCAGGCGATCCCGGCCCCGACGGCGAGCCCACCGGCCACCGCGGCGGCGAAGGGGGCCGCGAGCTTGCGCAGCGGGCCTCCCCGGAGGAGCGCCCACGCGAGCGCCGCCGCGATGGCCCCCTCGAGGCCGACGCGGAATGCGGCGAGGAAAGCGTCCGACATGGCGCTCACTCCGCGACGAGCACGCCCTTCACCATCTTCATGCCGCAGGTGAAGAGCCAGCGGCCCGGAGGCGGCGCCGCGACGAGGGTCTCCGCGGTGGCCGCGGGCGAGAGCTCGAGATCGACGCCGAGGTCGGGGACGAGCAGCCGCGTCGCGCAGCCGTTCCCGTCCTCGAGCGTGACGCGGAGCCGCAGCGGCGCACCGGCGCGCACGCGAACGAGGCTCGGGGTGTACTCGCCGGCGCGCACCGAGAAGGAGACCGTCTGGACGCCGTCCGGCGCGGGCGCCGCGCGCCCCTCCCGCACGCGCGCGAGCGCCGGGGACGGGGCGCGGAGCGACGCGCCCACGGCACCCACCGCGCCGAGCGCGGCGAGGACCGCGAGGATGGGGACGAGGCGCCGGCTCACGACGCCGCGTCCTGCCCGCGCGGGCGCTCGGGCGCGATCCGCTCGTCCGCAGCGAGCCCCCCGTCGCGCAGGGTGATGATCCGGTCGCCCCAGCGCGCGACGGCGGGGTTGTGCGTCGCGCAGACGATCGTGAAGCCCGCCTCCGCGTGGAGGCGGGCGAGCAGATCGAGCACGGAGAGCGCGTTCGCCCAGTCGAGGCTACCCGTCGGCTCGTCGAGGAGGAGAAGCCCCGGCTCGTTCACGAGCGCGCGCGCGATGCAGGCGCGCTGCCGCTCGCCGCCCGAGAGCTGGGAGGGGAGGTGCCGCGCGCGGTGGCCCAGCCCGACGCGCGCGAGCGCCGCCTCCGCCTCCGGCTCGTCGGCGAGGCTGTGGAGCCACTGCGCGAGCATCACGTTCTCGAGCGCGGACAGGTACGGGACCATGTGGTGCTGCTGGAACACGAAGCCGACCCGCTCGCGCCGGAAGCGCGGCGCCGCCGAGGGATCCAGGGAGGAGAGCTCCGTGTCCCCTACGAGGATCCGCCCCGCGCTCGGCACGTCCATCGCCCCGAGCAGGTGGAGGAGGGTGGACTTGCCCGATCCGGACGGACCGACGAGCGAGACCCAGCTGCCCGCCGCGATCTCACAGTCGAGCTCGCGCAGCGCGTCGGTGTCGCCGTAGCGGCGCGCGACCTTCTCGATGAGGATGCGGTCGCCGGGCATGAATCGTCTAGGGGGCGCGGAGCGTATCACAGGGGGACGCGGCGAGCGCCCGGGCCACCGGCCAGAGCGCGGCCCCGAGCGCGAGGGCGAGCGCGGTGCCGAGCGCGAGCGGCGCCGCTGCCCAGCCGGGCGGCACGAGCGCGCCGAACACGCTCGCGGCGATGGTCTCGGCGGCGAGCGCGCCGAGGACGCAGCCGGCGAGGCCGCCCGCGACACCGCTCGCCGCCGCCTCGGCGAGGAGCAGGCGCCGGATGGTGCCGGCGCTCGCGCCGAGCGCGAGGCAGAGCCCGATCTCCTGGCGGCGGGCGAGGAGGAGCACGCCGAGCGTTCCCGAGACGGTGAACGCCGTCGCCGAGCCGAGGGCGACGGTGACGAGGAGGAGGAGCCGCTTCACCTTCGCGAGGAGCGCCTCCTCCGCCCGCGCCACCTGCGAGACGGTTCGGGCCTCGGCGCCCGGGACGGCGCTCTCGACTGCGCGAGCGGCCGTTTCAGGCGCCCGCCCCGCGAGGTCGGCGCGCACGAGCGCGAGCGAGATCTCGCCCCGCGCGCCGGCGAGCTCCTGGAGGAACCCGAGCGGCAGGAAGAGATCCTCATCCTCGGCGCCGCCCGTCTCGACCGTGGCGGCGAGCCGGACGCGGGCCGTCCGCCCGGCCGCCTCCACCGCGATCTCCTGGCCGGGCGCGAGCGCGAGCCGGGCGGCGAGCGACGTGCCGGCCATCGCCTCGTCTCCCTCCGGCCAACGCGGCGCCACGCGCCAGAGCGGGTTCAGCCGGCGGAGCGCGACCCAGCCGTAGCCGACCGCTCCCGCCGAGACGCCGTTCAGCCGCACGCGGGCGAGGAGCGCCGGGGCGACCGTCTCCACCCCCGCCCCCGCCGTGACGAGGCGGAGGACGTCCGCCTCCCGAAGGCGCCGCTCCTCCTCGACCGGCCCAAGCTCGAGCGCGCCGAGGCCGAACCGGAGCGGAGCGGAACGGGGCAGGACGAGCAGGTTCGCCCCGTAGGCGGCGAGCTCCTTCCCGAGCTGGCCCTCGATGCCGCCCGACACCGCGACGAAGCAGAAGACGAGCGCCGAGGAGAGCGCGAGCGATGCGGTGCCGATCGCGCCCGCGGCGAGGCTCCGCTGCAGCGAGCGGCGGAGCCAGCGGCCGAAGAACCCGGTTCCGGCGGGACGCGCGGGCATCAGGCCCCCTCCTTCAGCTCGGGCGCCGGGTCGAGCGCGAGCGCGCGGCGGAGCGGCCAGATCGCGCCGGCGGCAGCGACGAGGAGGGCGCCGCCGAGGGCGAGCGGCACGAGGGCGGCTCCCGGGGCGAGCGGCGCGCCGAACACCGCCGTGCCGAGGGCGCGCACCAGGATGGCGGCGAGGAACGCGCCGGCGACGCCGCCGACCGCCCCGAGCGCGAGCACCTCCGTGCCGAGCAGGAGCACCACCTGACCGGCCGACGCGCCCGACGCGCGCAGGAGCGCGATCTCGGTCCGTCGCCCGAGCACGCGGGCCGCGAAGGTCGAGGCGACGGCGAGCGCCGCCGCGCCGAGCGAGAGGCCGGCGAGGATCGCCATGAGCACGCCGAGGCGGGAGAGGATACGCGCCTCCGCCTCTGCGAGGCTCCAGACGGGCCGCGCGCGGCTGCCCGGGATCGCCTCCTCCACCTGGCGCGCGACGCTCGTGACGTAGGGCGTGCAGAACCACTTCTCGAACTCGCGCCGGCTCATTCCGCCCGGGTCGCGCCGCCCGAAGGGATCGAGCGGGACGGTGACCGCCGAGACGAGCGCGCGCGAGATCTGCCCGGGCCGCGCGAGGAGCTCCTGCGCGGCGCCGAGCTCGAGCAGGATCTCGTCCTCCTCGAACCCACCCGTCGCGAGGATCCCGGCCACCTCGTACGTTCGCGCGCCGGCCGCGGCGTCCAGCGTCACGCGATCGCCCCGCGCGATCCCGAGCCGTCCCGCGACCGCGCGCCCGACGATCGCGCTCGAGCGATCTTCCGCCCCGGGCCAGCGCCCGTCGAGGCGCCAGAAGGGGAAGAGCGGCACGACCCCGCCGAGGAGCGGGTCGCCCCCCTCGACGCGCGGCAGCCGCCGCTCGAACCAGACGCCCGCGACGAGCACGCGCTCCTTGCCGCTCCGGCCCGAGACCGTCGCCGGCGCTGTGAGCGAGGGCGCGAGGCCCACCACGTTGTGCCGCCAGAAGATGGTCGTCACCCGGGCGAGGTCGGCCTCGGCGAGCGACGCCGCCGCGGCGGGTGCGCCCCCCGGCGCCGCCGCCACGACCGGCTCCACGACGATGTTCGCGCCGAAGCTGCGCAGCTCGCGCGCGATGCGCTCCTCTGCCTGGAGCGCGACCGAGCCGAGGGCCGCGGCGATGCCGGCGCCCATCGCGGTCGAGAGGACCACGAGGGCGAGCCGTGCAGGGTGGAGGCGGAGGGCGCCGCGAACGAGCCGGAAGATCATCGGCGGGGCGACGAGGATAGCACGGACCGCCGGGCGGGCCGCCCAGGCGTCGGTCACTCCGCCGTGACGTTGCGGCAGCGCGTCTCCCGCACGAGCAGGGTGGCGAGCAGGCCGCCGAGCGAGCAAGCGGCGAGGACGGCGACGGCGGCGCGAAAGCCAGCGCGATCGAGCACCCAGCCGACGAGCGGCTGGTAGATCGTCGGCCCGAGGAACACGCCGGTGTTCACGACGGCCACGGCGGTGCCCGCCAGGGCTGGCGGGTTCACCTCCTTCACGCTCGCCCACGAGAGCGTGAAGGCGGGCGCCGACGCGCCCATGAGGGCGAACAGCGCGAAGCCAGCCGCGGGCGGCAGCGGTGTCGCGGCGAGGAGCGGGATCCAGCACAGGACGTGGACGAGCCCGAGCGCGATCGCGGGGGCACGCCGGCGGCCGAGCCGGTCGGAGATCCAGCCGACGAGGAACGACGAGATGGCGAACGCGACGAGCAGCACCGTCGCGTGCGCCGCGGCCCGCGCCCGGGTCATTCCGTGCACCTGCATGAGGTAGGGACCGGCCCACAGGCCGGCGAAGGAGAGGTACGCGCCGGCGAGGCCGAGGTTCACGAAGAAGCCGGGCCACGTGGCCGGGTTCCGCACGACGACCCAGAGCCCCTCCCACCAGCGCCCCACGTTCGGCGCGTGGTCGAGGCGCCCGTCCAGCTCGCGCATCGAGGGGAGCCCGGCCTCGCGGGGCCGGTCGCGCACGAGGAGCCAGGTGAGCACCGCTCCCGCGAGCGACGAGACTCCGACCGCCACGAACACGTTCCGCCACGAGGTCACGCCGACCAGCCAGGCGAGCGGCGTCGCGGAGGAGATTGCGCCGAGGTTCCCGATCACCATGACGAGCCCGGAGATGGTCCCGAACTCGGAGTCGCGGAACCACGCCGTGACGAGCTTCAGGAGCGACACGAAGGCAACCGAGACGCCGAGCCCGACGAGCGCGCGGCCCGCGCTCGCCTCGACGAGCGTCTCCGCGCGTCCGAAGAGGATCGAGCCGATCCCCGCCACGGCGCCGCCGAGGGCCACGATGCGGCGCGGCCCGAGCGCGTCGACGAGCACGCCCGTCGGGACCTGCATCGGCGCGTACAGCCAGAAGTACGATCCGGCGAGCGCTCCCAGCTCCGCGCCGCTCGCGTGGAAGGACGCGCGCAGTTCGCCTGCGATCGCATTCGGCGCGATGCGGTGGAAGAACGAGAGGACGTACGCGCCCGACACGAGCGCGAAGGAGATCCAGCGCAGGCGGCGCATGCGGGCGAGGAGCTCGGGGGCCGGCAGCGAGGCGTGCACCGGGGACATCATAGACGAGGCGCCGCGCCGTCATCGTCCGGGCGACCTGCGTCGCGGATCCGAAGCCGCGACGGCTGTCGCCGGACGTGCGATAAGCGCGCGCGTGGACGAGATGGGCTCCGCCGCGGCGCAGGACGGCGCCTCGGGCCTCGCCGGCCTGCGCGCCGCGTGGCGCCTGGTGGCGGCGGCGCTCCTCTTCCGCGCGGCCTGCTACGCGGCCATGATCGCTGCGGCCGTCTGGAACGAGCTCCGCCCGGCGCCCACCGCGCCGGACCTCGTCCTCTCCCACGTCCCGTACCTGCCGGCGGTCGCGCGGACGAACTACCTGCTCTGGCTCGCGGCGTACCTGCCGCTCTCGCTCGCGCTCCTCTGGCTCGCGCCGCGCCGCTTCGCCCGCTACACCGTCACGGCGGGCATCGTCTCGCTCGCGCGCGGCGCCACCCTCCTCCTCACCGGCCTCGGCCCGCCGGACCCCGCCACGGCGGGACCCGGCCTCGCCGGCCGCCTTCCGTTCCAGGCCTTCCTCGACCTTCTCTCGCCGTGGCAGGTGTTCGCGAAGGACGCGATGGCCGCCTACCTCACGAAGGACCTCTTCTTCTCCGGCCATACCGCGACGACCTTCCTCCTCGCCCTCTACCTGTGGCGCTTCCCGCGGCTGCGCGCCCCGGCGGTCGTCGCCCACGCCGCAGTGGTTGCGTCGGTGTTCGTCTCGCACCTCCACTACGCGATCGACGTCGCCGGCGCGTACGCGGTCGCCTTCTCGATCTACGCGCTCAGGGAAGGCTGGCCGCGGCGCGAAACGGGGGGGCGAGGTACGATCTCCACGTGACCGGGCCGTCGCTCCTCCTCGCCGCCTTCCCGCCGGAGCTGGCCGCGCTCGACGCCCGTCCGCCCGCGGGCTGGCGCGTCGCCACGACCGGGGTGGGCGGCGTCGTCGCGGCCGCCGGGACGGCGCGCCTCGTGGCGGAGCACCGCCCCGCCCGCGTCCTCCTCGTCGGCACGTGCGGCGCCTACGACGGCCGGCTCGTCCTCGGGGATCTCCTCGTTGCCGAGGCGACGATCGCGACGTCGCTCGACGAGCTCGAGGGACGGGCGTACCGGCCGGAGATCGAGCGGACCCGCTTCGAGGCGACCTGGCGCCCGCCGCTCTCCCTCCCCGCCCACATCGTCGCGGGGCCGCCCGCCATCACGACGAGCGCGGAGGGGGCCCGTCGCCTCGCCGCGCTCGCGGCAGCGGAGCACCTCGAGGCGACCGGGGTGTTCGCCGCCTGCCACGCCGCCGGCGTCCCGGTGGCGGCGGTGCTCGGCGTCGCGAACCGGGTCGGCCCGGAGGCGAACGCGGAGTGGCGCGCCAACCACGAGCGCGTGAGCCGCGAGCTGGTGGAGGCGCTCCGGCCGGTGCTCGCGCAGACGCGGTGATGTCACCGACCGGCGGCCCGGGCGCGAGCGGCTCCTGCGCGAAACTGCGGGCGCGAAGCCGCCTCACCCTGACCCTCTCCGCCGGTGGGGGAGCGGGGAAAACGATGCGCCCCCGGCGCGAGCTCAGTGGTGCGCGAGCAGCGAAACGATGCCTGTCGTCATGAAGGGCAGGTACGTGATGGCGAGGACGCCCGCCGACATGATGAGCAGGAACGGCAGCGACTTCCGGTACACCCACGGCAGCGGCTTCCTGAACCGCGAGGCGGAGAGGAACAGGTTCAGCCCCATCGGGGGGAACAGGAACCCGAGCTCGAGGTTCGCGAGGAACACCACGCCGAGGTGGATCGGCTCGATCCCGTACGCTTCCCCGAGCGGCGCGACGAGCGGCGCGAGCACGACGATGGCCGAGTAGATCTCGAGCACGCTGCCGAGGACGAGGAGCACCGCGTTCAGCATGAGGAGGAACAGCGCGGGGCTCCTCACGTGCGCGGTCATCCACGCGACGAGGCGCGTGGGGATCTCGGCGTCCACGAACCACGACGTCACGCCGAGCGCGGTGCCGAGCAGGATGAGCACCGAGCCGACGAGCATCGAGGCGTGCACGAGCACGCGCGGCAGGTCGCGGAGCGGGTGGATGGAGCGGAAGATGACGAGCTCCACCACGATCGCGTAGGCCGCCGCGAGCGCCGCCGCCTCGACCACGGTGGCGAACCCGCTCGCGACGGCGACGACGACGAGCGTGGGCAGCCCGAGGTCCCACTTCGCGTCCCAGAGCGCCGAAATCGCCTCGCGGGGGCGGAGCGGCGTTCGCGGCGCGCGCGCCCGGATCCCGACCCGCACCCCGTACGCGGCGACGAGCACGATCATGAGCAGGCCGGGGAGGAGGCCGCCGAGGAAGAGGTGCTCGATCGGCGCCTGCGCGACGACGCCGTAGAGGATCACCGGGAGCGAGGGCGGGAAGAGCAGCCCGAGGGATCCAGCGGCGGTGACGAGCCCCACCGAGAAGTCCTCCGGGTAACCGTCCTCGAGGAGGGAGGGCAGGAGCAGCCCGCCGAGCGCGAGGATCGTGACGCCGGAGGCTCCGGTGAAGGTCGTGAAGAGCGCGCACACGAACGTCGCCATCACCGCGATGCCGCCGGGCATCCACCCGAAGATGCCCTTGTACGCGCGCACCAGCCGGCGCGCGGCGCCGCCCTCGGCGAGGACGTATCCGGCCGCGGTGAGGAGCGGGATGGCGGGCAGCGTGGCGGAGGAGACGAGGTTGAAGGTCGCGGTCGGGACCGCGGCGATGGCGTCGGCGCCTCCCTCGCGGAAGAAGAGGACCATCGCGACCCCCGCCATCCCGACGAACACCGGGACGCCGAGCAGGAACGCGGCGGCGACGACGAGGAGGAGGACGGTCGCGAGCGTCGAGCTCGGGGTGGCCTGGCCGAGCAGGAACGACGCGGCGGCGACCGCGAGCGCGGCGGAGCGAAGGGCCCAGCGCCTCAGCGTGCCGTCCCCGACGTCCCCCGCGCGCCAGGCGAAGCGGAGCGCCATCACCGCGAAGGCGGCGGGCATGACGAGCTGGCTCCAGGCGACGCGGATCCCGAAGCTCACGACGCCGAAGCCGCCCCACTCGGCGCGGACGAGCTTCACGGACGCCCACGCGAGGAGCGCGCACGCCGCCGCCGACACCGCCTGCCCGAAGAAGCGGGCCGACCGCCGCGGCCAGCCCATCGGGAGGAGGTCGAGCGTCGAGAGCGCCAGGTGCTGGCCCGAGATGGTCGCGAGCAGCGCGCCGAGGAAGCCGACCCATAGCGTGATGTGCTGGGCGAGGACCGAGGCGCCCGGAAGCTCGCGCCCGGTGAGGCGGCGCGACACGGTGGACGCCGCCGGGAGAAGCACCATCGCGAGGAGGAGGAGCGCCACGAGCGCGCGCTCGAGGCGCGTGCCCAGCTTCTCGGGCTCGGTGGAGGGGGCCGCGGCGGGGGAGGTCACGAGAAAGCCGGTTGACCCCTCTCCGAGGGGCGTCTATGACTACCACGAACTTTTCCCGCCGGCGGGCTCTTGTGCGAATGACCGCGACACCCGCGACGCGCGGCCTCCTCATCGCAGCGTTTGCCGTGTCTGCTCCGGCGTTGACGGGCTGCCGCAGCGTGGCGCTGTCGTTCGCGGCGGACGCCGCCGCGCACAGCGGCACGAGCTACGCCTCGGACGACGACCTCGAGCTCGTCCGCGCCGCGGTCCCGTTCGGCCTGAAGACCATGGAGGGGCTGCTCGAGGAGAAGCCGCGGCACGAGGAGCTGCTGACCGCCCTCGCGGGCGGATTCACCCAGTACGGCTACGCCTTCGTGCAGTCGGACGCGGACCTCGCCGACCTCGACGGGAAGCTCGACGTCGCGCGGACCGGCCGCGAGCGGGCGCGCGGGCTCTACCTGCGCGCGCGCGAGTACGGGCTGCGCGGCCTCGACGCGCGGTACGGGGGGAGCGCGGCGCGCCTGCGGGCCGGGCTCGGCGAGGCGCGGGCGGCGCTCGCGAAGATGAAGCGGCGCGACGTCCCGCTCCTCTACTGGACCGCGTCCGCCTGGGCCCTCGCCATCGCCTCGAGCAAGGGCGACATGTCGCTCGTCGCGGAGCTGCCCGTGCCGGTCGCGATGATGGAGCGCGCCCTCGCGCTCGACGAGGGCTGGAATGACGGCGCCATCCACGAGTTCTTCGTCGTGTACGACGCGACGCGCAGCGCCGCCGAGGGCGGCGGGCCGGAGCGCGTGCGCGCGCACCTCGAGCGTGTGGCGACGATCTCGATGAACAAGAAGCTCGGCCCGCGCGTCTCCTTCGCGGAGGGCGTGCTCGTCCAGCGACAGGACCGGGACGAGTTCACGCGCGTCCTCGGGGAGATCCTGCGCGCGAATCCGGGCGAGGTGCCGCGCTTCCGACTCGCCAACATCCTCGCCCAGCGCCGCGCGAAGGCCCTCCTCGCGCACGCCGACGACCTGTTCCTCTGATCCGAAGGAGATCCAAGTGAAGAAGCTCGTCCTCGCCGCGCTGCTCGCGGCGCTCGCGCCCGCCGCATCGGCGCAGGTCACGATCAAGCTCGGCACGCTCGCGCCGCAGGGCTCGACCTGGCACGACCTCCTGAAGGAGCTCGCGCAACGCTGGGACCAGGCCTCGAACGGCCAGGTGAAGCTCCGCATCTACGCGGGCGGCGCGCAGGGGAGCGAAGGGGACATGGTGCGCAAGATGGGGATCGGCCAGCTCCAGGCCTCCTCCATCACGAACGTCGGGATGCACGACGTCATCCCCGAGCCGCAGGTGGTGAGCGTCCCGTTCCTCTTCGACGACGCCGCGCAGATGGAGTGCGCCTTCGAGAAGCTCCGGCCGCGCCTCGAGGCGGCGCTCGAGCGGCGCGGCCTCGTCGCCATGCAGTGGAGCCTGATCGGCGCGGTCCACCTGTTCTGCGACAGGGCGCGGCGGACACCGGCCGAAGCGGGCGACGCGAAGGTGTGGGCGTGGGAGGGCGATCCGAAGAGCGTCGACGCCTACCGCGCCGCCGGGCTCCACCCGGTCGTCCTCTCGGCCACGGACATGATGCCCTCGCTCCAGACGGGGATGATCGACTGCATCCCGAACGTGCCGCTCTACGTCCTGACGGCGCGCCTGTTCGAGAAGGCGAACCACATGATGGACGTGCCGTGGAGCTACATGATCGGCGCGACGCTCGTGCGGAAGGAGACCTGGGAGAAGATCCCGGCCGACCTCCGCCCGAAGCTCCTCGCCATCGCCGCCGAGCTCGGCAGGAAGGGGGACGACGAGGTGCGTCGCCTCAACACCGACGCGGTGCAGGCGATGCAGAAGCAGGGGCTCCAGGTCGTGCGGGCGGATCCGACGCCGTGGCGCGCGGCGATGGAGAAGTCGTGGGCGGTCGTCCGCGGCGGCGTCGTGCCGGCCGAGGTGTTCGACGAGGCGAAGGTGGCGCGCGACGCGTGCCGCGCAGCCCGGCCGAAGAGGTAGGCGGAGCCGACGCCAGCCCGCCGCGGGCGGTGTCGTCCCCGCGACGAAGCTAGCCGGCGACGCAGAGGCGCCGCATGGCCGCGATGAGCCGGTCGATCTCGAACGGCTTCACGAGCGCGGCGTCCGGCTCGAGACCGTCGAGCGCGTGCGGATCGGCGGCGAGGCTTGCGGAGAGAACGATCGTGGGGATCGCGGCGAGCTTGGGATCCCGGCGCTGCTCCGCGCGGAACGACCAGCCGTCCATCACCGGCATGGCGAGGTCGAGGAGGATGAGCGAGGGCGCAGGTCGCGTTCCGAGCTGGGCGAGGGCGTCCTTGCCGTCCGTCGCGCACGCGACCTCGTAGCCTCTCTCCCGGAGCAGCTCCGACAGGGCCGCTCGGAGCGCCGGATCGTCTTCGACGATCAGGATGCGTGCGAAGGAGGCCACGGCTGCCCGGAGGCTCTGCATCCAGACCCGACAAGGGAACCCTGGTGTGGCCGTAGACCCCATTCAGGGCTCACCGCGCGCTGCCAGAGTGTGTGCACGCTTCTCGGCGACGTTGACACCCTCGCGATGCCGGGAGTAAGCGAACCGGGCGATGGGCGAGCGGGAGGGGAGCGGGTCTTCGAGCGCCGTACACGGTCGAGCGCCGCCCCCGCGGGTGGCGCTCCCGGAGCGCGGCGTCTCCATCGGCCTACGCTGGGCGGGCGGCGAGGGAGCCGGGAACCAGATCATCGCGGCGAAGGTCGAGTGCGAGCCCGAGCGCGCGCGCCTCGTACGGCTCTGGCGCCCCTTCACCGACGCACCGGGGCGGCGGGACATCGTCCCCCGTTTCGGCGCGTGGCTCGCGGAGGAGGCGCGCTGGGCGGAGGGACGGATGGTCCTCGGCGTCGACTTCGCGCTCTCGCTCGCCGAGACGCACCTGCGCCAGCTCGGGCTGCTCAGGCAGGCGCTGCGCGGACCGGCGGTGCTCGGGCGGAACCTCCACGACCGGTTCGTCGGCGCGGCCGGCGACTACACGGAGGCGGCGGCGCGCTTCCGCGAGGAGATCGGCAAGGACCGCCCGCGCGCGACCGACTGCTACCGGGCGGAGCCGAACCTGCCGACGAGCGCGCGCACGCACCGCCACACGCTCTTCGGTCTCTGCGCGATGGCCCACGCCCACGCCGCCTTCCCGCCGTGGGATCCGCCTCAGGCGGGCAAGCCGTCCGTCGTTGAGGTTCGTCCCGCCCACGTGGCCCGCGCGCTCTTCGGCGTGTGCAGCTATCGCGACGACGAGCGGGACGGCGTCGCGCGCGCCTCGACGCGCGCGTCGCTCCTGCGGACGCTGCGCTCGGCGGCCAAGCTCGAGTTCGAGATGGAGCAGGCCGCGCAGATCGTCGAGGACGGGCAGGGCGGTCACCTCGACGCGGTCCTCGCCGCGACAGGCGCCGCCGCGGCCTGGGCGGACGCCTTCCACGGAGTCCCCTCGAACGTGCCGCGCGCGGAGGGCTGGATCCACTCCATCCGCGAGGAGCCCTGGCGCTAGTGCTCCGACCCAGGCGTGGTGACGCCGCGAGAGCGCCGAGGCCGAAGCGAGGCGGGCGCGGCGGCGACGCGGATGTCGTCGTGCGGCTCCGGGCCGTGCATCGCGAGATCGCGGCGTTCCGCCCGCGCGGGTTCGGCCCGCCCGTCCACGGGGCCGCCGTGCCGAGCCGCATCTTCCTCCTCGGCCAGGCGCCCGGTCCGCACGAGGCGCGGCTCGGGCGTCCGTTCGCGTGGACCGCCGGGAAGACGCTCTTCCGCTGGCTCGAGCGCGCCACCGGCGCGGACGAGGAGACGGTGCGCGCGGGGATCTACATCGCCGCGGTCGTGCGCTGCTTCCCCGGGAAGACGAAGGGGGGCGGCGATCGCGTCCCCACCGCGGACGAGTGCGAGCTGTGGCGCCGCTTCGTCGGGCGCGAGGTCCGGATCCTCCGTCCGCGGCTCGTGATCCCGGTGGGGCGGCTCGCGATCCAGGAGGTCCTCGGACACACGGACCCCATCGCGGCGGTGGTCGGGCGCGCGACCCGCGCCAGGTTCCATGGCGTGGAGGTGGACGTGATCCCGCTCCCGCATCCGTCCGGGGCGTCGACCTGGTTCAAGCTCGAGCCGGGCCGGACCCTGCTCGAGGAGGCGCTCCGGCTCGTCGCGGCGCACCGCGAGGTGGTGCGCACCTTCCGGAGGGTCCGCTCCTGAGCTGGCGCCGCGTCGGCGCGGTCGCTGTGCTCGCCGCCGCCGCGGCCTGCGCCCACGCGCCGCCCGCCGGAGAGCCTCCCCGGCAGGAGCGCGCCGCCGAGCGCTGGCCGGCCGCGGAGGTGGGGCTCGCGAGCTACTACGGCGGGCGGTTCCAGGGGCGGACCACCGCGAGCGGCGCCCGCTTCGACAAGCACGCGCTCACCTGCGCCCATCGCAGCGCGCCGTTCGGAACGCGGCTGCTGATCACGGAGCTCGAGCGCGGCCGCAGCGTCGTCGTCACGGTCAACGACCGGGGACCGTTCGCGCGCGGGCGGGTCGTGGACCTCTCGCTCGCGGCCGCCCGGAAGCTCGGGATCGTCGAGCGCGGGGTGGCGCGGGTGCGGGTGGAACGCCTCGCGGAGTGATCAGCGCTGCGCCGCCGCCGCGCTCGCCCGGATCGCGGCGATCGCCTTGCGGTAGTCCTTCTCGCCGAACACCGCCGTCCCCGCGACGAGCACGTTCGCGCCGGCGCCCGCCACCGTCGCCGCGGTGTCGGGCTTCACGCCTCCGTCCACCTCGATCTCGAGCGCCGGGTTCCGCGCGTCGGCGAGGGTGCGCAGGTCGCGGATCTTGCGGGTGCAGGCGTCGATGTAGCGCTGACCGCCGAACCCGGGGTTCACCGTCATGACGAGCACCATCTCGCAGTCCGCGATCACCCACTCGACCGCGGCGATCGGCGTCGACGGGTTGAGCGCGACCGCCGGCCGGGCACCCGCCGCGCGGATCGCCTGGAGCGTGCGGTGGAGGTGGGGCGACACCTCGGCGTGCACCGAGACGAGGCCCGCCCCCGCCTTCGCGAACGCCTCCACGTACCGCTCCGGCTCGACGATCATGAGGTGGACGTCGATGGGGAGCTTCGTGACCTTCTTCACCGCCTCCACCACGAGCGGCCCGATCGTGATGTTCGGGACGAAGCGGCCGTCCATCACGTCGACGTGAATCGCGTCGGCGCCCGCCGCCTCCACGGCGCGGACCTCCTCCGCGAGCCGGCCGAAGTCGGCGGATAGGATGGACGGCGCGATGCGGATGGGGAGTGGCATGCGGAGGCGAGTCTACCCGAGCGCCCCCCCGGATCGCACCCGGCGCGAGGACGGTCGGGGGCAGCAATGGCCCACGGTGGAGCGGTGGTAATGTCGGGGCCATGAGGCTCGTGATCCTGTTCCTCGCCGGCGCGCTCGGCGTCTCCGCCTTTCCCGCCCGCGCCCAGGGGCTCTCGCCCGGGTCGGCCCTCGAAGGCCTGCTCGCCGGCGCTGCGGAACCGGGGTCCGACGCCTCTCCGGGCGTCGAGAGCGCGGTCGTGAAGGTGTTCGCGACGATGCGGTATCCGGATCCGGCGAGGCCGTGGACGAAGCAGGCGCCGCAGGAGGTGACGGGCAGCGGCGTCGTCGTCGCCGGCAAGCGGATCCTCACGAACGCGCACGTCGTCGCGTACGCGACGGAGGTGCAGGTCCAGGCGAACCAGGCGGGGGACAAGATCGCGGCGACGGTGGAGGCGCTCGCGCCCGGGATCGACCTGGCGATCCTCAGGCTCGAGGACGAGTCCCTGTTCACCGCGCACCGTTCGCTCACCTGCGCGAGCGGGCTGCCGGAGGTGAAGGACGCGGTGATGGCCTACGGCTTCCCGGCCGGTGGGACCGGGCTCTCCATCACGAAGGGGATCGTCTCGCGCATCGAGTTCGGGGCGTACAATTTCCCGGTCTCCGGGCTGCGCGTCCAGATCGACGCCGCGATCAATCCCGGCAACAGCGGGGGGCCGGCCGCGGTCGGAGACAAGATGATCGGCCTCGCGTACGCGGCGCTGGGTGGGGCGCAGAACATCGGCTACATCATCCCCTGCGAGGAGATCGATCTTTTCCTGAAGGACGTCACCGGCGGCGCGAAGCTCCGCGGCAAGCCGGCCATGTTCGACGTGCTGCAGACGCTGGAGAGCCCCGCGCTCCGCTCGTTCCTCAAGGTCGACCGCGCGGTGGAGGGGATCGTCGTGCACCAGCCCTTCGGCAAGGACGACGCCTACCCGCTGAAGGAGTGGGATGTCATCACGAAGATCGGGGACACCCGCGTCGACGACCAGGGGATGATCAAGGTCGGCCCCCGCCTGCGCGTCCGCTTCCAGTACCTCGTCCAGAGGCTCGCGAAGGACGGCAAGGTCCCGCTCACCGTGGTGCGCGCGGGGAAGCCGCTCGCGATCCAGCTCCCCGTCTCGCCGGATCGCCCGATGCTCATCCCCGACGCGGAAGGCGACTACCCGCGCTACTTCGTCTACGGGCCCCTGGTGTTCTCGGCCGCCACGACGGACCTCATCCGGGCGGTGACGGGCGCCGTCGGCCACGGCGGGCTCCGCGGCAGCCCGCTCTTGACGCGGCTCGGTGACCCGCCCGCGTTCGAGGGGGAGGAGCTGGTGGTGGTCTCGTCGCCCCTCTTCCCGCACCGGGCGTCGAAGGGCTACTCGAACCCGATCGGGCAGGTCGTGAAGACCGTGAACGGGATCCCGGTGAGGAACCTCCGCCACTTCGTCGAGGTCCTGCGCGACGCGCGCGACGAGTACGTCAGGTTCGACTTCGCGGGCCACGGCGCCGAGTCGATGGTGTTCGCGCGGAAGGAGATGCTCGCCGCGACCGACGAGATCCTGAACGACAACGGCATCCGCTCGCGGGGGTCGCCCGACACGCTCGCGATCTGGAACGCGGGGGTGGCGAAGGCGCTCCCGCTCGCGGCGGAGTGATGGCGCCGACCAGTTGGGTTGAGCGTCGCGAGGCGCAGGAGGCCGAGCCGAGGTCGGGCGCGCGAGGAGCGAGAAGCGGAGGCGCAGCCTCCAGGCGGCGCGCCAGCGCGCCTTAGACGAGAGGCTACGTCGAGCATCGCAGCGACGAGCCCGCCCGAGATCGGCCGGGATCCTGTGCCGCAGCAGCTCAATCCAAGTGGTCGTCGCCATGAGGGCCGGACGCGCGCGCGTCCTCACCGCACGAGCCGACACGCATAGAAGCCGTCCGTGCCGTGGCGCTGCGGCAGCGTGAGGAGGTCGCCCTCCGGCGTGAGCACGTCCGCCGGGAACCCGGTGGGCGGCGCGGCGCGGCGGAAGCCGTCGGCGACCATCGCCGCCGCGATCTCCGGCCCTTCCGCGCGGGAGAGCGAGCAGACCGAGTACACGATCGGCGCGCCGGGGCGCGCGGCGCGGGCCAGGCTGCGGAGGAGCTCCTGTTGGAGCGCCGCCATCCGCGGCAGGTCCTCGGGCGTGCGCCGCAGCTTCAGCTCGGGGTGCCGGCGGAGCGTCCCGAGTCCGGCGCACGGGGCGTCCACGAGCACCGCGTCGAAGCTTCCCTCGTCGAGCCCCGGCACCACGCGCGCCGCGTCGGCGCAGATGACGCGCACGGCGAGCCCACGCCGCTTCGCCTCGCGCGAGAGCTCGTCCGCCTTCCGCGGATGGAGCTCCACCGCGACGACCTCCGATCCCGGGGCGAGGATCTCTGCGAGGTGGAACGCCTTCCCGCCCGGTGCGGCGCAGGCGTCGAGGACGCGCGCGCGCCGGCCGCGGAGCTCGCCCGCGGCGAACAGCGTCACGAGCTGCGCCGCCTCGTCCTGCACCTGGAAGGGAAGGCCCCCCGCGGCGCGCGCGAGGTCGGCCACCGAACCGCCGGCGAGGAGGATGCCGTCGGGCGAGTGGGGCGTCGGCTCGACCGCGAGACCGGCCGCCCGCACGCGCGCGAGGAGCGCGTCGCGCTCCGGCGCGCGCACGCAGAGCGGCGCCGGCGCGTTCGAGGCGCGGGCGAGCGCGAGCGCCTCGCCCGGGCCGAGCCAGGCGACCCACTCCTCCGCGATCCAGCGCGGGAGCGACTCCGCCGCCGCCACGTGGCCGGCGGGATCGGAAGCGAGCGGCGGGGCCGCGGCCGGCGCCGGCGCCCGCGCGAGAGCGCGGAGGACCGCGTTCACGTAGCCCGCAGCGCGCCCGTGCTCGACCCGCTTCGCGAGCGCGACCGTCTCACCCACCGCGGCGTGCGCGGGGGTCCCGAGGTGGAGGAGCTGGTAGGCGCCGAGCCGGAGGGCCACGCGCGCCGCAGGGTCGAGCTCGCCGACGGGACGGCGCGAGTGGGGCGCGAGCGCGGCGTCGAGCGCGAGCGCGCGCCGGAGCGTTCCGTAGACGAGCTCGGTCGCGAGCCCCGCCTCGCGCGGATCGAGCGCTCCCGCCTGGGTGAGCGCGGAATCGAGCGCCCGCGAGGCGTACGCGCCTCCGGCGTCCACCCGCAGGAGGACCTCGAAGGCGACGACGCGGCCGGGGGTGGCGCTCATGTCAGGGCCGCTCACGTACCGAAGGTGAAGGCATCGCGTCGCAGCCCGTTCGCGAACGCGAGCGCCTCGTGCGCGCCGCGCCCCTCCGGCTGCACGCGGAGGACGAGGAGCGAGGTGCCGTCCCCGCAGGCGACCGCGACGCCGCGCGCCGCCCTGCGCGTGGCGCCGGGGACTCCGTCCGCGCCGCCGTCCACCGCCGCGTCGAGGATCTTCACGACCTTTCCGTCGAGCGTCGTCCACGCGCCCGGCCAGGGCGTGAATCCGCGCAGGCGCGAGGCGATGCGCGACGCGGGGGCGCGCCAGTCGATCTTCCCGTCCTCGCGCTTCAGGATCGGCGCGAGCGTCGCGCGCGCACCGTCCTGCTTCACCGGGACGAGCACGCCGCGTTCGGCGAGCGCCAGGGTCTCGGCGAGCGCTTCGCCGCCGAGCGCGGCGAGGCGCGGCGCGACCGACCCGGCGGTGTCCGTCGCTGCGAGGGCGAGCGCCCGCTGCAGGAGCACGTCGCCCGTGTCGAGTCCCTCGTCCATCTGCATGATCGAGACGCCCGTCTCGGCGTCGCCGTTCGCGATCGCCCACTGGATCGGCGCCGCGCCGCGGTGGCGCGGCAGCAGCGAGCCGTGGACGTTCAGCGCCCCGTGCGGCGCGAGCTCGAGGAGGTCCTTCCCGAGGATCCGGCCGTACGCGGCGACGCAGAGCACGTCGGGCCGGCGCGCGCCCAGCTCGGCCGCGAGCCTTCCGTCGCGGACCTTCTCCGGCTGGAGCACCGGGATTCCGCGCGGCTGCGCCCACACCTTCGTCGCCGGCTCGCGCAGGGCCTGCGCACGGCCGGCGGGGCGGTCGGGCTGCGCGACGACCGCGAGGATCTCGTGGCCGGCGCGGGCGAGCGCGTCGAGCGAGGGGACGGCGAACGCCGGCGTGCCCATGAAGATGACGCGCATGCTGCCTGTGTATATGCGCAGTTCGGCGTGCGGTCGAGGTCGGGGTGACAGACCCGTGAACGTGCCCGCGCCCGTGCCCGCGCCCGTGCCCGCGCCCGGCTTCTTCGTTCACGGGCACGGGCGCGTGCACGTTCACGGGACGGCCGTTCGCGCAACCTCGCGCCGTTCACTCCACCGCGACCAGCACGAGATCGCATAGGTGCGTCCCGGTCTCCTCCCTCGCGATCGCAATCCCGAGCGCGACGCAGGCGGGCCCCGACCGCGCCTCCGCGAGCGCCCGTTCGAGATCCACGCCCGCCGAACGAGCCCGCGCCGCGCTGCCGCCGTCCACCACGGCCCCCGCCTGCTCGGTCGGGCCGTCTCGCCCGTCAGAACCGGCGGCGAGGACCGCTGCCGGCAGCCCCGCGATCTCCCGCGCCGCGAGCAGCGCGAGGTGCTGCGCCCGCCCGCCGTCCGGGTCGCGCGCGCCCGCCGGGATCGCGATCGTAGGCTCGCCGCCGAGCGCGAGGAGGCGCCTGCCGCGGCCGGCGTTCGCGCGCGCCCACGCCCCGAGCCGCGCCGCCACCGCGGCGACGTCTCCCGTGAGCGGCGCGGGATCCGCCTCGGCCACGAACCCGCGCGCCCGCGCCTCCTCCGCGGCCGCGCGCGCGAGGTCCACGGGCCCGGCGAGGAGCCGGTGCACGACGCCGGCGAGGCGGGGGTCGCCGGGCTTGGGCGTCTCCTCGACGTCGCCGCGCGCCCCTGCCGCGAGCCGCGCCCGGACCGCAGGCGCGAAGCGCACGCCGCGCGTGGCGGCGACCCGGAGCACGTCGTCGAACGTGGTCGGGTCGGGCGCGAACGGCCCGGAGGCGATGGTCGACAGGTCGTCGCCGGGGACGTCGGAGAGGACGAGCACCCGCGTCGGCGCGGGCGCGAGCAGCGCCCCGAGGCGGCCGCCCTTCAGCGCGGAGAGGTGCTTGCGGAGGGCGTTCAGCTCCTGGATGGTCGCGCCGCTGCGCGTGAGCTGGCTTGCCGCCTCGACCTTCTCCGCGAACGAGATCCCCTCGGCCGGAGCGACCGCGAGCGCGCTCCCGCCCCCGGAGAGGAGGACCAGCGCGGGCGAGCCGGCGTTCGCTCGCGCCCAGGCGACGACGGCCGCCCCCGCCTCGAGCGAGCCGGCGTCCGGGCGCGGGTGACCCGCGAAGATCGCGCGGGCGCCGGCGGGGCCGGCCGCTCCGTTCGGGAGGACGCAGAGCGGCTCGCGGGCGCGGGGGCCGAGGGATGCGAGAGCGGCGCCGATCATCGGGCCCGCCGCCTTGCCAACCGCGAGGAGCCGGATCGGGCCGGGCGGGAGCGGCTCCGCCGCGAGCGCCGCGCTCACGAGCCGGTGGGCCTGGCTGCGCCGGAGCGCCCCGCGCCGGATCTCGCCACAGTCCGCCGCGACGCCACGGAGCGTTTCCGTCATCCCTTCCTCGCGGTACAATCCAGCTTCGGCTTCCTGGCGTCGAGAGGGGAGAGCATCGCATGGTCGAGGCACCCGCTGCTGTGTTGGAACCGCCCGCGCGCCGCCGTGCGTACCTCGTCGATCGCGGCTTCCAGATCAAGTACGCCATCGCGATGGCGCTCGCCGGGCTCGCGGTCGCCGCGGTGTTCGGCCTTTGGCTTCACCAGGCCCATGTCCAGGCGACCGCGCTCCTCGCCCCCGACGCCGAGACCCGCGCGCTGGTCGAGCGGAGCGACCGGCTGCTCCTCGCCGCCTTCGGCGTGATCGCGCTCCTCCTCGCCGCCGCGCTCGGGCTCCTCGGGATCATCATCACCCATCGCGTCGCCGGTCCGGTCTTCGTCATGGGCCACTACCTGCGCGTCCTCGCGGAGGGCCGGTTCCCGCGGATGCGCACGCTGCGGCGGAGCGACGAGCTGAAGGAGTTCTTCCGCACGTTCATCGATGCGGTGGACATGATCAAGCTGCGCGAGGCGCGTCACACCGCGGTGCTCGAGGACGCGGTCCGGCGCATGCGCGAAGCGGCAGCGACCGCGCCGGAGCTCGCCCCCGCCATCGAGGCCCTCGCCCGTGCGGCGCAGGAGCGGCGCGCCGCCCTCGCGCAAGACGACCTCGAGCTCACCCCGCTCGCCGTCCCAGCCCCCGCGCGGACTGGCACAGACACCCGGTAGGAGGAACGCCATGCGCCACATCGTCGTCGCCATCGCTTGCCTGCTCGCCGCCTGCGGGAACCCGACCGACCCCGCAGGCTGGGCGAAGCGCGCCGCGAGCCGCAGCCGCCTGGATGAGAAGCTCCAGGCCCTCGCCGAGGTGCGCAAGGCCCCCGGCGATCGGAAGGCTGCCGTCCCGTATCTCGTCGAGGTCCTGAAGCAGGCGCCGCGGGCACGCGGCCAGGCCGCCGTCGCGCTCGGGGAGATCGGCGATTCCGCCGCCACCAGACCGCTCGTGGACGCCCTCGACGCGAGGAGCAAGGATCGTGACACGCTCGACGCGAACCGCGCCATCGCCGACGCGCTCGGCGCGCTTCGGGCGAAGGAGGCGGTCCCCGCGCTGACGGAGCTCGTGAGCTCGCCGGACGGGTACGTCCAGGTCGCTGCGGTCGACGCCCTCGGCCGGATCAGCGACCCCGCGGCGGTCGAGACGCTCGTGGGGGTCGCGACCGCGAAGGACTCCGAGCCCTTCACCGCGAAGAAGGCGCTCCTCGCGCTCGGGCGCATCGGCAGCCCGCGGGCCGGGCCGGCGGTGCTGAAGATGCTGTTCGAGGAGCGGCCCGGCGTCTCGTTCTTTCCCGAGGCAGCCTTCGCGGTCGCCCAGATCGGCCGGCCCATGTCGGCGCCGCTGCTCGCGATCCTCGAGGGCAGGGACGCGGCGCTCGCGAGCTGGGCGAAGGAGCGGGGTGTCCTTCCCGGCGCGCTCGTCGCGAAGTCCGCCCAGCTCCTCGGCGACGTGGGCGGCCCGGACGCCGTCCCCGCGCTCCTCGCGAAGCTCGCCTATCGCGACGCGGATGCGGGCGTCGCCATGTACGTGCGAGTCCTCGCGGCGGAGTCGCTGGGCCGCATGCGCGCGAAGGAGGCGGTGCGGACCCTCTCAGAGCTCGTTCCGAAGGAGAGCGATCCGAACATCCGAGATCGCTACTGCGACGCCCTCGTGCGCATCGGCGACGCCACGGCGATTCCGGCGCTGAAGGCGGCCGCGGCGGCGGGTCCGTGGGATCTGCGTGAGGGCCCGCTCACCGCGCTGTCGCGCCTCGGCGGGGCGGCCGAGCGCGCGAGCCTCGAGGCGGCGAAGGCGAGGGAGTGCCCGAGCGCCTGCCCCCCTGCGACGGAGGCGGCCTTCGGCGCGATGTTCGCGCGGCTCGAGGCGGCGAAGGCCTGCGGCAATGCCGCCTGCTGGGCGGGGAAGCTCGCGGACCCGAGCGCGGCGGTGCGCGACCGGGCCGCCCTCGAGCTCGGTCGGGCCGGCGGTGCGTCGCACGCGGCGGCGATGGGCGACGCGATCGTGCGCCCGGTCGCCAACGACGGCGAGCTCGCCGCGCGTTATCACGCCGTCCTCGCGCTCGGCTGGATCGCCGCACGCGAGAAGGTCGGCGCGGCCGGCGAGGCGATCGCCGCCAGGATCGACACCATGATCGCCGCCGACCGTGGCCGCACCCTCACCGCAGGGGTGAACGAGGACGCGCTCAGGCTCGCGGCGCGGCTTCGCAGGGGCGCGTCCGAGTAGCTCGCGCAGGGGCAGCCGGCTGAGGCTGCCCCGGCCCCCCAGGGGGCCCCAACGACTGAGCGCGGCTCCGCCGCGAGTACTGATCTCGAGCGAGCGGGGGTATTGGGGGGCGCAGCAGCATCGCGCCCCCCAAGGGAGATCGCCGACGCGCTCAGGCTCGCGGCGCGGCTTCGCAGGGGCGCGTCCGAGTAGCTCGCGCAGGGGCAGCCGGCTGAGGCTGCCCCGCCCCCCAGGGGCCCCCAACATCGAGCGCGGCTCCGCCGCGAGTACTGATCTCGAGCGAGCGGGCGCCTTCAGCCGATCGGGTCCGCCTTCGGCGGCAGCTTCTTCGGCTTGCCCGCCGCGCGCTTCTCGTCGTGGTTCCACGCGCTCGGGAGGAGGTTGAAGGGGAGGAGCTTCGCGAGGAGCGGCAGGAGCAGCATCCCTCCCGGCGCCGCGAAGATCGCGAGCGCCGGGATCGCCTTGGCGAGGTCGATGAGCTGCGAGCGGACCTTCCGCCGCTCCTCGGGCGTGAGCGTCGTTCCCGCGGCCGCTCGGGCGAGGAGCTGCCCAAGCTCGCCGGTCTGGCGGATCTCCGTCACCATCGCTCCGAGGTTGTCGGTCACCGCCGTGGAGACCCGCTCGACCACCGCGTCGGTGGCGGCCTCCCACTCGCCCGCGAGCGCCTGCCAGTCGATCGGACCGGCGCCGTCGTCGAACGCCTCGAACCAGACCTGGTGATCTCCGTGCTGCGCCGCGGCCTCGACCCGGGCCGCGGCGACGGTCTCCGCATCGAGCCGGGACGCCTCGACGAACGCCTCGACGAACCCGGTCGCCCCGTCGCCGCCCAGCTTCGCGCGGAGGAGCGCGAGGAAGAGCTGCTCGACGAGGAACGGTCGGACCCCCTCCGGCGCGGCCGCGGCGAGGTCCGCCGGCGCGCGCGGCGCGGCGAGCGCGGCGCGGGCCGCCCGCGCGGCGGCGCGGGAGAGGCCGAGGCGCGCGATCTGCCGGTGGCGCACCTCCCGCGCGCGCGCGTCCGGCGGCTCGGCCGCGGCGAGCAGTCCCGCGATCGCTTCGGCGAGGAGAGCCGACTCGCTCACGGCGTAGCGCGCGTGACGCACGAGCGCCTCGGAGGCGAGCCGCCCGTCGCGGTGGAAACCCGTCGCGACGCGGGCGAGCCGCCGGCGCAGCACGGCCACCGCGCCGGGATGGAGCGGCAGCCCGAGCAGAGGGTCCCCGGGCGGATGGAAGCGGGCGGCGAGCGCGCCCTCGACGGCGCGGAGCGCTTGCTCGACGTCGCGTCCGCTCGCCGCGGCGGGCACGACGGGAATCTCGGCGAGGGCCGCGCCGCTGTCCGCCAGCGCGGCGGCGAGGAACGAGACGATCTCGGCGAGCCGGCCACGCCGGTCCGACGTGCCGCCGCTCAGGGCATCGAGGTCGAGGAGAAGGGCGAGGTGAAGACGGATCTCGTCGAGGAAGACCTCGGTCGCCTCGCTCGGCTCTGGCTCGAGCCGCCGGAGGCGGAGCGAGCGGGCGACGAGGAGACGCGCCGCGGGGGCGAGATCGCTGCGCGACGCGCCGGCGCCGCGCACGTCCGGCGGAAGCCGCGCGAGCGCGGCACGTGGGTCGTGGCGGTCCAGCTCGGCGCCGACGAGCGCGTGGAGCCAGCCCTTCTCGAGGCGGATCGTGGTCAATGGCCGGTCCCGGGGAACCGCCGGAGTGTAACCGGATCGCAGCCATCGCTGCCTACCCGGGCGGGCGGCGGAGCGGTCGTTTGCCGGACCGGCCCGCGCGTCACTTCGCCGCCTTCACCCGGCCCTTCTTCTCCTCGACCGCCTCCTCGGGAGCGGGAGCGGGGACCGGCACCGGTCCGCGCCGGATCCCGAACTTCTCGAAGAGCTGCCCCTCGACCTGCTGGAGGACCTCGGGGCGCTCGCGCAGGAACGCCTTCGCCTGCTCGCGCCCCTGCCCGATCCGCTCACCGCCGAAGCTGAACCACGTGCCGCTCTTCTCGACGATCCCCTCGGTCGCGGCGAGGTCGAGGACGTCGCCCTCGCGGCTGATTCCCTGCCCGTACATGATGTCGAACTCGACCTCCTTGAACGGAGGGGCGACCTTGTTCTTCACGACCTTCACGCGGGTGCGGTTGCCGATGACCTGCTCGCCGTCCTTGATGGCGCCGATGCGGCGGATGTCGAGCCGCTGCGTCGCGTAGAACTTGAGCGCGTTGCCGCCGGTGGTCGTCTCGGGGTTGCCGAACATCACGCCGATCTTCATGCGGATCTGGTTGATGAAGATGACGATCGTCGAGGACTTGGAGATCGTGCCGGTGAGCTTGCGGAGCGCCTGGCTCATGAGCCGGGCCTGCAGGCCCATGTGCGCGTCGCCCATCTCGCCCTCGAGCTCGGCCTTCGGGACGAGCGCGGCGACGGAGTCGATGACGAGCACGTCGATGGCGCCGGAACGCACGAGCGTCTCCGTGATCTCGAGCGCCTGCTCTCCGGTGTCGGGCTGCGAGATGAGGAGGTCGTCGGTGCGCACCCCCAGCTTGCGCGCGTAGCCGACGTCGAGCGCGTGCTCGGCGTCGACGAACGCGGCGATGCCGCCCCGCTTCTGGGCCTCCGCGATCGCATGGAGCGCGAGCGTCGTCTTGCCGGAGGACTCCGGGCCGTAGATCTCGATGATGCGGCCGCGCGGCAGGCCGCCCACCCCGAGCGCGATGTCGAGCGAGACGGAGCCCGTGGACACCGCCTGCACGTCCTTCACGAGCGCCTGCTCGTTGCCGAGGCGCATGATCGAGCCTCTTCCGAAGGCCTTCTCGATGGACGAGACGGCCAGCTCGATCGCCTTTTCCTTTTCCGGTCCCACGGGCATCGCGTGTCTCCCTGCGCTGTGCGCGGCGGATCGTCTACCAGCGCTCCCTGACAGGCGGGCCGCCGCACGCCTGAACGCATGAATACTGAACGGATGATCCCACGTCAAGGAACGCGACGAGCGCTCCCCGGCCCAGCGCCCACCGCGCATACTGCGGGTGTCCCATGCCCACCGACCGCAAGGATCTCGACGATCGTCTCGCCGCCGCGACGCCACAGGACACCGTGCGCGGCCTCATCTTCAACGCCGTCTTCGACACGATCGAGGAGCACCTCGGGAAGGCGGGCCCGGTCGCCTGCGACCCCGCGGGGAAGGGTCACCGAACCGAGCTCTTCTCGTACCCCGTCGCCGACTTCCTGCGCATCTCGTTCGACGGCGCCGACCGGCTCGAGGCGAAGCTCGGCTCGATCGACGAGGCCTTCAGCGCGTTCGGGTACCGCGCCACCTCGAACGTGTTCGGGTCGGTCATCGGCGCGACCATGCTCGCGCTCGCCGGACGCAACGGTCTGCGCGCGCTGCTCGGGCAGGCGACGACGGGCTACCGCGCCACGGTGAGCTACGGCGACCGGAAGCTCGAGTGGCTCGGGCAGAACCACGCCCGCTTCACGTTCGTTCGAGACTTCCTCGTCCCGCCGTTCCACTGCGGCGTGTTCCTCGCCGCCGTGCACGCGCTCGGCGCGAAGGCGGAGCGGGTCGAGGGACGCCAGACGGGGCCGCTCTGCGCGGAGTACGACGTGGTGTGGTCCGAGCCGGTCCGGCCGTGATGAGCACGCCTCGTTCACCCCAGCGCCGTCGCGAGCGCGCCGAGGCGTCGCTACGCCCGCGCGCCGCCGCCGCCGACGAGGAACTCGCCCGGATCGAGCCCGAGCCGCCGCACCGCGGTCTCCCAGCGCTTCTCGAGCGGCACGTCGAAGACGAGGTCGCTCGAGAGCGGCATCGGCACCCACGCGCCGGCGGCGATCTCGGTCTCCGCCTGCAAGGGAGCCCAGCCCGCGTATCCGAGCAGGAGCAGGAACGGGCGGGGGCGCGCGGCGCGCACGATCCCCTCGAGCAGCTCGCGGGAACCGCCGAGCGCGAGCTCCTCCCCGAGCGCCGCCGCGCCCTCGAGATCGGCGCCCCCGGGGCGGAAGAGGATCCAGAGCCGCTCCGGCTGGACGGGGCCGCCGACGAGCACCACCCCGTCCGCGCGGCCCGCGGCCTGCGCGTCGCGGCGAAGCCCGTCGTCGACGCCTCCGAGCACGTCCGCGACGGAGATCGGCGCGGGCCGGTTCACGACGAAGCCGAGCGCCCCCTCGCCGTGGTGTTCCGCCATGAGCACGAGCGCGCCCGCGAAGTTCGGGTCGGCGAGCGCGGGAGCCGCGACGAGGAATCCCGGCGCGAGGCCGGCGGCGGGAGGCTGCGAGGCCATGTGCTCTTCTTCTCGCGGACGCGCCCCCGGCGCAAGCGCAGCCGTCCACCGACTGCCCTGGAGCGGCCGGGCCGCAAGCGGTGCGCGGTTCGCGGGGCAAGCGGCCGGGCATGCAGCGCCGCTCACCGGGGCATGGCGTTCGCAGCGACCTGACCGGACGGATGTGGGGAGGCGAGCGATGGGCAAGATGTACGAGACGGTGCGCCTGATCGACGCCGTGATCGCGCGCAAGGGGCTGCCCGGGTTCAAGGTGAAGGGGCTCATCGCGATCCGCGCCGGATTCTCCCTGGCGCTCATCCGCGAGACGACGCCCGACGATCCGGCGAAGCTCTCCGCGCTGCGAGCCGCCGCCGAGGACGTGATCGGCGAGCCGATCGGCTAGACTCGTGACAGGGGGAATCATGTCGATCAGGGCGAAGCTCCTCGTGGCGATCGTGGCCAGCATGGTCGCGCTCGCCCTCATCACCGGCGCGCTCGTGCGCGCTGCCGGCGAACGAAACGCGCGCAGCGCGGCCGAGGCCGCCATCGCGGCGGCCGGCCAGGCGCTCGCGGCGAGCGAGCGCGCCGACGTCGAGAAGCTGGACGCGACGCTGCGCGCGCTCGCGGCGCACCCGGGGCTCGCGGAGGCGTTCGCCGCGCGGGACCGCACGCGGCTCCTCGCGATCGCCACGCCGATCTTCGCCGCGCTGCGGGCGGATCACGACGTCACCCACTTCTACTTCATCGAGCCGGAGCCCTCGAAGACCTGCTTCCTTCGCGTCCACAAGCCCGAGTGGTCGGGCGACGTCGTCGAGCGTGCCACCCTCGCGAAGGCGATCGAGACGAAGGCGATGGGGGCGGGCAAGGAGCTCGGCAGGACCGCGTTCGCGCTCCGCGTCGTGCGGCCGTGGTTCGCAGCGAACGGGAAGCTCCTCGGATACCTCGAGCTCGGCGAGGAGATCGACCACTTCCTCGGCCGCATGAAGGGGCAGACGGGCGACGACTACGCGCTGCTCGTCGAGAAGGCGTTCCTGGACGAGAAGGCGTGGGCCGGCACGCGCCAGGGCAAGCGGAACAACTGGAACGATCGCCTCCGCACCGTGGTGGTCGACGCCACCACTCCCGACGAGACGATCATCGAGTTCGATCGTGCCCTGGCATCGGTTCCCGACCGCGGGCTCCTCCTCGACGAGGACGCCCGCGAAGGGAGGGCCTTCGCCCGCGGGATCGTGCCGGTGAAGGACGCGGCCGGGCGGCGCGTCGGGGGGCTGTTCGTCCTCCACGACATCACGCCGATCCACGCCACGATGCTGAGCGCGCGCCGCTCGATCTACGTGGTGCTCGTGCTCGTCGCGGCGGCGCTCGGGTTCGTCCTCCAGCAGCTCGTGAACCGGTTCGTGTTCCGGCGGCTCGACGCGATGATCGGGACGATGGAGGATCTCTCCGCGCGGCTCGCGGGCGGGGAGTACGATCTCGTCGCTCCCGTCCCGACCCAGCCGGACGAGATCGGAAGGTTCGAGGAGTTCTTCGGCCGGTTCCTGCAGGTGGTGGCGGGGCTCTTGAAGGAGCTCACGCGCAGCAAGACCGGCACCTGAGCGGGCGCCGAGCGCATGGGCAAACCCGAGTCGTACTAGAGCGCGAACCGCGCGACGACCTCGTAGCGCGGGCCCTTCGGCGAGAGGTGCGACTCGAACAGCGTGAGCTCGGTCGCGCGCCAGGGGGTCCCGGTCGACTGCGCCGCCGCGGCGAGCGCGCCCGCGAGTCCCGGCGCCCCGCGACGGTCGCGGGCACGGCCGAGCGTGAGGTGGGGCGAGAACGGGCGGTCCTCCGGAGGGAAGCCGAGCGGCGCGAGGCCCCGGCCCACCTCGGCGGCGAGCGCGGCGAGCGGCGCGATGTCGCCCCCGAGCCCGGCCCAGAGCACCCGCGGGCGGCGCGCGTTCGGGAATCCGCCCGCGCCCCTCACCTCGAGCGCGAGCGGGCGCGCGCCCGTGGCGGCCGCGTGGAGGGCCGCCTCGACGTCCGCCACCCGCTCCTCCGGAACGGCGCCGAGGAACTGGAGGGTGAGATGGACGTTCTCCGGCGCGACCCATCGGATCTCGTCGGCGGCGCGGGGCGCCCCCCGGCGCAGCTCCGCGGCGATGACCGCGAGCCGGCGGCGAACCGGCTCGGGCGGATCGAGCGCGACGAAGAGGCGGCGATTCGGCACGCATCCCGATCTACTTCAAGGGGCCGCGGTTCGCGACATCCGTGACGGGAGCAGCAGACGAGGTGTGCTCCGAAACCAAGACGGGCACGGGCCCACGCCGACGAGCCCGCGCTGGTCGGCGAGGCGACGCGTGCCCGTGCCCGGTCTCTCGGTGAACGGAAACGGCCGCGCGCGCGATCCCGCCCGCCCTCACTCCACGGTGACGCTCTTGGCCAGGTTGCGGGGCTGATCGACGTCGGTCCCCTTCAGATCCGCGACGTGATACGCCAGGAACTGGAGAGGGATGATCGAGAGCAGCGGCCCGAGGAGCGGCGGGCAGGGTGGGACGGGGAGCGCCACCTCGGCGAGGCTCGCGGCATGGGTGTCGCCCTCCGAGACGACCGCGTAGACGTGGCCGCCGCGGGCGCGGACCTCCTCCATGTTGCCGAGGGTCTTCTCGTAGGCCGGCTCGCGCGTCGCGAGGACGATCACGGGCATCTGCTCGTCGATGAGCGCGATCGGCCCGTGCTTCATCTCGCCCGCGGCGTACCCCTCCGCGTGGATGTACGAGATCTCCTTCAGCTTGAGCGCCCCCTCGAGCGCGACGGGGAACTGGGCGCCGCGTCCGAGGAAGAGCACGTCCCGGGCGGCGGCGCAGCGCTTCGCGATGGGCATGAGTGCGGCCTCCTGGCGGATCATCTGCTCCATCCAGGAGGGGGCGTGCCGGAGCCCGTCGAGGTGCTCGCGCGCCGCCTCCGCGGAGAGCGTGCCCCGCAGGCGCCCGAGCTTCACCGCGAGCAAGTACAGCGCGGCGAGCTGGGTCGTGTAGGCCTTCGTCGAGGCGACCCCGATCTCGGGCCCGGCGCGGGTGAGCAGCGTTCCTCCGTCGCACTCCCGGGAGATGGCAGAACCGACCACGTTGCAGATCGCGAAGGCCCGCGCGCCACGCGCCTTCGCCACCTTCACGGCGGCGAGCGTGTCGGCGGTCTCGCCCGACTGCGACACGGCGAGGCAGAGGACCTTCTCGGAGACGAGCGGATCGCGGTTTCGGAACTCGCTCGCGAGCTCGACCTCGACGGGAACGCGCGCGAGCGACTCGATCATGAGCCGCCCCGAGAGGCCGGCGTGCCACGACGTGCCGCAGGCGACGATGACCACGCGCTCGATCGAGCGCGCGTAGGCCTCCGGAAGCTCGACGCCATCGAGCATGACGTCGCCCCGCTCGAGCGAGGCGCGCCCGCGGATCGTGTCCGCCACCGCCCGCGGCTGCTCGAAGATCTCCTTGTGCATGAAGTGCTTGTGGCCGTCCTTCTCCGCGGCGACCGAGCTCCACTCGATCCGGCGCGGGCGCCGCTGCACCGGCTCGCCGTCGCGGCCGTGGATCACGATCCCCTGCGCGGTGAGGACGGCCAGCTCGCCCTCCTCGAGATAGCTCACCTCGCGCGTGTGCTCGAGGATGGCGGGCACGTCGGAGGCGAGGAAGCTCTCCCCCTGCCCGTATCCCACGACGAGCGGCGAGGCGTTCTTCGCCGCCACGATCTCGTCGGGGCGCGTCGCCGCCACGACCGCGATCGCGTAGGTGCCCTGGACCTGCTGGAGCGCGGCGCGGACCGCCTGCCGGAGGTCCTGCGCGCCCGCCTGGAGGGCGTCCGCGATGAGGTGGGCGAAGATCTCGGTGTCCGTCTCCGACGCGAAGCGGTGGCCGCGGGCGGCGAGGGCCGCCTTGAGGGCGAGGTGGTTCTCGATGATGCCGTTGTGCACCACCGCCACGCCGCCGTACGCGTGCGGATGGGCGTTCTCGTCGGAGGGGCGGCCGTGGGTCGCCCAGCGGGTGTGGCCGATGCCGGTGCAGCCCGGGAGCGGCCCGTCCTCGAGCAGCCGGACGAGGTTCTGGAGCTTCCCCTTCGCGCGCCTCACCGTGAGGCCGGACGGCCCCACCACCGCGACGCCCGCGGAGTCGTAGCCTCGGTACTCGAGCTTGCGCAGCCCGCCGACGATGAGCTGCACGCACTGCCGCGGACCGACGTAACCGACGATTCCACACATGATTCGCCGCCTTGTACCACGGGTCTCTCGCGCGCCCGCTAGCCCGCCTGCTTCGCCGGGGCGCGCCCCTGGCCGGGCGCGCCGGGGGCGGGCCGCTTCTCGCCCGCTCCCTTCATCTGCTTCTCGGCGCGCCGCCTGTCGACCCACCCCTCCTTCGTGATCTGACGGGCGCGCCCCAGGGCGAGCGCGCCGGGGGGGACCGGCTCGGTGATGACCGACCCGGCCGCGACGTACGCGCCGTCGCCGATCTCGATGGGGGCGACGAGGATCGAGTCCGACCCGACGAAGGCGCCCGCGCCGATGCGGGTGGGGTGCTTCTTCTCGCCGTCGTAGTTGCAGGTGATGGTGCCCGCGCCGACGTTCGCGCCCGCGCCGACGAAGGCGTCGCCGAGATAGGCGAGGTGGTTCGCCTTCGCGCCTCGCCCGAGGACCGCCTTCTTCGTCTCGACGAAGTTCCCGACGTGCGCCTCCTCGCCGATGTCGCTCCCCGGGCGAAGCCGCGCGAACGGGCCGAGCACCGCGCGCCGTCCGACGCTCGCCTCCTCGACGAGCGTGTACGGCCGCACCGTGACCTCCGGCGCGAGCACGGCGTCGCGCAGGATCGCGCCCGCGCCGATGCGGCAGCCCGCGCCGATCCGGGTGCGTCCGAGGAGACGCGCCCCGGGCTCGACGACGACGTCCGGCTCGATCTCGACCCCCTCGTCGCAGTCGAACCGCTCGGGATCCTCGATCGTGACGCCGGCGCGCATCAGCGCACGGGCGCGGCGACGCAGGAGCACCTTCCCCGCCCGGGCGAGCTCCTCCCGGTCGTTCACGCCCGACGCCTCCTCCGGCGCGACGCTCACCGCGACGGCGCCGTCCTTGCGCGCGGCCTCCGCGACGAGATCGGTGAGATAGAACTCCTCCTGCGCGTTCTCCGACCCGATCCGCGCGAGCCCCTTCCAGAGGAACCCCGCGTCGGCGCAGTAGAGCCCTGCGTTCACCTCCTGCACGGTCCGCTCCGCGGCGGTCGCGTCCTTCTCCTCCACGACGCGCTGGGGGCGGCCGCTCGCGTCGCGCAGCACGCGCCCGTAACCGCGGGGCGCGGCGAGCGTCATCGTCGCGAAGGCGAGGGGCGCTCGTGCGCGCGCACGCGCCCGGACCACCGAGAGCAGCGTCTCCGTTTCGAGGAGGGGCGTGTCGCCGGAGAGGATCGCGACAGGGCCATCATGGCCGCGCAGCGCGCGCCGGGCGGCGAGGACCGCGTGCGCGGTCCCGTGCTGACTCTCCTGGACCGCGAAGCGGAGCGGGGCGCCGGGGAGCGACGCGACCAGGGCCGCCTCGACGGCCTCGGCCTGGTGTCCGACCACCACCACCACCGGGCTCGCCCCCGCGTCCAGCGCACGCTTCACCGGGTACCAGGCGAGCGGCTTCCCGCCGAGCTCGTGGAGGACCTTCGCCGTGCGGGACTTCATCCGGGTGCCCTTCCCGGCTGCGAGCACGATGGCGGCGAGGGGCGTGCGAGAGCGTGCCATGACGCGGCAGGCTAGGGCCTGCGGGTACCCGATATCAAGTACGCGCTCGGGCGCGTCGGCCGCGGCGACCCGCACACCGCCTTCACGGAGCGCACACGGCCGCGGACGCGGCGTCCGGGGACCGCGGACCTTGCGTCCCGGCGGCGCGGACGCTGCGTCGTGGCGCGGCGCCGATGTGCGTCTTGCGCGCCGGGTCGCGTCCCCAACCCTGGGTATCCCACGGTGAAGGTATTTTGACGGGCAGTGATCCGGGCCTACAGTCGCGGTCGAGACGGCCACGCGCGCTGGGCAATTCCAGCATGCCGGACGCGACCGGACTCCGAAGCGACGCAGCCCGGAGGCTCCATGCACCGCCCGACGTCTGACCGCTGCCCCATGCGCCCGCGGTCCGCGACCGCGCCGCTCGCGCGGATCGTCCGGATCGCACGCACCGCCGCGCTCGCCATGGCGCTCGCCGGCACCGCCGCGTGCGGCGGCGGCGGCGGGAGCGGCAGCGCAGGTACGCCTGCCGCGACGGTCCAGTCGATCGCGGTCACGCCGGACCTGGGATCGATCGCGAAGGGGCTCACGCAGGCGTTCACGGCCACGGGCCAGTACTCCGACGGCTCGACGCAAGACCTGACGGCGTTCGCGACCTGGACGTCGGGGAGCACCGGCGTCGCGTCGATGTCCGCGGCGGTGGCGACCGGCGTCGGCGAGGGAACGAGCACGATCGCGGCGTCGTACGCCGGGAAGTCCGGTCAGGCGACGCTGACGGTGACGGCGGCGACGCTCCAGTCGATCACCGTGGCGCCTTACGCTGCGCCCGTGGCGAAGGGGCAGACGCAGGCGTTCACCGCGACCGGCCACTATTCCGACGCCACGACGCGGGACCTGACGGCGCTGGTGACGTGGACGTCGGCGAGCCCCGGCGTGGCGACGCTGTCGGCGGCGGTGGCGACCGGCGTCGGCGAGGGCACGAGCACGATCACGGCGACGTACGGCGGGAAGTTCGGCGAGGCGACGCTGACGGTGACGGCGGCGACGCTCCAGTCGATCACGGTCAGCCCGGGCTCGGGGTCGCTGGCGAAGGGGCTCGCGCAGGCGTTCACCGCGGCCGGACACTACTCCGACGGCTCGACGCTGGACCTGACGGCGGTGGCGACGTGGACGTCGAGCACCGGCGCCGCGACGATGTCGGCCGCGGTGGCGACCGGAGTCGCAGAGGGCACGAGCACGATCGCGGCGTCATACGGCGGCCAGTCCGGTCAGGCGACGCTGACGGTGACGGCGGCGGCGCTCCAGTCGATCACGGTGGCGCCGGGGACGGCGCCGGTGGCGAAGGGGCTCGCGCAGGCGTTCACCGCCACCGGCCACTACTCCGACGGCTCGACGCTGGATCTGACCGCCGTGGCGACGTGGACGTCGAGCACGGGCGCCGCGACGATGTCGGCCGCGGTGGCGACCGGCGTAGGCGAGGGCACGAGCACGATCACGGCGTCGTACGGCGGCCAGTCCGGTCAGGCGACGCTGACGGTGACGGCGGCGGCGCTCCAGTCGATCACGGTGGCGCCGGGGGCGGCGCCGGTGGCGAAGGGACTCGCGCGTGCGTTCACGGCTACCGGCCACTACTCCGACGGCTCGACGCTGGACCTAACGGGCCTCGCGACTTGGACGTCGAGCACCGGCGCCGCGACGATGGCAGACGCCGTGGCGACCGGCGTCGCGGAGGGCACCACCACGATCGCGGCGTCGTACGCCGGGAAGTCCGGTGAGGCGACGCTGACGGTCGGGCCGGCGACGCTGGTCTCGATCGCGGTGGACCCGGGAACGGTGCTCATCCCCGAGGGGCTCACGACGACGCTCGTCGCGACCGGGACGTACTCGGACGGGACGACCGCCGAGCTGACGGAGACCGCGACCTGGTCGTCGGACAACCTGCTCGCCGCGACGGCGTCCGCGGGCGGCCTCGCCGCCGTGGGCCAGGGCGAGGCGACGATCACGGCGGAGCAGGACGGTCGTTCGGGCCAGGCGCTCGTGTCGGTGAGCGCCGCGGCGCTCCAGTGGATCGCGATCTCGCCGGCGAGCACCTCG
>WNGF01000683.1_pt1 | contig 74268 bp, 51 predicted proteins | sample 5400641 | NCBI WGS metagenome assembly WNGF01 (sample SAMN13153371, study PRJNA577476) | soil metagenome | isolation source: 80 cm soil or saprolite under grassland replicate 2 | place: USA:California | collected 2016-06-15
TTGTTATCTATCGCTGCATACATGTCCGATCGATTGACTATCCCCACACCCGCGCCCCACTTGTTCAAAAATCGAAAGCTGTTCCACAACGAGAAAGTGTTCCGCGGCACCTGGGCAACTCGCGCTCCCACAGCTGCGGCCGTGGTAGCGTTAGTCACAAACGCGTTTTGATGTGCGTATCCTCCCACGATTTTCCAATCGCGTGTGACATTACCGTTCAACCCCAGTTCGAAACCATTCGTGCGTTGACTTCCGGTCTGCACAATTCTTGTAGGTTCGTTTGGATCGGTCGCTCTCGTATTGGTCCGGTCCAGTCGGTACGCCGCGGCTGTCAACGATAGAGAGGGACGCACATCCCACTTCACACCCAATTCGTAGTTGCTAAACTTCTCTGGCTTCAGCGTCTGGGTGATCGATGTCAGCGATGAGAACTGGTCGCCGGAGCTTGGCAAGTACGAGATGCTGTAACTGCCGTAGAGCGAAAGAGGACTGATCGGCTTGAACACTATACCGGCTCGCGGCGAAACAAGATTGTCAACCCGGCTTAGGTTCTCGGCGTTCCTGTTGTTGTGAAAGTCCAAATTGAAATGGTCGAAGCGGATACCGCCGAGCACTTGGACCTTCCGCGATAGCTCGATTTGGTCCTGTGCGTAGGTGGCGCCAACAGTAGCAACAACGTGATTATTTGCGTCGGTTGCGCTCTGGCGAAAGGTTACCGGTGTAACAATAGTTGGGTTAACAAACGGAACAGAGATCGTCGTGGAGGTGTTGTTGAAAAACCCGGTATTGCGAAAGTTGTCCGATACCTGGTGCCCAAATTCCGCTCCGGCCAAAAAGGTATGTCGGATTGAACCGGTCTTCAGCGCGTAGGTCACGTCGCTTTGATTGAATAGATTCTGACGATGCGTTGCGTTGTTGTAGGCGGACAAGTTAACGCGCGTCTCGTCTTTGTTGACCGAGCCGGGAACAAAGTTCTGGTAAAACCTACGGTAATCACCGAAGAGCGTGCGGTTGTGAATGTTCAGACTTCCCTTCTGATGCTCGATAGCTCCCGAGAGAAGGTTCACACGAGCGCGTACTTTGCTTTCATCCGGATTACCAAAAAACGTCGAAATGTCCGAGTCAGATGGCCGACCGGAGAACGAAGGAATGCCGCGGTCGGCGATGCGGTTGTCGCGGAAGTGTTCGTAGCCAAGTCTGATCTGCGTTTGCTTACCCGCGAGGAAAGTTACGGTAGGATTAATACCAAAGCGGTTTAGACTCACCCGATTACGGAAGCTGCGGGAATTCTCGTACACACCACTGACGCGAAAGGCAACAAAACTACTCAAAGGTTGTTCGAGGTCGCCTGTGACGCGCTTGTTACCGTAAGACCCGCCTTGAAGAGCCAACTCTCGTACAGTCGCAAACCCCGCCTGTTTCGTAACCCGATTGATGACGCCACCACCTCCGCCACGGCCGAAGATCATGGCGTTGGGTCCTTTCAGAGCTTCTAAACGTTCGAGGTTGTAAAGATCCCGATAGTACTGAACGTCGTCACGTACGCCATCCAGGAAAAAGTCGGCAGACGAGCTGTTGCCACGAATCACGAGCTGGTCCCGATTATTCTCTCCCTGAATAGCCGTGATACCCGGCACATAACGCACCACGTCACCAATGCTTTGCATTAGTTGGTCTTTGATCACCTCACTCGATATGACCGTGACTGATTGAGGAACATCTCGCAGTGCAGTAAGTGTTTTGGTCGGACTACTGATGGCGGATGTTTGATAACCCGCGGTATCGGTGATTGTGACCGTGCCGCTGTACTCGGCAATCGGTAGAACAATTTCCATTGATTCGGAAGCGCCAGGTTTTATGGCTAAGGTCTGTGAGGCGGCGTTGAAACCCTCCGCGGTAACGGTCAGCGTGTACTCACCGGGACTCAGGGCCAATGAGAACTCCCCGGTGCGGTTGCTGAGGGCTGAAGAGCTCGCTGACCGGTTTCGAGGTGACGCAATAATCTGAGCGCCCGCGATGGCCGCCCGGTTGGGATCCAGCACCCTTCCCCTTATTAATGATTGAGGACTTGCGCTTTGTGCCCGTCCCTGGCAGAACATGGCGGCTCCGACCAGAACGGCGAAAACCAGTCGTTGTGAAGTAGATGAAATATGGAACAGCATAGCACCCGTCCCCTTTTGGAATTCCGAGTGGTGTCTTTAATGCTCTTGTCGGATTCGTTATGAAATTGAAAATCACTTTCAAAATCTCTTTTTGCAGATTACGCCAACGGCCTGCAGGTGTCAACCAAGAACAGGTTTCAGGTGAGGGGTCAATTCGAGCTGACCGTTCTTCTATAGATTCCTCATCAAAGTGCCTTGCTTGCCTATTCTCATTCACACCGTGGCCTTAGCCCGGTGTAAGAGTGCGCCCCGATTTCTCTAACCGTTTTAATGGTTTGGAGTGAGCCCAGTGGATAGCAGCTCAAGGAAAACCGTTAAAACGGTTCTCGATGACTTATGCTGGCGTTGACATCGGGCTAAAGCCGCGATGTGAATGAGATGGTTGTGAAGGCTAACTCACCAACCATTCACTTTAAGCGATGCGGTAAAGCGTGGTCATACATTTGAGGGGTTCTTCAGCGACTCGCGGATGGCAGTTATATCGAATTATCCCATATCGTGCAGACCAGTAACGCCGGGCCGCACATCGTTTACTTTCACTTCCCTTCCGTTAAAAAGCGCACTCTAGTTCCGCAGAATTGTCCAAGCTTCTTGTGAAGTCCTCTCCGGCATCGATCGTGGCACGCACGTTGCCGAAGTCTCGATCCGGAAGTTCTTTGGAGTGAAGCGACGTGCCCGCTTGGCCTGAGGCTCGGCACTGCCAACGAAGCCAGGCGAGCGCACTCCAAAATCAGACGAGCGCATTCCAAAATAGATTCGGGAGAGTTTGGATGAGAACAAAAATGAACAATCGCACAACAAGAATTGCCGCGGCTTTAGTCATGCTGATGGGCCTTATCGCAGGAACAGTCAACCCGGCGTTGGCCCAAACCAAACGAAAGCCTCGGCTGCGCCGGCGTGCAACCGCTCGAAAAGTAGTTACGCCACCGGTGCCAGTTTATTACTCAGTGCATGCCGGGCAGGTGATTCGCGTCCGCATGAACCAAACGATCACTTCCGAAAGTGCTCGCATCGGTGATCAGTTTTCCACAACTGTCGTCGATCCTGTGTACTCCGGCGGGCTCGAAGTAATTCCAGCGGGCAGCACCGTGATCGGACAAGTGAGCACAATCGAACGCGCCGCAAGAAAGAGTCAGGCGGGAACCATTGGCGTGCGGTTCGTTTCACTACGCCTGCCGGGAGGCATTGCTCGGGCGATCAACGGCGACCTGACAGAGGCAACAACAGAAAGCATGAACGCCGATAACGAAGGGCAGGTGTCCGGGCGTTCAGCGACCAAACGCAATGTCGTCTTCATCGGCGGAGGCGCAGCTACAGGTGCATTGATCGGAGCGATTGCGGGCGGCGGTAAAGGAGCAGGAATTGGCGCCGGCATCGGCGCGGGCGTGGGTGTGGCCGGCGCGTTCTTTTCTAAGGGTCACGAAGCCGTGGTGAAGTCAGGTACCGAGTTCGGTGTGGTCCTGAATCAAGCTGTCATGCTACCTGCGGCAAACGCTCGTTAGCTTTTACGGGATCGGCAGCCTTAGGGTTGTCGTGCGATGGAGGCCCGTTAGCGAAGGGGAGAGCGCGGGCGGGCTTCCAACAAATTCAACGGGATTGGTCGCTCCTGTTATAACGTAAGTAAGCGACCTAAATGGGAAACCCGACGCGAAGGGAGAGCGCGGCGGGTTTTCTCTTTTCACCACTGAGTTCGAATTCTTGATGGTTTCAGATCCAACCTGCTTACATATAGGACTACACCAGCCGAGTCGGGGATCATTTCGCGGATGCCTCGCGGTACTTCAATTGAGTAATCCTGCCATAATCGGGATGAAGATAAACCAGCCGCCCACCAACGATTGTCGCTACGGCCGCGCCTTTCATCGCTCGTCCATGGAATGGACTATTCCTGCTTTTCGACTTCGAGGCCGCCACATCAAATACCCATTCGCATGCGGGATCGAGAATCGTGACGTCAGCATGAGCGTTCGGCGCAAGGCTGCCTCTATCCGTTAAAGAAAATATTCTCGCCGGATTGGTGGCACACATTTCCACCAGGCGCTCAAGACTAATTGTTCCCTGATGCACTAAATCAAAAGCCAAACCGATCGCGGTTTCCAATCCGATGATCCCGAACGGCGCCTCATCGAACTCCAGTGCTTTTTCGTCAGAGTGATGAGGAGCGTGATCTGTCGCAATCGCATCTATGGTGCCGTCACGCATTCCCTCCAACAGCGCTTCAACGTGCTCACTGCTGCGCAGAGGCGGGCTCATTTTCGTATTCGTATCGTAGGATTCAACTGCTTGATCCGTGAGTGTCCAATGATGCGGCGCGATCTCGCACGTGACCTGTAATCCAGCCTGCTTCGCTTGACGCACCGCTTCAATGGCTCCGCGCGTAGACATGTGGGCGAGGTGCAGGCGAGCCCCAGTCAATCTTGCCAGCACGCAGTCGCGGACGGCGTCGACCTCCTCTGCCGCGGCAGGCAGCCCGCGAAGACCCAAAATCAATGACCATCGTCCTTCATGCATCACTCCGCCCTTGCTTAGTGACGGATCCTGGCAATGGTCAACCACCGGCAGATCAAACCCGCGCGCATACTCCAATGCCCGCCGCATCATTCCGGCGCCCGGCACCGGGTTACCATCATCTGACACTGCCACAATACCCGCGGCTTTCATCTCCCCCATCTCTGCAAGTTCTTTACCGCAGCCGCCCTTGGTTACGGCGCCAATTGGGAACACATTGGCCAGTTTCGCTCGTTGTCCTTGCTCGACGATGAAACGCGTTACGGCGGGGTTGTCATTGACAGGATCCGTGTTTGGCATGGCACAGACAGTGGTCCAGCCACCCGCCACCGCTGCTGCTGCCCCTGTAGCAATAGTTTCCTTGTACTCCTGACCGGGTTCTCGCAGATGCACATGAAGATCTACAAAGCCTGGTGCTACTACCAATCCGGTAGCGTCAAGCACTTCAACACCCTCGGGTCTTGGCTCGGCCCGGTCAAGTAAGCCCGCAATTCGGCCGTCTTCGATCAGCAGATTTTTACCGGTATTCACCTGCTGAGCCGGATCGACAACATAACCATTCGCGATCAAAACCTTCATGCCTTGATTTCCTTCCCCTCCCCTCTCTACTTCCTGGACTCTGCATCCTCATCTACATCCGCGCGCGAGCCTCGCGACAGAAGATAGAGAACTGCCATACGAACGGCTAATCCATTCGTTACCTGATCCAAAATTAACGACGTGCTGCCGTCGGCAATTTCGGACGAGATTTCGATTCCACGATTGATCGGACCGGGATGCATGACGATCGCACCAGAAGCCGCCAGCTTGAGGTGCTCAGGATGGAGGCCGTAGTGGATGGCATACTCGCGCATCGACGGAAAAAAGGCGGCATCCTGTCGTTCACGCTGGATTCTGAGAACAATTACTGCATCGGCACCTTCAATGGCATCCTCAATGCGCTTCTCCAGTCGCAATCCCTGCTCTACAAGTCCGACAAATTCAGCCGGGACAAGTGTGCCCGGCCCGGCAACGCTGACTGTAGCCCCCAGTCGAGTGAGTAGATAGATATTTGACCGAGCCACGCGCGAATGAAGAATGTCGCCGATGATTGCGACTTTTAGTCCCTCGATCTTTTTCTTGTGTTCACGAATCGTTAGAGCATCCAGCAACGCCTGAGTGGGATGCTCGTGCGCTCCATCACCGGCATTAACAATCGGCGCATTGCACATCCTGGCCAGGTGGTGGGGAGCACCAGCCATCGAATGGCGAATGACAATGCAGTCAGGCGCCATGGCTTCAAGATTTCTTGCGGTATCCAACAGCGTTTCGCCCTTACTAACGCTTGAGTTAGACGGGGTGATGTTGACTGCATCAGCAGATAAACGCTTGGCCGCAATTTCAAATGAAGTTCGAGTACGCGTCGAGGGTTCGAAGAAAAGATTTATTACTGTGCGGCCCCGCAAGGTAGGAACTTTCTTTACTTGGCGGCGCGAGATGTCGCGAAATGTCTCGGCGGTATCGAGTATGTGGACTATCTCCCCGGCTGAGAGCTCGCGAATGCCAAGCAGGTCTTTGCGTTCAAAAGTAGTGTGCATAAATTGGGTCTTTGGTCTTTGGTCTATGAGTAATTGAACAGCAGCAACTCGGACAACTCGCGTCAGGTCAAGTTTCTTACAAAGACCAAAGACCCAAGGCCCAAGAGCTAATATAAAAAAAGCGGCCATCGCTGGCCGCTTCGTCAACCCGTCTCGGATGAAGGTCGCTCGACGATTGCAACCCCTTCTTCCTCGTCAAATTCCTTGAGCATCACTTTGATGATCTCGCTCTTCTTGGTCGGCACCAATTTACCTATGTAGTCGGCTTGAATTGGGACCTCTCGATGCTCTTTCCCTCGATCTATTAATACCGCCAATTGCACGCGACGGGGCCGGCCAAAATCGATCAGTTGGTCCATCGCCGCGCGGATGGTTCGGCCCGTATAAAGCACGTCGTCGATCAGCACAATGTTCCGATTTGCGATATCACCAGGAAGATCCGTTCGATTAACCACCGGCTTTGCGCCGACCATCGATAGATCGTCGCGATACAGCGTGATATCAAGCATGCCCACTGGCGGTTTATCGCCTTCGAGATCGGCGATCTTGTCGGCCATGCGTTCAGCCAAGGGAACGCCGCGCCTTCTGATACCCACCAGATACAGGTCACCCGCGCCGTGATTTTCCTCGACGATTTCCGAGGCAAGGCGGGCCAACGCGCGATTGATGCGCGGGCCATCCATGATGCGGGCCTTTTCGACAAAATCCATTTGCCGGATACTAGCATTGAGAATTGCCAATTGCCAATTGCCGATTGCCGATTGGTTCTTTGGCTTTTTGGTCTTTGGTCTTAGGTCTTTGGTCTTTTATAGAAGGTCTCGCACCGAACCAATTTGCCGTTGCCGAGCCCTTCGCTAAAACGACGGCTATCGCGGAGTCCAATCGGCAATTACTTCATTGGCAATCGGCAATTTGTAGTCTTACACTGGGAGCTGTGACAGAAGCGAAGCTCTCAGTGTGAGGATCCCGGCTGAAACAAGTGACAAGAACTCCTGGCGAAACAAAGCCCCATACGGCAAAGTCCAATCGGCAATCGCCGATTGGCAATCGGCAATGATCTATCGTTCACTGCTGCGGCCGATACTCTTCCGCCTGCCCGCGGAAACGGTTCACAACCTGGCCTTACACACCCTTTCATTTCCTTTTGTGGCACAACTCGCTAAGCAGATGTCGGCGCGGAGCCTCGAGGCTCGATCGAGTCTCGAGCTTCAAAGGTTTGGTTTGACGTTCCGAAATCCTGTTGGTCTCGCCGCCGGCTTTGACAAAGACGGCATCGCCTTACCGGCACTATCAGCTCTTGGGTTTGGCTTCATCGAAGCAGGCACGGTCACACACCTTGCCCAGCCAGGCAATGAGCTGCCCCGGTTGTTTCGCCTTCCTGCCGACAAGGCGCTTATCAATCGTGCCGGGTTCAACAACCAGGGAGCGACAGATTTTGCACAACGAGTAGCGAAGCGCCGACCGGACTGCGTACTGGGAGTTAGCATCGGAAAAAGCAAGGCCGTGCCAGTTAACGAGGCGGTCGAGGATTACCTGAAGAGTTTCGAAGCGGTTTTTCCGATTGCGGATTACATAGCCGTCAACGTCAGCTCGCCGAACACGCCTGGACTCCGCGAACTGCAACGCGCGGAGCAGCTTCAAGCCTTACTGAGCTCTCTCAAGCGCAGAAATCATGAGCTCTCACAGCTGGAGCACCGTGGCGAATTGCCGCTCTTGATCAAGCTGGCACCCGATCTGAGTGAGGCCGAGCTGGAAATGATCGTCGACGTCGTGCGTAAGACTCACATCTCAGGGATCATTGCCACGAATACGACGATAGAGCGAAGTGGACTTCAGACTCCGGTGCAGACGGTTACGTCCTATGGCGAAGGTGGACTAAGCGGTGCCCCACTGCGGAAACGTTCGACGGAAGTGATTTCCCGGCTATACAACCTCACGCATGGTTTGATTCCGCTTGTCGGAGTCGGAGGTATATTTTCGGCTGTAGACGCGTGGGAAAAGATTTGCGCTGGTGCAAGTCTGGTGCAAGTCTATACTGGCTTTATCTATGAAGGACCGCGCATTGTGCAAAACATCAACGATGGCCTGGTTCAGATTCTAACCAGAGAGGGGTTTCGGTCTCTGGACGAAGCCATAGGCTGCGCCACATTAGAGTACGCAACTGCAAAACGATGAGCCAACCAGGTAAAACCATGATAGCAGCAGCGAAGGATAAGTTGTTTGTCGCCCTCGATGTCGACACCGAGCAGCGCGCCCTCGAACTGGTGCGGACCCTGAGTCAGTGGACCAGCATGTTCAAAGTTGGCTCGCAACTCTTCACTGCAGCTGGCCCGGACATCGTGCGAAAGATTGTTGACTCGGGCGCTAAAGTGTTCCTGGATCTGAAATTTCACGACATTCCTAACACGGTCGCGGCCGCAGCAGCAGAGGCAACGCGTCTAGGCGTCTTCATGTTCAACGTCCACGCTGCGGGTGGTCGCGAGATGATGCGCCGAGCACTGGATGCTTCCTCCGAAGTCGCTGGAAAGACCGGGAGCAAGCGGCCACTTGTTATCGGGGTCACTATGTTAACCAGCGCCGATTCCCAGTTGCTTGCTGATATTGGTATCAACCGATCAATGGCGGAACAGGTAGCGCGTCTGGCCCGGATGAGTGCTGCGTCTGGGTTGGATGGAGTTGTCGCTTCGCCTCACGAGGTTCGCCTAATCCGAGCCTCTCTCGACAGCTCGGAATTTGTTGTCGTGACCCCTGGGGTCCGACCAACAGATGTCTCTTTGGGTGACCAGAAAAGAGTAATGACGCCGGCCGAAGCGATTAAGAACGGGGCGAATTACCTGGTCGTCGGTCGTCCGATCACGGGCGCCAGTGATCCGGTTAAGGTTACCCGGCAAATACTCACCGAGGTCGAAACCGCGCTGCACTGATGCCCGCCTCGCAAAGTAACAGGAACCGCATGACGGACGATGCGTGTACAATTCAGTGGGGACAAGCGCATTTGCTCATGTTCCGCTTTGTAACTATCATGCGAAGGTGAATTTCAGTTTGAAGCTGCCCACCGTCTTCAGGTCAACATTTCTACTCCTTTTACTTTTCAGTTCGGTATTCGCGCAGCGCAAAAGTGACGTAGCTTCATTGCCGTTTTCTCTCGCACCCTATACCGTAGGGGAACGTCTAACCTACAACGTCTCATTTTCCAACTTTATCAGCGTGGCGCATGTCGAACTTCGAGTGATGGCTCGCGGGGTATTTTCCGGCCGCGAGGGTATCCAACTCCGGGCGCACGTCGAGACAACTGGCGTCGTAAGCGCAGCACTCTTTGCCCTCAACAACGACTACGTAAGCTACGTTGACCCTGTAACGGGATTACCATTTCGCGCGCAACAGATTCTGCGAGAAGCGTCGCGCACCTCGGACACTTCCAGTGAGCTGAACCAGCCTTTGGCGCCAGGCGCAATTCCGATGCGACAGCGAGACGGCGGATTTTCGGGCACCTACGATTTCCTTTCGGCGTTATATCGTTTGCGCGCGTTGCCGCTCAGTGAGGGCTCAACTTATTACTTCACCGCTCGCGGGGAAGACAACGAAGACTATCAGTCGGAATTGAAGGTAACCGGAAGGCAAGCTTTGAAGACCAGTGTTGGTTCGTTCAGCACGTTGGTAGGACAGATTCACGTCCTTAACAACTCACGAGCAGACGGGTATCGGCTGCGCATATATTTCAGTGACGACGAAAGACATATGCCCGTCTTGCTTACCGCCAAACATTCCGCGGGCGAGATAAGAGCCGAATTAGCCGGCTCTGATTTCGTAAAACCATTGGCGATTCCGGCGACGCCATTGCCCACGCCGCCGATTGCAGCAGCCTTACCGACGCCAACTCCGCTGGTAATAAGGCAGCCTGCGGCAGATAACGACGGACCAGAAAACCTGCCATTTAAGGTGGGCGAGCAACTCAACTATCAGGTCTTTCTTGCGGGCAGCAACACTCCTGTAGGAACAGCGACATTCCACGTGCGTGCTCATTCGCGCTACTTCGATCGTGACGGATTCCTGTTTGTTGCGAGGGCGCAAACCTCGGGTGCGGCTCAGCGCGTGTTTTCGGCCGACGATCAAATCAGCACGTACGTAGATCCGAAGACACTCCTTCCCTTTCGCGATGAGATGAACCTAATCGAGGGAAAGCGACGCTTGAATCAAACTCTCACAATAAATCAGGATCACGGCACAGCCACCACCAATCGTAATGAGCGCATCGAAATCCCGGTTGGCACTCACGATTACATTTCGTTCTTTTACGTCGTGCGAACGTTTTCAATCGCTCCGCCGAAACGCAACGCCGTTTCGATGCTGGTAGACAACAAACCCAAAACCATTTTCATCAGCGCTCTCAAGCGCGAAGTTATTCAAATCGGCTCCCAGAGTATTCCAGCCATCGCCCTGTCGCTCACGACCGACGATCCACAGAGCGATAAGTTTGTGTTACGCGCCTGGATTAGCGACGATATCCGCCACCTGCCATTAAGGTTCACCGCGCAAACAGAGCTCGGTCCCTTGCGCGCGGACCTTGCCATCATCCCCGTAACTCCGCAGTAGTGGCCCAGACCTTTGGGCCATCAATTTGGAGTGCGCTGGCCTGGCAGCGCTTTGGCCTATCTTCGCAACGGTCTCCCGGGTGGAAAATCGCTTTCCGCAAGACGACTTGAATTCGCGGTTGAGTGATAAGGAGCGACCGGCCAAAACGGCGCCGGGCCTGGCCTTGTAGCGCTTTGGCCTATCTTCGCAACGGTCTCCCGGGTAGGAAATCGCTTTCCGCAAGACGACTTAATTCGCAGTTGAGTGATAAGGAGCGACCGGCCAAAACGGCGCCGGCCTCGCCTGGCAGCGCTTTGGCCTATCTTCGCAACGGTCTCCCGGGTGGAAAATCACTTTCCGGGCAAGGCGACTTGAATTCGCAGTTGAGTGGTAGGGAGGGACCGGCCAAAGCGGCGCCGGGCCTGGCCTGGCAGCGCTTTGGCCTATCTTCGCAACGGTCTTCGGGGTGGAAAATCGCTTTCCGGGCAAGACGACTTAATTCGCAGTTGAGTGGTAAGGAGCGACCGGCCAAAGCGGTACCGGGCCTCGCCTGGCAGCGCTTTGGCCTATCTTCGCAACGGTCTCCCGGGTGGAAAAACGCTTTCCGCAAGACGACTTGAATTCGCAGTTGAGTGGTACGGAGCGACCGGCCAAAGCGGGTGCCGGGCCTGGCCTGGCACCGCGTTGGCCTATCTTCGCAACAGTACCCGGTTAGGAAATCGCTTTCCGCAAGACGACTTAATTCGCAGTTGAGTGGTAAGGAGCGACCGGCCAAAGCGGCACCGGGCCTCGCCTGGCAGCGCTTTGGCCTATCTTCGCAACGGTCTCCCGGGTGGAAAATCGCTTTCCGCAAGACGACTTGAATTCGCAGTTGAGTGGTAAGGAGCGACCGGCCAAAGCGGGTGCCGGGCCTGGCCTGGCAGCGCTTTGGCCTATCTTCGGAACGGGGTCTCCCGGGTAGGAAATCGCTTTCCGGGCAAGGCGACTTAATTCGCAGTTGAGTGGTAGGGAGGGAACGGCCAAAGCGGCGCCGGGCCGCCGCACTCCAAAACGTCTCAAACTGAAATTGAAATCTATTTTCATTTAGGCTATACTGCCGGGCGGCTCTTGTGAAGCAACCTCTCTTCCGCGGTGTCCATAGAAAGGCAATCCGTTCGTTATGCTTAATTCCTTCATAATCGTTATGCGCGAAGGATTCGAATCGTTCCTCTTAGTAGCCGTGATTCTCACCTATTTACGCCGATCGGGACAGAAATGGCTGAGTCCGGCCGTGTTTGCCGCCATATTTGTGGGACTCTCGACGAGCGCGGCGCTGGGTTACTTGCTCAAATTTGGCGTCAACGACGCAACGTTGGAAAAAACTCTTGGCTTTACCCTGGGCACCTATGCCAGTCAGTTCTTGAACAATGAATCACTGCGTGAAGGAGTTCTCGGGGTTATCGCTATCATCATGGTCGGAAGTCTTGTAATCCACATGTGGAGGACGGGACCAAAGCTTCAAGAAAAGATGCGGCACCGTCTGGATGCCGCCTCATCTCGAGCATCGCGCTTAGCGGCGATAGCAGGAGTCTTTCTTTTCACTTTCCTGATGATTACCCGGGAAGGAATGGAGACGGCGCTGTTGCTCATGCAAGTGCATAATTCTCAGTTGCTAAGCGGTGCACTCTTAGGACTTGGCGCAGCCGGCGTTTTCGCCTGGGGTTGGGTTCGCTTCGGTCATCTCATCAACGTAAGACGTTTTTTTCAGGTCACCGGGATCTTCCTGCTTCTATTCATGGCGCAGGTTGCGATTTACTCGTTCCACGAATTTTCCGAAGCCGGTCTGCTTCCAAACAGCGAAGTTCTTCATGCGGCGACGGAAAAGCTTTCGCCTGACGGTCTTTATGGCAAATGGTTCTCAGTCTTCATGGTCTCGTTCTGTGGGATCTGGCTGCTGGGCGGGTGGCTAGTTGATCGATTCCAACACAAGTGTGCTGCACCTACACAGTTGGTTGAAGCCGACAGCTAATAACTTCATGATGTCCCGGAGTCGGCAAACTCTCTCGCCAATTCCCTCTTTAGCAGTTTTCCGGTTGGACCTTTCGGAATCTCTTCTACCACGCGAATCGTCTTGGGACACTTGTAATCAGCGAGTCGCTGGCGGCAAAAAGCAATTAACTCGTCGGCGCCCGCGCTGCCGTCTTCCTTGAGAACCACAAAGGCCGCTACCTCTTCACCGTACAGAGGATCTGGAACTCCGATTGTCGCCGCTGCGGCGATCGCTGGATGCTGATAAAGAACCTCATCAATCTCTCGTGGATAAATGTTTTCGCCGCCACGGATAATCATGTCTGACTTGCGATCGACGATGTAGAAAAATCCTTCGTCGTCCCGATAGCCTATATCTCCCGTATGGAACCAGCCGTTGCGAAACGCGACCGCAGTCGCGTTCGAATCCTTGAAATACCCTTTGAGAATGTTATCGCCGCGCAACACTATCTCCCCCAGGGCGCCGTGCGGCACTTCACGGTCCTCGTCGTCAACCACCATCATCTCGTTGCCAATCGGCAAGCCACAAGAGCCCGGCCGGCGTCGCTTATCGGGAGGATTAAAGGTTGAGCGACACGTTGATTCAGAAAGACCATAACCTTCAATCACCAGACAATGAAAAGTCTCTTCAAAGCGCTTTATCACCTCCGCAGGAACCGGTGCCGAACCACACATCGCAAAGCGCAACTGCTCAGTCCTCAACCCGTCTGGCACACCATCAGGAAACTTACTGAGTAGCATAGTCAGCATGGTCGCTACCGAGCCAAACGACGTCACCTGATAGTCAGAAATTGTCTGCCAGAATCGCTTGGCCGAAAACTTTAGACTGATCACAGTCGAACCGCCGGCGTACAGCGCCGACATCGTCGTCACTGAGACGGCATTCATATGAAAAAGAGGCATTACCGAAAGCAAACGGTCGTGTTCGGTAAATCCGAGCCATTCGCTAATCTGCCCAGCGTTGGCAATGACGTTGCCGTGTGTAAGCAAGCAGCCCTTTGGCTTTCCGGTCGTTCCGGACGTGTAAATGATGATCGCCTCGTCGTCCATTTCAACAGAAATGGGGGGCACGTCTTCACTGAACCCATCAGTGGCCCTGGCTTCGTCCTCAAACCGAATCACCGCTTGTAGCGCAGGAAGCTCTGATTTGATCCCCTCCACCGCCGGCAAGAACTCCTCATGCACCAGCAGTGCCTTCGCCTCTGAGTTTGAAATGACATAAGCCATCTCCCGCGTTTTCAGGAGTGAGTTCACGGGCCCGGCGAGGGCGCCGAGCTTCCAGCAGGCGAAGTAAGCGATGATGTACTCCGGACTATTTGGCATGAGCAGACTGACGACATCACCCTTCCCGACCCTGTGCGACGCGAGTAGCGACGCCGCACGATTTACAGCGCGGTCAAATTCCGAATAGGTGAATTTCCGGCCATCCGTTTCAGAAAACAGAAACTCGGTATCCGGCCGCATTCTCGCGCGGTCTTCCAGCAACTGCCGAAGATTCTCCGTGGGATTTCCCGTCCGTTCATTGCTCATTTCAGTAACCGACAGGCCATCTAAGTTGGCGGCATATGGTATATACTCACCACGATCGAGCCTCCATTCTTACGCGACTGAGTTTGGTAAATAGAATAATCGACGAACTTTACTATGAGCGAAACTTCTGCGGCATCCTACCGCTCAGAACAGATTCTTCAGGAACTCCTACGCCACGGAGAAGTTTCGGTTGATAATTTAGCCAGACACTTTAAAGTCTCCGGTGCTACGATCCGGCGCGACTTGAGCGAGCTTGAACGACAAGGGTTGCTGCGTCGCAATCACGGAGGCGCCGGCCCCGTGGCGCCAATGCTCTATGAGCCCTTCCGACATCTGTCTTCGTTTCAGGAACAAGAGGAGAAATGTACGGCGGAAAAACGGCAGATCGGTCTCACGGCGGCGAGTCTGATTTCCGACGGTGAGACTATCGCAATCGGCGCTGGTACCACAACCACCCAGCTGTCGCGCTGCATCCGTCATCGCAAGGGCATCAGCATCATCACCAATGCTATCAACATCGCAATGGAACTGAGTCACCTGCCCGAGATCAAAGTGTCCATGACGGGAGGGTCTCTTAGTGGTGACTGGTTTGCCCTCGTAGGAGATGTGGCGCAACGTAATATCAGCGAGATGTTTTTTGACAAGGCCTTTATCGGAGTTGATGGCGCCCACCACGAACACGGGCTCACGACAAACTATCCTGACCAAGCAGGAATTCACAGAGCCATGATGCACCAGGCGCGTCAGCGTATTGTGCTCGCCGACCATCGTAAAATCGGAATCGTTGGGCGATCACTGATTTGGCCAACAAATGAGATCGATAAGCTGATCACGGATAAATCAACTACGGATGAGGCGATTGCCGCTTTCACTGCGAAAGACATTGTGGTACTGCGTGCTTGAATCTTGCTGCGACCTGACATTCAACATACGTGTCTCTTAAGAAGTCGCGCTACTCCTTAGAGTGTGCTGACCTCGCCGACTCCATAATCGTTACCGCTATTCTAACCATCTTCCTCTCCGCTCATTTCAGCCGAAGCCGGAGAATCGTCAACGAGTGAGCAGGAAACGTGTAGGTGAACCCGTTGTTCTGGACCGCTGCTGAGATTGTGCGAATGGCTGGTCGAACCTTCTTGTCGTCGCCAAATGTATGAGTCGCCTTGAGGTCCGTGTGGTTCATGGCCCAGACATCCACGTCGTTCTGGATACCGCCCTCCTGATTTTCAATCCGTGTAGAAATGTCTTTGTCCTTACTGCGATTCAACACATTTACGTAGACCGTGCGTTCCTTCGGGTTGTGAGTGGCGGAGACATCGAGGTAACGGAGCGGAGGTCGGGTTTGTATCTGGTAGGTCGGTGCGGAAACCCAAACATCCAAAGCGGTATTTCCTCGCTGTTTCCCATACTCCACAATTGGAAAGTAGATCGGTTGCAGGAAGAGCCCTTGTTTGTTTGTCATGATCGGGGCGATAACGTTTACCATTTGCGCCAGGTTGGCCATCTTGACCACGTTGGCGTGCCGGAAGAAGGAATTAAAAAACATCCCCATGGCCAGGGCGTCCTCGAAGTTGTAAACCTCTTCCAGCTTTTCGCGATTGCCCGTGCGATACCATACGTTCCACTCGTCGTAAGCGATGTAGATCGGTCGCGGGTTCGCCTGTCCGGACTGCGCCTGCCTTATCAACCCCGCAGTCACCTCAATGTAATGATCAATGGTCTGCGACCAGCCGAGAAATCTCTCCAGGTCGTTGTCGCGGTTGTTGATGTAGGTGTGCAGGGCGATGTAGTCAGCCTGGTTTCTTAGAGTCTGAAGAACCGTACGATTCCAAGAGATCCAATCAGCGCCGTAATTGCTTGACCCGCTGGCGACGAGCTTGATGTCGCGGTCAACCAGGCGCATGGCCTTAGCGGTTTCCAGCGCGAATTTTGCATACTCCTCAGCGCTCTTATTACCGAGTTGCCAGGGCCCGTCTATCTCATTGCCGAGTGCCCAATACTTCACTTTGTAGGGTTCTTCACGGCCATTCTTTCGTCGCTGGTCGGCCCAGTAAGTGTGCCGAGATTCGTTGCAATACTCGACCCAGTGCCGCGCGTCATCTACTGTGCCCAGGCCGGCGTTGATGCAGATATAAGGTTCGGTTCCAAGCCGCTCGCAGTAGCGCAGAAACTCATCGGTGCCGAAGCGATTGCTTTCCAGGTCGTTCCACGCGAGGTCTATTCGCACCGGCCGCCGGTCTTTTGGCCCAATTCCATCATTCCAGTTATAGCCAGAAGCAAAATTTCCTCCTGGCCATCGCAGAATTGAGACGTTCAATTGCTTGACCGCCTCAAAGACGTCCTTCCGATATCCGTCCGCGTCAGAAAGTGGACTGCCTTCTTCGTAGATGCCTCCATAGATCATCCGCCCAAGATGCTCGGCGAAATTGCCGAACAGATGCGGGTGCACTTCGCCGATGGTCCGGTCAGTATCAATCTTGATGCGTGCTGTAGCCTGCTGACCCAGGGCGATACTGAGCCCCGAAAGGAGCAAGCATAGCGCGGAGATGAGACTGATGACGCGGGTGACCAGTTGGCTCATAGGTCGCCTTGCAGTGACACAGTGAACTGGGTGAACTGGGTGAACTGGCCTATCTCATACCAAGCCCACAGCCAAGTTGACTCTGACGAGGTGATGAGACTGTTCTTTTATAATCCCCGAATCAGATTGGGAGGTGAGCACTCACAGCGGCAGTGTATCCGTACGCCAGTCTTCGCAATTTCCCGCAATGTACGCCACCAGGAGTTTTTGTTCATAACCTTAGATCGCATCAACCGAATGCTCAAACACGAGACAAACGAGCAAAAGTATTACATACTTATATGAGGAATGGACAACAGTCAAGCTATTCTCTGGATATAGTCACCGGTACGTTTCACAACTCAGCGGTAGTCCGAAATCATAGATTTCTGTGGAGGTTGTCATGCGGCGGTGTGTGTCAATCGTCGGGATTGGGCTGGTTGCTATCTGCTCGCTGGTGTCGGCGCAGCCAGTCTTCAGAGACATTTTCCCGCCTGAGGAGTTCGTAGCGAGGCGCTCCGAGGTAATGAAGAAGATCGGGAATGGCATCGCAATTTTGCAGGGAACAACTGAGCGACCCGGGGAGCAGCCGTTCCGTCAAAGTAATCAGTTCTATTACCTTACCGGAGTCGTCGAACCAAGAGCGATCCTGGTTATAGACGGGAGTACCAAACATTCAACCCTATTTCTTTCTGCGGGCGGAGAGCGTCGCGAACGTATGTTCGGTTGGGCCCTCTTTCCAGGAGAGCCGGCGGCCAAAGAAACCGGCATTGAAACTGTGCTCGCGCGTGCCGAGTTCGCCAACATGGTGGAAGGGTTTGCGCGCGAGGGTCGCACCATCTATACGCCGTTTCGCCCCGAAGTCTTAGGTAGCGCTTCGTCGAGTGACACTGTCGCACTGGCAAAAGCAACCAGGGATGATCCGTGGGATGGTCGAGCTTCGCGTGAGGATGTGTTCATTCAGCGGATCAAGGGTCTCTCGCCGCAAATTAACGTACAAAACCTTGATCCCATTCTTGACGCGATGCGGGCGTTCAAGAGCCCGCGGGAGATTGCGACCATGCGTGAAGCAACGCGCATCGCCGGACTCGGAATAATGGAAGCTATGCGTGATGCGCAGCCGGGTATGTTCGAATATGAGTTACAGGCTGATGCCGAGTTTGTCTTCAAGAAGCACGGCGCATACGGGCCTGCCTATTTCGCTCTTATTGCCACGGGAACAAACACGCCTTACTCACACTATCACGCAAATACTGCGAAGCTGCGAGATGGAGATCTTGTACAGTTTGATTATGCTCCTGACTACAATTACTACGTCTCAGACGTGACACGTGTCTTTCCCGCTAACGGCAAGTTCACCCCGCGACAACGGGAGTTTTATAAGATCTACCTTCGCCTATACCAGGCACTAATGACCTCTATCAAGCCGCACGTGGCACCGCGGGACATCATCAAGGAGGCGGTCGTGAAGATGGACCGAATCATGACGTCCTACAGGTTTACCGATCCTAAGATCAAAGACGCCGCGACGCGCTTCGTCGAGCGCTATCGTTCGACTCAGGCGAATAGTCTCGGACACACGGTCGGAATGGAGGTGCATGACGTCCGTCTTCCGACTGAGACTCTCGAGCCAGGCGAGCTCTTCACTATAGAGCCGGCTATGACAATCCCCGACGAGCATATCGGAATCCGACTTGAAGACGTGATTCTGATGACTGAGAGCGGATACGAGAACCTCTCGACATTTGTGCCGATCGAGATTGGGGACATCGAGCGGTTGATGGCCGAACCAGGGTTGAGCGATACATATCTGAAGAGAAAAAAACAATGAGACTGGTCATCTACTTACTCTTGCTTCCGAGGTTCAGAAAAGCAAGTTGTGAATACCGGACCTACCGGACCGGAATTGAGCGTTGACACCCTGTTCAATTCTCCCTAATATGAACAGAATCATTGCCCATAGTTTCCACACGCGAACAGTGGATGATTTTGAAACGCCACTTTCGAGCGTAGAGACAAAGCGAAATCCCAGTTCGATGCTGAGAGGTCCGCGGGAAAAGTCTCCCTCATTATAGAGACGGTTCAGCTCTTAGGGTGTTCAGGTAGCGAAGACAACTCGAAATCGGAAGGATTCACTGCAGTGTCAATGCATCTGCCTCCCGGTTACTTATATGGCGAGAATCTAAGAAGCCACAACGTGGCGAGCTTCGCTTTGTCCGAACGCTTTTACCCCCCACAGTTCAAAACACCCAAGCATTCGCATAGACGAGCTTTGTTCTGTTTCGTTATTCAAGGCGATTATACGGAAAGCTATGAAGGGCAGATCCGCGAGTGCAGATCATCAACCCTGCTATTCCATCCGCCAGAGGAACTACATGCAGAATATTTCCACGACTCGGGCGGGCATTCCTTCATCATTGAGATCGAACCTGTCTGGCTGGCGCGAGTGCGCGAGCACGGGGGTTTGCCTGAAGCTGCAGCCAGATTCAACGGAGGAGTGATGGAATTGCTTGCGAGGAGACTCTACAAAGAGTTCGTGCAGATGGATGAAGTCTCCGACCTTATCATCGACGGGCTTATGCTCGAAATGATCGGAGAGTCGGCGCGTCGCTCACCGGTTCCTGGAGATACTCACCCGCCTCGCTGGCTCGAGCAGACAAGAGAACTTCTCCGAGCGCATTTTTCGGAGCAACTGAAATTGGCCGACGTTGCTCAGGCAGTCGGCGTCCACCCGGTTCATTTAGCACAGACCTTTCATAGGTTGTACCACTGCACCGTGGGTGACTTTGTGCGCCAACAGCGAATTGAATACGCGTGTCATGAGTTGGCCACTTCCGACTCGCCCATAGTGGACATCGCCCTCTCGGCAGGCTTTTGCGACCAGAGCCATTTCACCAGGACTTTCAAACGCCTGACAGGAATCGCACCTTCCCGCTATCGTGAGGCTCTTCGTGCCGCTTAGGCTCAGAGCGCCACTCGACTACGTCTCCTTGGTTCCGTATTTCTCTGTTGACCTTCAACGTTTCACCTCGCTCGTCGTGAGATCACAAAAGGTTTGGAGCGCGTGTCGGAATCAATTGGTATTTCAGCAATGGTCTCCTGACGGTCTTGGATCTCCAGGGTGGTGACTGCATTACCGCCGTTTCGCAGTACATACGAACCTGCCGTGAGACCGGATAAGTGCAGCCTGGCGACGTGTTTCGCGGGGTTGTCGCTCTCGAGTTGGAAACGAATCTCTGAAAAATCTTCTTTCAATACAATCGGCTGCGAGCTGACAAAGCGATCCGTATCCAAAACCATATGGAGCTTGCGCCGACCGCTGTCACCTAACAGAGCATGGAAGCGTCGCCGCAACCCGTCCTTCGGCGTGACCTCGATACCCGCAGTGGTCTTTCGCCAGTCGCCGCCAAAGCAGAACCGACCGAAGATCCGATCATCCGCGAGGATAGTGGCTGCGGTACGGAGCGCCCCGCTGTATCCCAGATCAACCTCGCTCGAGTAGTACCACGGGCCTCGGTGGTGGGGTTGGTTTAGCCATGTCTGGCCGTACGGAGCAGGTTCGAATCCGCCGCCCGCTCCGCCGTCGTTCTCCTTGCCTGGATACCAATAGCCGTAGTTTGACTGAGGCGTTCCCGTGTTCATCAGCGCCCACGCACTCAGGAACGATGCGTACCCCAGTTGTAGATACCAATCACGTTCACGAGCGGAATAGAGCGCATAATCAAGGACGGACCAGCCGCCCATCTGCGACATGTAAGTTAACGTGAATGAGTTGCCCCCACTTCCGCGGTAGTCGCTGCCCAATAAGTAGTACGCCGGTTCCAGCCAGCCCCGACAGAAGATGTTTGCCGCCAACTGGGTTTGCATGAACCGCTCGGCATTTTCCAACGGGATGCCGGTACTGTTTTCCCCCTGCTTGTCGGCGTGCTCGAGCGCGTACTTAGCCAGGGCGTGTGTGGATTCAAAACCCGTGGAATCGAACGCATACTCCGACTGGAACAGATTCAACTGGCCGTTGACGAAAGTTTTGACCTTCTGTTCCCAATGGCCCTTCAGGATTTCAGCCTCGGCCGTCATGCCGGCGCTTTGCAACTCAGCAATCAAATTCACGATCACCAACTCGTTGTAGAGTCCTGTCCGGTATGCAGACCAACGTTCTATCTGCATAGGAACGGTGAACAGGGCCACCGCGCTGCCGTAAGCACGCCGCAGATACTCCGCTGCCGGCAATGCTGTTTTGACCTGGGGATAGTTTTTCGCGATACGGTACATGCTTTCGTACATGAGGACGATGTGGGGATAGTCGTAGATTCGCCACAGATGGCGCTGACCGTTGCGTCCGGGATCGACGCTTTCACGGTTCGTCTTCCAATCGGGGATACCGTAGATGGCGTAAGGATAGGGTTCCTGAGTGGTTTGCTGGAGTCCGCCCCAAACAAAGTTCTTAATGTAGTAGTCGAGTGCTTCGACTTCGCCTTGCACGGGAAACTCGGCGTTCTTGGCGGCGAGGTAGGCCGGCTTGCCGAGTCCAGGATCGTCGCAGGTCACCGCGTAGATCCGCCAACTTTGAATGCGGTCATAGTTATCCGGGCTGAGCAACACGCGCGATTCCATGTTCCAGTCCGTTATCAGTCCGTTGTACCACTTGCCTGGGTCGCGATGCTGACTGCGAGCGAGGAATGCCGCCCGCTTCTTGATCAGGGTTTCAAGAGGCTCCGTGGAAAAGAACTCCAGGAACATGTGTTGTTTGTTCCCGTACCGGATTGTCAGACGATTCTCGCCGAGCTTTGAAAACTGAACCTGATACAAATGCATGTCGCCTTTAGTTCCCAGCGAATCAATTTTGGTTTCTGCAGGAAACTCGGCCTCAACAGCATTGATCGGTTGTTTTGTCCGCAGCGCGAAGCGTGCGAAAAGATCGTTTGGTACAGTCATACCGGGAACGACGTGCACATCAATCAACCCTTCATCCACGAGCGTTTGCCGAACGGCGTCGTAGTCGTCCGCCCACTGTAGTTTGAAACCGTAAGATTTGGTGTCGCCGGGTTGGCCCCTCGGCGCAAGCTTCAGGCTGGTATTTGGTTGACGCCACCGGGTGCCTTGCGCTCTTGCTTCGGTGCCTGCAGCCGCTGAGTGAATGTAAATACGATAGCCAACGCCGCTGCCCTGCCGACCGCTTTGTCCGTCACCTGGCCCCGGATTCATTCCCCGCTGAGCGTCCCAATACTCAAACTTGGTGTCTTCACGAGGCGTCAGCATGAGATAGGGGCCCACGTTATTGCTCCGCATCCAGAACGTGTACGAGTTGTATCCGGAAACGAAGCTATGCTTGAGAATGTTGATTCGCTGATTCTCTCCTCGAGGGGTTGATGTGGTTATGGGGAGCGGGATTGCCAGGTCGTCGATTTGCCGCGGTTGCACACCAACGTTCTTAATCGTCAACGACCAAACGATGGCCCGATCTTCGACAGCAATCTGCAAATCCAGAGTTAGCACCGGAACCGGCGTCGCTTGCGTACCGGCTGGTCCAGTATTGGAGCTCGCGGGGGCATACATGACCTGATAGTTTGCCACGTATATTCGCCCGTCCGCGCTCGGCGCGAACGTTACCTTCCCATCCCGAGCGAGCTGCGAGGTATCTGCCGATTGCCAGGCGCCGTCCTTTCCCCGATACCGCAGAGAAACGTCTCCGAGCCGTCTACCAGTCTGAACGTACTCCGTGTTAATGGGGTCCTGTGACCGTCGAAGACTAGTGATGGCCCCTGCATCGAGCTTGACCGCGAACTGCCCAGCAGCCGAAACCGTGGGTACAGGCTGGTTGGCCGTTTGCGATAGCGACTCGAAGGTACAAGCGAATAACAAACAGGCAATCGCGAGTATGCGCCAAAGATCAAAGGAACCAAGAAGCCGATCCTTCATGATGAGACCTTTCTGTTGCGCTCTCATTCACACCGCGGGTTTAGAGAGTGTGTGAAACTCGAATGATGAATCGATTGTCCTTCAACTCTAGCTCACCGCGACGAGCCACATCCTGGCATTTGAAATGCTCCAATCCGGCTCGAGTAATTATTAGCGCCTTTCTTGATGTAGTCGCCGACATACCAGATTGTGCAATCGTCGCAAGGGTCCATCGCAGTCTGAGTGTAGTCTTCCCAACGCATCACGTTCTGAACTCCCTCGCCGTCAACTAATATAGTCTCTTGAAGTGTTAACCGGCCGAGCGGATCGTTGGCGAGCCGAGCTGCAAAACGCTGACCTGGGAAGTTGGGAGTTCCGCCAAATGAGTAACCGATGCCGATGTTACCTTGACGATCCATAGCGGGACTGGCCATCCAACGGTAGAAGTTATCCGGTGCGAAAGTGCCCTGTTGATAAAGCTGCGGATCGCGATTCTTATCCAGTCTGAACTCGTACCAGCGAACACCGCCGCCACCTGCCGCGGTGTTGACCGAGTGAACAGCGACAATACATTCCTTGCCTCTCACCTTTCGATAGACGAGGCGAGCCATGATCTTGTCGCCCTGCGCGTCGAGCCGTCTGTCGGTGCCCGGTTGGGGTACGCAGTTAGTAAGTTGGCCGCCACACAGATATTGATAAGGAGCAACAGTTATCGGGAATGGGCCGGTGATTTTTGTGTTCGCCGGAGTCTTCCAGTCAACGTGAAATTTCCAGAAGAACACACGATCGTCTTCCAGAACATTCTTCAGTTGCGCTCCGCCAGCCGCCATCATGATGTTCGGCGCTCCAGCCGGAGGCAGTCCCCGGCCGTCAATGTCGGCATTGTTAAGAAAATTTACACCGTCGATGACGAAGCACTGTTCGGTTGCCGGCAAGCCTTTGAGCATCTTGCTTCGTTCGGCAACGCAGGCATGTTTCTGGATAATGTCATCGCTGGTGCTGGTCGGGTTGTAATAACCGTCGGGCCAGATCGCCGGCCGTGGATAATCTGGCAAGAAAGGTCGTAGAAATTCGTAACGGTAGTATTGCCCAAGCGGATCCGAGTTGACGCTCACTGCGTAGCACATTGAGTAGGGTCCCTGGCCTGAAGTTGCCGGGGCGGCTCGATTTGGATCTGAAGGGTTTGCTTGCGGAAGGGGAACAAGTTGGACAGGTGGACCAGGCTGATTAGGCCGACCTGACGGGCTTACCGCTACGGACTCACCGGACGCGGGAACGCGGGGTTGGTCAGGTCGGATAGGAGCCCGACCGAAGATTGGCATCACGATGAGCCAGCGGCCCGCCAATTGGTCGTAGCGAACCACCGCGTCGCCATTGTTGCGCGTCTCACACTGGCCGCCGAAGCCGGCGAAGACCGCCCGGGTCACAACCGGACCGTACAGAATCCTCCCCGTAGTGTTGAAGCGCTTCCCCTTCTTTGAAAAGACTGCCATCCGGGTATTAACAATTTGAACGACGTGGTCGGGGCCGACTGCGAGTGTGTTGTCAGAAGGATTGCGCAGGTTGGCGGTTCCCTGAGGTCCGTCAAACCCGAAGCCGAGTCCATCAAAACTCGCCACAACTCTTGCCGCAAGCTGTTTACCCTGCGACTTTTGTTCAACGGCGGCACCTGCTGTCATCAAGGGCGGTGGCTTTGGGGTCAGAGCCGGAGCGCTGCTCTGCTCCTCCGATCGTATTTGAAGCTCCTCTTCACCCGAGTCTGTCGCTGGAGCTCGCGAAGGAACTTCTACATTCGCATGTGCACCTTCGTCCCGAGGCCTTAGCCATGCGAGCGGTCGCGAAACATCATTCCTAGCGCCCTGTTGAACGATCACGGGACTCGAATGGACGTTGATGCTTGAAGACAGTACAGCTGCCGATAGGTCATGGGTGTTTGCGGTCCCATTATTCTGCGGCGGTTGTTTAGCAACGGACCCAAGAATGATTGCTCCGAATGCGATCGACAAAACGACTACTTTGAGAACTGAAAAGTATTTGATATCCGCCGAGGGCATGGTGACATTTTGTAAGAAGCGTCGTCTATTCATACTTTTTTTGCCGCCGCGGGCGCGACCGTGAGCCACTCAATCAACCAAAGCATGTTTCCCTTGCAACTTAGAAAAAAGCCCGGTCAGACTTCAGACCGGGCTTTCGAACTGCTACAGCGGCCGGTGTTCTAGAAACTGAGCGTGGCGCGCAGATTTATGGAGCGGGTTCCGTTTACCGAAGTTGGCCCGCAGGTTGGGCAGACAGCACGCTGAGGATCCATAACGCCGAACTGCGTGCTAAAGGTATTTAAAGCGGTGGGGGGAAGCCCTGTCGTGTCGCCGTATGTCCACCTCGGGTGGTTCAGGACGTTGTTGAGGCTGCCAAAAACCGACAAGCGAATACGCTCCGTAATGGCAAAGGTTTTGGTCATCGAAACGTTCCAGTCAAACGAATTCTTGTCGCGGAGAAACAATGTCTGCCCAAACTCACCGGGCGTCGTGTTCCACGTAAGGAATTTAGGATTGGCCCTAAAATCGGTGCCGATAAGCGCCGGGTCGACGCCAAGCCGCTGCAGATCTGTAGTGGTACCCGCTGGTCTACCGGTTAAGCGAATGCGTTGTGCGTTGAACATGTCCTGAATCTGAGCCAGAGTGACGCCTGGAGCTAGCTGAACGCCGTTTCTAGTTGGGTTGTTACTGTTGTTGACGGTCTCGAAGCCACCAGTCAATTGGATAGGCTGGCCGGTACTGAACACAAAGATCGAACCCACGGTCCAATCGCCGAGCACGCCGTTGAGAATTGAGTTATTAAACGACAGCCACTTCCCACGTCCGACTGGCAGATCATACGTTCCAAATGTCTGGATGATATGGCGGATATCAAATTGAGATACCCGGCGATCCAGGTCGATGTTCCGCAAAGTTGTAAAATCGAGACCCTGGTTCGCGTTGTCGGTAGCAAGATTAGTCATACTCTTGCTCCAAGTGTAGTTAGTGGTCCAATTCAGACCGCGCGAGAGACGCTGACGAAACTGAACCTGGAGTCCGTTGTAGCTATCCCACCCGGTGTCATCCACATAACCCATGCGACCGGCGACGTATGGATTGAGCAGGAAAAAGTTGAGCGGGTAGGCTCCAGGCGCGTTCGCCGTTGGCAGAACCCGGGCGCAAGGACTGAAGTTGCTGCCGAACATGCGGCAAACGTAGTTCTGATTAGTGGCCAGAGTAGTGGCTAGCGCGCCGGCCTCACCATTTTGCAGGTTGGTGATGAAGGTGGTGGACGCATACCCGCTACCCGCCGCGATTGCCGCCAGCGCGCCTCGCGGGCCGAAAGCAGCGTCGAAGATCGGCGTCGCCACCTGGCCGGGGCGTCCCTGGTTCGCGAAACTGGCTACTCCAGCCGACTGGTTAATGGTCAGGTTATTGCGCGCGTTCTTGAATTCCTGCAGAAATCCGTTTTCGAAGATGTTGACCTCATTCAGATTGCTTGTCCTCCAGGCGAGGTGAGTCTGATTGCCGACATATCGGACTTCCAGCACAGTGTTGTTCCACAACTCGCGCTGTACGCCAAAGTTCCAGTTGATCGTGTAGGGCGCCCGCAGCGTTGGGTCAAACCCGTTGATTGTGCGCACGAACGTCTGGTCCGCCTGGTTGAGCACCTTCTTATACTCGGTAGTGGCGAACGCGAACGACGATGCTGTCAGCGGATTGGCAACGATGTTAGAGAGTGTATAGAACGCCGGTAGGTTGGTTTGTCCCGGCTGTCCCGGTACAAGAGTGGTGGCATTGATTGTCTTACCGGCGTTAGTGCCAAGGTTCTGAGCAAAGAATTGTGTGCCTTCGTCATAAAAAACCAGTCCATAGGAACCGCGTATGACGGTCTTGGAACCGCCAAAGAGTTTGCCCATCCGACCCTTGGTTATGTTTGGATTCCACGCGAACCCAAGGTTAGGAGCGAGATTGCGCCAATCAGTCTTGTACGGTACTCGGCCAACTTCCACCGTGGGATTGTTGTTTCCGCTGAGTTCACCCGGAGTAAACAGACTCCTCGATGGACCAAAAAGACTCGCCAAATCTGGGACTGCGGCAAGTCCCTTGACATCATGCATCGGACCCTGGACCTCCCAACGGAGCCCGTAGTTCAAGGTCAGGGTCGGTTTGATCCGCCAGCGATCCTGTATATAGGCGCCACCCATGCGTGAGGCGGTCCAGGTGAAGTTATGGAAGCCATCGTATTTGAGAGTTTCGGGGTCGACGACCTTGGTGAAGTTTGAGGCGGCAACGCGACCGGTCAAAGTATTATAGAGAGCCAATGGGTTGGCCAGTTCGTTAGGGTTAATGCCTGGTAGTGTAGCCGCAGTGAAGGCAGTGGCCACTTGCAAGGGATCGCCATTCGGCGTACCGGTCGTGTATGTGGGCACTGGAAATACCTGTGCGATGTCCTTCCAATCAGTTTTGCGGTAGCTGGCGCCGATGGTGATGGAGTGGTTTCCGCGGTTCAGCGTCAGTGTGTCGTAGATCGTTGTAATGAAATGGCGGCCGGTAGTGTTTACCTGATCGATAAATGGCACTGTGGGGCCAAACGGCAGAGTGAGGCCGATGCGCAACGGCTTGCCATCGACCTGATAGTAGGGACCATAGGCTGCGGATGCATTCGAGTCGCCACTGTGCTGCACTCCGTAGCGGAATTCGTTCAATGTTTGGGGCGTAAATGTGGACTGGATGGCGGCGGCCCAAACAAAGTAGCCAAGGCGAAAGGGATTTGTCCTGCTAATATCCGGTACGGGCATGCGTCTTTCACCCGCCTGCCAGCTGTGCCTGTAGTTCCACACCCAGGTCACCTGCTGTTTCTCCGTGAGGAAGTAATCGAACCGAGCCGCGGGAAAGTAGGCATAGAGGTTATTCTCAGCTCCCCATGTATACGTGTCACGGTTCGGGTCGGTATCCGCAATCTGGGTGGAATTTTGCGGGATCTGATTGTTAACCGCGAGAATCTGCTGCGCAACCGGATCGAGCGTAGTCGGAAACGCGGGGTTTCTCTGTGTGGCAAGAGTAAACACGTTTCGCGTTGTCAACTGGTTTGTCCCCGTCGCAACATACGTAAAGTCGCCACGCTGGGCCGCGGGAGTCAACACCGTAATGGTGCGGGCAGTGTTTATCGGGGAATAAGCACGTTCGTAGTTGACAAAGAAGAACAACTTCTTTTTCAAGGAACCAACAGGAATCAATGGACCTCCGAGGTTGCCTCCGTAGTTTTGCGTCCGATTGAAGAGCCGCTGGAGACCCTGAGCATTTCTGGACCACGTATTGGCATTGAACCTCTCGCTTTGGGGCTCGTAGAACGCGCTGCCGTGGTACTGTTCGCCGCCACGCTTGGTGGTGAACTTAATATTCGCTCCGCTTTGCGCTCCTGAGTCGGCGCCGAGTCCGCCCGTCTCCACCGACACTTCCTCGACTGCGCCCAGACGTACCGGAACGGTCATGAAGAAAACGGTGCCGCCGCTCTTAAAACCGTTCGAGGCATCATTGATTCCGTCAACGGTGACGTTAACCGCGCCGCCGGGCAGGTTGTTATAACGTGTGCTGCCTCCGTTGGGAGGAGATGCTCCCTGAGCAAGCCTCGCCAGAGCGAGGACGTTGCCGCGATTTGCGAGCGGCAATTCATTAACCGCCTTCGGTGCCAGGGTACTTGCCACTAATTGGGAAGAAGTCTCAAGCACCTGCGTAGCACCTTCGACTACCGTGATTGTTTCTGTTGGCTGACCGACTTCAAGGCTGACGCGGATGTCCGTAGTCTGGCTTGTCGAAACAGAGATGTTTTGTAAGAGCGACCTTTGAAACCCCGGCATCGTCACGGTGACCTCATACACGCCGCTGGCCAAATCCGGAAAAAAGAAGGCACCCCCTCCGCCCGTGGTTGCTTCTTTTGTAATTCCGGTTTTCGAGTCCTTCAAGACAACTTGAGCGTTCGGGACCACGGCGCCGGCCGGATCATGAACCGTTCCGGAGATCGCTCCAACGACCCGTAGCTGCGCAAATACCGACTGCCCGCCGAGTACCAGCACGGCAGCCATCGCTATGATGGTTAGCCTTGGAACGCGCTCACGTTTCATACTCCCTCCCTCCTTAGGCAGACACCATCTTCGCGATGTCTGGGGTGATCAGCTACAGAATTTCCCCTGAGCTGTGAGTTACGAAAGCTTCGACCTTCGAAGGTTTGCAACAACTTCACTGAACGCTAATCATTTTGGTGTCAGTTAACACGGTTGATAGATCGGCGTCTTGTACGATTCAGACACCGGTTGTACTAGCTTATGGTTCGGTGAGCCTTCGCGTTGCCAGCGGTTCGGCCTGTTCCTGAGGCTGGGGAACCAAGTAATGATCTGGATGGGCTGAAGACTCCTCTACTTCACCTTCCATTCCTGGATGCCAGTCGACCACTCGGGCTGCAGCGTGACTTCGAGGCGCAAGGCACTGGTCTTGACGGGCTTGAACATGACCTTGTTGTAGCGGTCCTTGTCGACGCCGTAGGAACCGCTCGTCTCAACAGGCTTCCACTCCTCGCCATCTTTATAAAGGACACGCCATGCTTTCGGTACCCGGCACTGTCCCGTGCCAGTGTCGTCAAACCAGTAGACTTCGGTCTCCGAAACCGAGGACGGATTCTGGAAAGACAACTCAACCCATTCCGTTGTGCCTTTCTTCGGCCACCAGTGGAAGAAAGAGTTTGAAGCATCTCGGGACGATTGGGGTTCGGCCTGGTCGTTGATCGCGCGCGGGTTCTGTCCGCCCGATGTGGCGACCTTGCTTGTTGAAGCAACCGTCGGCCAGGGTAAAGGTCGCGCGTGCGACTCGTCTTTAGGAATCCAGACGAGCATCTCGCCAACGCCGCGGTTTGCCCAGGCGTAGTAGGGAATTGCCGTGAAGTCCTGTTCTCTTTTATTAATGCTTCCTTGCTCGTCATAGGCGAGACTGATGACTCTGGCTTTTACGATTTCAACACCATTGAGCAGGTCAGGTCTAAACTCAGCGACTAGTTTTGCATCGTCGGGAAGCACAAGGTTGCGCACCCGCCCACCCGGATTGTCGGGCCACTCCACGGCATAGACGATGGGCCCGCGTTGTAGGGCGACACGGCCGCGGTCAGCTTGCACGAGTTCATTCGCCAGTATCCGGCGCACAGGCATCGGAAGGACGAGTTCGATAACGTCTCCTTGCTTCCATCTGCGATTCACGCTGGCATAGCCTTTATTAACATTAAGCGGTGCGGGTTTGCCGTTCACCTTAAGCACTACTGGTTCTTCAACTGTATCGACAAATCGGTAGAGGCTACTGGGTACCGGTTCGTTCCGCGCCCAGCCGGGAACACGCACGTTGATCGTGAGGTTGCTGCTGCGGTCTGGAGAGACGGTCATCTTTACAGTGCCGTCCCATGGGTAGCGCGTCTCCTGTACGAGCTTTAGCTTGCGTCCGTTGTCCATCTTGATCTCAGCCGTGCTGCCGACGAAAAGGTTGACGTAGAGAGAATCGCCTTGTTGTGCATAAACGTATCCAGGGACCGACGGCAAGAATCGCGTAATGTTACCCGGGCAGCAAGCAACCCCAAACCAGGGGCTGCGCTTGTGTTGGCCCGCCGACTCCAGTGGGTTCGGATAGAAGAATGACATGCCATCGAGTGACACACCGGAGATGAGGCCGTTATAAAGCGTGCGCTCCATCACGTCGATGTATTTGGCATCGGCATGAAGGAGAAAGAGGCGTTGATTCCAGAAATCGTTGCCGACCGCTGCGCAGGTTTCGTTATATGCACTCATGTTCGGCAATTCGTACGGCCCACCAAAGGCTTCTCCCGATCCCGTCGCGCCGATCCCGCCTGTTATGTAGAGCTTCTTCTCAGCGACATCACCCCAGATTTTATCGATCGCGTTAACGTACGAAAGGTCGCCGGTTAGAGCGGCGACATCCGCCATGCCCGAATACATGTAAGTCGCACGGACGGCGTGACCGACAGCTTCTGTCTGCTCTGTAACTTTAGCTTGCGATTGATTGTACTTGCGCCCGCTTCCACGCGAGCCGTCAGGGCCACGCGCGTCGAGCATAAACTTTGCAAGGTTCAAGTAGCGCGCGTCGCCGGTAACGCGGTAAAGCTTGGCGAGTCCCATTTCGGTAATCTGGTGGCCCGGCCAGATTGACTGTTTCCCTGGTCCAAACGTCTGGTCGAGTAAGTTTGCTGCTTTCAGAGCGATGTTGAGCAGGGTTCGTTTGCCTGTTGCCTGGTAGTGTGCTACCGCTGCCTCATAAAGGTGACCCAGGTTGTAAAGCTCGTGGCTGTCAACCTTCTCCAGTTCCCAACGTTTCGTGCCCGCCCACTGGTGGGGATGAGTCGGGTCAATTGTGCGTGTCGTGTAAAGGTATCCGTCGGCTTCCTGCGCTGCCGAGATTTTGACGATCAGGTCATCCAGGTAAGCATCTAGTTGAGGGTCTGGCTGTACGCTCAGCGCGTAGGACGCACCCTCGATTACTTTATAGACGTCGGTGTCGTCGAAGGGATATCCGGGTGGAGTCTTATCTTGAAGGGTCTCGCCCCGGAGAGCCGCGGCGGCGCGCTCGAAGTTGTAGATACGTTTTGTTTCTTCGTCCTTTTTGAAGGCAAAAGGGATGGTGACCTTGCGGTTGATCTCGAGCCGCGGCGCCCAGAAGCCGTCGTTGAAGTGCACTGAGGTGAATGGAACTGGCTTGACTGGATAATCTCGCGGCTGGTTCGCGGGGGTCGTAGCAGCCGGCGGGATCTTTCGTTGACTCAGCGACGGAACGGCCGCATAGCACAGGGCTAAGCCTATCAAGACCACATACGCTGTGAGCCATATTCTTCGGTAACTCATAAACAACTCCTTGCAGACGTGTTTGAATCGGCCGAAGCGCCACTCCGTGGGTGCCCTGGCGTTCTCACCCTTCAAGCCGTGCTACATCCCAGTGCTTACAGAGCTAACGCTTTTAGGATCCTGCTTTTGTTCAATCTTGTTCCAATCCGGTGGCTCAATGCCCAGAAGATGGTGGACAAAAAAGTCGAAGCGCTTCCGTTCGCCGTACTCACCGCCAGGTGAATGTCCCTGTCCGGGAAGAACTATCAGATCGAAGGTCTTGTTAGCCTTTATCAAGGCGTTGACAACCTGCATCGTCGATGCGGGGTCGACATTGTTATCCATCTCTCCTACAGAAAGGAGCAGGTTGCCACGAAGTCTGTAGGCGTTATCGACATTGGATGAGGCTGCGTATTCAGTCCCGAGCGGCCAGCCCATCCATTGTTCATTCCACCAGATCTTATCCATGCGATTGTCGTGACAACCGCACGATGACACACAGGCCTTATAAAACTCCGGATGGAACAGAAGGGCCCCCAGAGCGCTTTGCCCGCCGGCGGAGTGACCGTAGATACCAACACGACTGATGTCGTAATACGGGTATTTTGCAGCGACAGCTTTGTGCCAAAGGATCCTATCGGGAAATCCTGCGTCCGCGAGATTCTTCCAACAGACATCCTGAAATGCTTTGGACCGATTGGAAGTACCCATGCCGTCAATCTGTACTACGATGAAGCCGAGCTCGGCCTGGGCCTGCATTGCGTAGTACGGACTGAAAGATTTGGGCACGAAAGAATCCTGGGGCCCTGCGTAGATGAATTCGATCACTGGATATTTCTTCGCAGGATCGAAATTTGTCGGTCTGATTATGATGCCCCAGATATCAGTCTTGCCATCACGAGCCAACGACGTGAACACTTCGGGCGCGCGCCAGCCGGCTTTGGTGAGTCCCTGAATATCTGCCCGTTCGAGTTCCTGCAAGACCTTTCCATCGGCCGTGCTGCGCAGTTGTGAGACGGTTGGGAGATCAACACGAGACCACGTGTCGACGAAGAATCTCATGTCTTCGGAAAACCTGACGTCGTGATTCGCATCGGCTTCCGTTATCCGAGTAAGCCCAGTGCCGTCGAAATTGATTCGATAGTAGTAGTTGAAGTAGGGATCTTTACCGGGATACATGCCACTTGCGCGAAACCATATCTGACGTTTTTCTTCGTCGATTTTTTCCACGCCGCGAACGACCCAATCGCCTTTTGTGATCTGATTCTTGACTCGACCGGTCTCAGGGTCGAAAAGGTAAAGATGGTTCCATCCGTCGCGTTCCGACATCCAGACTATTTCTTTTCCATCCTGAACGTCGTAACGATACTTCTTGCCGGAATAACAGAAGAACGTCTTGCTCTCCTCGCTAACAAGCGCGCGGGCCTTACCAGTCGTGGCGTTAACTTCGATGATTCGGTACACCTGATGTCCTCGTTGGTTATATTCAAAGGTGAACGCGTGACTGTCTTTGCGCCAGACGGGATTCGAGATGTCGTAGGCGTTTGAGAATAGGGTCTTGTCCACGTCAAGCTGCTTTTTAGCGCCGAGCAAAAACAGAACCGGCTGCTCGATATCGAGTGTGTCACCGGGTTTGGCATACTCGATAGTCGAATACTTCGGCTGCAGCTGATCTGTGGGCGACGACTCGATGTATTGAATCTTCCGATGATAGCCCGGTCGCACACGGTAAGCCGCGATGGCTCTCGAATCAGGCGACCAGTTGATCGAATTGAGCGCGTAGTAGTTGTTCTCGGAACCGTCAAAGCTGACGGCGAAATCTTCTTTGCTGCCCTTTGCGCGCACATAGACGTTAAAGTTTTTTACGAACGCGTCCCACATTCCGTCTGGGGAAGCATTAGGCTGATCCGGAGGTCGGTTTTGTTGTGATCGGGGAAAACTGATCCCGCTGCGATCGGCAGGGTTTATTCTAGTGCAGGTGTACGTACTAAGACTGCATTTCCAGCGAGTATCAGTCGCGGCGGGTGGCCCTTGCGGGTTGTTGCGAGCGACAAACTCAATGGCTTGGTCGTTGTCGACGTAGATGAGAGCGGAAAATGGAAGATCTAAAGCTGCGTACTTGGTGCCTGCCACTGCAGACAGGGAAGCAGCAAGCTTCTCATGATCGAAGGCCGGCTTCTTAGTAAGGCTTTCGGCGTCGAACAAAACAAACTCGTGCCCGCCTTTTACAGATTTCCTGTACCAAAACCGGCTTGTCTTTTCGACCCAGTTGGCCCGTTCAGCCACGTTTATCGCGAGTCCCTGAAATTTGCTGCGAAGGGATTGAGCGCGCTCATAATCGACCAGCGTTCCTTGCGCGCAAACAATCGTGGCTAAAAGCATCATGCATCCGGACAGGATCGCTATTCGAGTGGGGATTCTTTTTTTCATCATATCTCACCTGGAGTAACGCAAGCTGTTAGCTTGCGTCCTGCGCACCACGCAAGCTAACAGCTTGCGTTACTGCGGCAATTTGCGTGATAGCCGATTGCCAATTGCAATCTCACTAATCATTGACGTCGTCGCGGTGGAATGTTCTTTCCATAATATAAATCCATCGGAATATGGTGATCCAAGTAGAAGCGCCCAAGCAGTTTGTAAAGTCGTGGATCATCTCGGCGTGGCTTCTTCCAGTTCCGCTGCTCGGGTATGTCAGTCGTCGATTCAGACTGAGCCATTACTCCGACGTGCATTTTTTTCGCGATCATTTCTCTTCGCAGGTCGGGTCGGTTTACCAACATGTGGATCACGATACTTCACTAGAATTGAACCTTAACCGGACGTCCGGCGAAGACGATCGTACGAGTCGCCTTTTCGGATGCGATGCGAACCTCGATCCTGCGCCTCAATGGTGAAAGCAAGCGCAAGCTCTCGGCGAGTCGAAGGGTCAAACGACGCTTGCTGTCGTTCCAGGTCATGTGGATCCCCATCCACTCCCCGTTGCGGTAATTAAAAGTGGTGCCGTCGTCTTCATAGAGTACGAAAGCGGCACTAGCGCCCGGATAGATCTGCAGCGTGAGCGGGCCGTCCACCTTCTCTCCGGTGTACTGCTTGACTGGTCCCAGCGGAATGATCGCGCCCTCGCGCACGAACAAGGGCATTGTGGACAAGTCAACCGCTTTCGCAATCTCGCGCCCGCCTTCGATCTTCTCCTCGGTCCAGAAGTCGTACCAATTACCGCGTGGAAGGTAGACTTGGCGCGACTGAGCACCCTTTTCAGTAACGGGGGCCACTAGTATGTCGCGACCCCATAAGTACTGGTCACCTCGTGCTACGGCTTGCGCATCCTCAGGATAATGCAGCCAGAGCGCCCGCATGATCGGTAGGCCTGTTTCGTGGCTCTCACGAACGACAGAATAAAGATAGGGCATAAGCCGGTAGCGCAGCTCGAGGTACTTGCGACAGATCGGTTCCACTTCCGGATTGCGCAACTCGCTCGTGTCGGGATTGGCAGCGCCGCCGGTATAGTTGGCGATTTCGTCCGGTCCCAGTTCGCCGGTGTTCCAACCCCACGGTAAGCGCAGGTGCCAGGTCCGTCCGTGGGCACGGAACAAAGGGCAGAAGGCCCCGAACTGGAACCAACGCACATGCAACTCCCCCGTGTATTCCTTCGTCGGCACGAAACCACCGATGTCTGTCCCCCAGTAAGGGATTCCTGTCAGCCCCGTGTTCACTGCGACCGGAACATGCGTCTTGAGCGTTTCCCAGGTCGAATAGACGTCGCCCGACCAGAGGAACGCCGCGAATCGTTGCATGCCGGCATACCCGTTACGATGCAGCGCAAATGGCCGCTCATTCGGACGCAACTGTTGCGAGCCTTCCCAATACATCCGATGGCGCGCAAGACGTGACGGTCCGTCGAGGCCGTCGCCCTGGTCGGGCCACCAACCGTCAACGCCTACGTCATAGAGCTGCTTGTGAACCGGCCAGTAGCAACTAACCTGCCTCTCGTCCGGCCACCGATTATCAGGCGTTCGCCCGCTTGGCAGTGCCGCAGCCGTACACGGATCATTCACAGTGCCGGTAAGACGTCGGCCTTCAAGGACGGTGTGCAGCACCACTTTGAAGTGTTGCGCGTGCAACTCGTCAATCATCTTCCTGGGATCAGGAAAGTTCTTTGGGTGCCAAGTAAACTCGCCGTTGTGCGTGTTCCAACCAGACGGCGTGAAGTCTGTGCCCAGGTAAATGAGTGCATCGCACGGCAGCCTCTTCTCGCGGAAAGTGCGAGCCACCCACATGATCTCGTCTGGCCCGCTGAGCGTCCGATGTGATTGCAAGTAGCCGAGTGACCATAGCGGAGGCATCTCCGGGCGACCTGTCAGCCGCGCATACTCGCCCATCACCTGAGTGGGCTCGCGGGCAGAGACGATAAAAACATCGAGCGGCAGAGCAGTCGCCAATTTGATAGGAGAAAAAAGACCTTCCTGGCCGGTGAGGTCGAGCGTTCCAAAAGGTTGATGGATCAACATCGCCCAACCGCTGGTACCGATGAGCCATGGAACAGGCGCGCGGCCGCCATGGGTTCGCAAGCGATACCCGCCTTGACCGCTGCGCATCTGATCCACCTCACCGCGACGGTCGAACTGTGGCCCACCCTCGCCAAGCCCGAGGACTGGTCCATCACCCAAATTAAAGAACAGCGCACCCGTCTGCTGATCAATACGAAGCTTTTGGACCAGGCGTCCTTTGTCTTCAACCGAGATACTTACCGGATCGTGTTCAATCCTCACCAACAAATTGTCTAACCGCACACTTTCCGTTTGCGCCAGAGTTCTGAACCGAGCGCGAGGTGGCGCCCAAGATTGCTGAACCAGTGAGTCGTCATATTGAATTGGTTTGGGTCGCGCGTCTTCGATCGGGAGCAGGCTGATGCGCACAGTGCGCGAGCTAACCGGAGCCACCATGATCTCAACCGACCGGCCGGCAATCACGACGGCTTCTTTTGCTGACTTCGTGCTGGTTGCCAGCAGTGCGCCAGTGCCCGCACACATTAAATTTCTCAGCACTTCTCGGCGTGAGATTGGCCTGCTCACAGACTTGGTTCTTTACGTTAGAGTCGATACGCTATGCTTCACGCAAAATGGATGCTTGTTTACAGCGAAAACGTGCATCCGTCAAGTTCATTATCGTGGTAAGCGGATCGCGAGGCATTTTAGATCAATTCGATCCTAAGCAGATACAATCAGCCTCTGAATCGTACAAGACGCCGAGCTTATCAAGCGTATTAAGTTTTCCCATGGCCTCCGACGCCCGGTGTTACCTGAGGTGATGAATCGATCGAAACCGTTTTGATGTTCTCCCGATTCTTTCGAACATTCTTTCAAAGTCAAATGATGCCGATAACTCCGAAAACGATTCTGACTCTCAAGCTTGCCATCGTTACTCTCCTCGTCGGCGGCGCCGCCAGTGCTCAGCAAATCAAGAGCGCGATTCCTGACGTCGCTCGTCCCCTCCCTTTGTCGGCAGTGCGCCTGACCGGTGGTCCGCTAAAGCACGCGCAGGATTTGGATGCGGAGTATCTGCTTAAGCTGGAACCCGATCGCATGATGGCCTACTACCGCAAACGGGCCGGACTGGAACCCAGGGCTCAGGGCTATGGCGGCTGGGACGGAGACGGCAGAAACCTAACAGGACATATTGCCGGACATTACCTCTCAGCCGTTTCGTTGATGTATGCCGCAACGGGTGATCCACGCTTCAAGGAGCGAGCTGACTACATCGTCAAAGAGATGAAGGAGGTTCAAGACAAGAACGGGGACGGTTATCTCGGGGCACTCGAAGGCGCCAGACAGAAGTTTGCCGAGGTTGCGGCCGGAAACATTCGTTCAAGTTTTTTTGATCTCAACGGCCTCTGGTCTCCCTGGTATACCCTGCACAAGACCTACGCCGGGCTGCGAGATGCTTACCGCTTCACCGGCAACCGAACCGCGTTGGAACTGGAGATCAAGTATGCCGCGTGGGCCGAAACGATTCTTTCCAAACTTGATGAAGCCCAGACTCAGAAGATGCTCAACACTGAGTTTGGAGGCATGAACGAAGTACTCGCCGATCTTTACGCCGACACCGGCGACAAGCGCTGGCTAAGGTTGTCTCACCATTTCGATCATCATGCTGTGATCGACCCGCTTGCGCGGCGCGAGGATCACCTCGCAGGCTTACATGGCAACACCCAGGTTCCGAAGCTGCTTGGCGTGCTGATGCAGTACATCTACACCGGCGACAAGTCAGAAGGCGTGGCCGCCGAGTTCTTTTGGGATGCGGTGGTTGACGATCATACCTATGCAACTGGTGGTCACGGAAAGGACGAATATTTTGGCCCGCCTGACCAACTCGCTGAACGGATCGACGGGCGCACCGATGAGAGCTGCAATGTTTACAATATGCTCAAAATGACACGGCGTCTTTTTGCTATCCACCCCGACATTAAATATGCCGAGTATGAAGAGAGGGCTTTGTTCAATCACGTGCTTGGCTCAATTGACCCGGAGGACGGTCGGACTTGTTACATGGTCCCGGTAGGTCGTGGCGTCAGGCATGAATATCAGGACATGTCGCGAAGTTTCACCTGTTGCGTAGGGAGCGGCATGGAGAGCCATGGCCTTCATGGCGATGGGATCTACTACGAGTCGGGCGCTCGTCTCTGGATAAATCTGTATGTGCCGTCCACGGTCAAATGGAAATCAGCGGGTGTCGGCTTGACCATGGCTACAAGCTTTCCCGAAGGCGAGTCGGCCACGTTGAAGCTGACGTTGCAGAAACCAAAACAGTTAACACTGGCTCTTCGTCGACCGTCGTGGGCCGAGGCCGGGTTCGAGGTGAAGGTAAATGGGAAGGTTGTGAAAGAAATGTCGAAGCCCGGTTCTTATGTCGAGTTGAAGAGGACATGGAAAACCGGCGACACGGTTTCGCTTGTTTTACCTAAGACACTTCGATTAGAGGGATTACCTGACAATAAGAACAGGGCTGCCTTGATGTGGGGGCCTTTAGTACTCGCCGGTGATTTGGGGCCGGAGAGACGAGGACCAGGGGACCCGATTCCTTCGTTTGTCGCTCAGGAACGGCCCGTGAGCGAGTGGCTGCAACCCGTGCCCGATAAACTTGGCATTTTTCGGAGCGTGGGAGTAGGTCGTGGAGTCGACGGTGGAGAGAAAGAAATGGAGTTCGTGCCTTTCTATCGGCTGCATCGCCGGATGTATTCCCTCTATTGGGATCTCTACTCCCCGGATGGATGGAACAAGAAAATTGAGGAGATCGCCGCCGAACAAACCAGGCAGCGCAAATTGGAAGCGGCCACCATTGGCTTCGTACAGCCCGGCGATCCGGAGAGGGAAAAGACTTTCAACCAGCAAGGCGAAGAAACTGCGCCTGATCGCGCGATGGGCCGGCAAGGTCGCCGGGGCAGGAAATGGTTCTCCTTCGATCTCCCTGTCGATTCGACTAAGCCAATCGCTTTGGTTGTGACTTACAACAGCGAAGAACGTGGCAAGCGTACCTTTGAGATTCTGGTCGACGGTGAGCGCGTGGGCGAGGGCACGATCGAACGAAGCCCGCCAGGCAGCGCTTCGGGGCATTTCTTCGATGTCGACTACAAGATTCCGGCGGACTTGGTGAAGGACAAGAAAAAGCTGACAGTGCGCTTTCAGGCAACGGGCAACAACGAGACTGCGACGGTCTTTGGGGTGCGCACCATCCGCGCTGACGCGGAAAGGTAAGCTCCAGAGAAGCCACACCGAGCCCGATGCATGTTAGCTGAATCGTGAACAACTTGAGTCGCAGTAGCGCCATTATAACGGGCACGTGTCTCATGTTGATTCTGATTTTCAACTTTACGCCTGCTGATCACCTCGAGCGCCGCACCGCGAATGGTTACCACCACCTCGGGGATCTGACCCCTCCGTGTGCGTGTGGGTGGTGCCGGCGAGAGTAGACGGAGTTGGAGCCTACCATCTTCGCCAGCAACTCACGAAGGAGCGGGATGCCTACACTATCCCACTCAAGAGCAACACCACGTGGATCGAACTGCTCGACGGTCATTAGGCTTCTGATTTGTTCGGGTGCTTTGGTATATTACAGCCTCGCTGGAGTCATCCACCCAAGCCGGTCGAGTGACGCACAAAGCTTCTAATCAAGCCAACATAACTGATCAAAGGGGCCAGGGTACTTATAGACAGTATGGACAAGTATCGAAACTTCATTGGCGGCAAATGGGTCAGTTCCACCTCGTCGCACACCATCGAAAACATAAACCCGGCTGACACCGACGACGTCATCGGAACCGTAACTCAAGCCACCCGTGAGGAGGCGCGCGCTGCCGTGGAAGCTGCCGCCGAGGCATTCCGAGGCTGGCGCAAGACGCCAGCGCCATCACGAGGCAAAATCGTCGCTCGCGCTGCGCGACTGATGGAAGAAAACAATGAAGAATTGAGCCAACTCCTGACCCGCGAAGAAGGAAAGACGATTGCAGAGTCGCGCGGTGAACTGCAACGGTCAATCAACGTCGCTGATTTTTGTGCGGGGGAATCTCGACGACTAAATGGTGAGACTATACAGTCTGAGTTGCCGCTTAATTTCGCTTACACGATGAAGCAACCGCTCGGGGTTGTCGCCTGCGTTACCCCCTGGAATTTTCCGATCGCCATTCCTGTATGGAAGATTGCACCCGCTCTGGTTGCGGGAAACACAGTTGTCTTCAAACCTGCGAGCTTGACGCCAGCAACTGCGGTACGCATCGTCGAGATATTTGAAGAGGCGGGGATACCAGCGGGAGTACTCAATCTAATTTTGGGTGCCGGTTCGGATGCGGGAGCCGAGATTATTGGCCACTCGGCGGTGAAGGCGGTTTCGTTTACGGGATCGAATTCCGTCGGCATTCGCCTCTACGAACAGGTGTCGCGGCGAGGCGCAAAGGTGCAATGTGAAATGGGGGGCAAAAACCCGGTAGTGGTGATGGAGGATGCGGATTTGAATCTCGCCGTTGAATCAACAGCACAGGGAGCATTTTGGTCGTCGGGCCAACGCTGCACTGCCACCAGTCGGGCGGTTGTAGTGAACGCGGTTGCTGACGAGTTTGTACGCTGAGTTTCAGAGCGAGCCAAGTCGATGCGGCTCGGCAACGGAGCTGATGCAAAGACAGAGATGGGACCGAGCGTCGACGAAAGTCAGTTCAAAACCGTTCTTCAATACATCGACATTGGCCGGGAAGATGGCGCAACGCTGGTTTGTGGCGGCACACGGGCAACCGGCCCTGGATTGGAAAAGGGCTTCTTCGTTCATCCTACAGTTTTCGATCATGTCACACCTGATATGCGGATCGCTCGTGAGGAGATCTTTGGTCCTGTCCTTTCAGTTCTGCGTGTGAAGAACTTTGAAGAAGCTATGCAGGTAGCAAATGATTGCGAGTATGGTTTGTCATCTTCAATTTTTTCAAGCGATGCAGGGCGAATTTTTCGTTTTGTCGACGAGATCGAAACCGGCATGACCCACATCAATTCGCCGACCACTGGAGGCGAGGCTCACATTCCATTCGGCGGTATCAAAGGAACCGGAATCGGAGATCGCGAGGAGGGATCGACGGCGCTGGATTTCTATACCGACCTGAAAGTCGTTTACGTTGACTATACGGGACGCAAACGTGAGGGGAATCTTTATTGAGTGTTTCATCAAGGACAATAAACGTGGTGTCGCTCATGTTGCGAGATTGGTTTCACCTAATGCTTTTGTTTTGTTTACTGGCTGCGGGGAAGGCAATGCCTGCCTCCACGATTGAGTGGCACCGAACATTCGGGCCAGCGCAAGAGCTTGCGAAGTAAACCGGCAAGCCGATGTTGATAGATTTTAGGCTGATTGGTGTGAGCCCTGCAAAGAGATGGAGAGCAGGTTTTGGTCGCAGGCTCAGATTATCGAAATCTCGAGAAAGTTTGTATGTGTCTCGCTGAACTTTGACCAACGAGGTCCTGAAACCACACCTTACAGAGTTGACCGCATTCCCGCTGTCGCCGTTACTGATTCGTGGGGCAACCTTCTTGCGGTGAAGTTCGGGTTTGGCCCCGGCACTGCCGGCTCGTTGACTCAAATAATGCAGGCCATTCCCGGTGACTTTTCACCCATTAACGAGTGGAATGACATACTGCCCGAGACCGGGATAGCTCGGTAGCTCTCGTTAACGTCGGAGAGTTCTATCGTGCACATGGCATCATGGATTTAAGCACGATCTTTTTTAAACGCGCTCTGAAAACAAAGGAGGTCGCGCTGGATAAGCAAGCGCGTGAGAACATTTTGATTAGTATTGGGCTCAATCATCTTAAAACCAAAGATTATGACGACGCCCGTAAAATCTTTGAAACCTGCCTTAAAGAGATCCCAAATGGCGCGCAAGTCGATACCGCCTTTCTCGGTATCGTCACTGCTCAACTCAACAAGGGGAAGATCAAGGATGCCGAGAAGACACTGGAACAGTTTAGGGCCAGCTACCCAAACTCGCCTGTCATCCAACAGGCGGAGCAGATGTTGCAACAGACTGCAAACGTGAAAAACTAAGTCAGCGACGTCCATAGCTGGATCAAGTTCTAATTTACTGGAGCGAATATGAGCACCAAGGTAGAAACGCAAAAGACTAAATCAGAAACCATCCGTAAGCACAAAGAATTTCTATTCCCGGCTGTCGCTACCTACTATCAGGAGCCGCTTGCCCTGGTGCGTGGCGAAGGTTTTTATGTCTGGGACGATCAGGGCAACAAATATCTCGATTGCTTCGGCGGCGTACTGACAGTGAGCGTGGGCCACGCTAACCCGAAAGTTAACGAGGCAATCATCAATCAAGTCAAGACTATCCAACACACGTCTACGCTCTACGCCAACAAGCCTCAATCGGATCTGGCGGAGAAGCTCTACCAAATCACTCCCGGCAATCTCAAGAAGTCTTTTTTTACTAACAGTGGCACTGAGGCTGATGACACGGCAATTCATGCAGCGAAACTGCACACAGGTCGACACGAGATTGTGGTGCTCCGTCACAGCTACAGCGGTCGTTCCGCGACGGCCCTTAACGCAACCGGCCATGCGACGTGGCGACCTTTGCCGGCTCAAGTCCCGGGCATTGTTCACGCTCCCGCGCCCTATTGTTATCGCTGCCCCTTTAAGCTTACGTATCCGGAATGCGGATTGGCATGCGCTAATGATATTGAAGAGCTGATCATGACTACTACGACCGGTGAGATCGCGGCGTTTATGGCTGAACCGATTCTCGGAGTCGGGGGTTTCATAGTGCCGCCTCCAGGCTACTTTGAGCGCGCCGTGGAAATCACTCGAAAACATGGCGGACTCTTCATCGCCGACGAAGTGCAAACAGGCTGGGGTAGAACTGGCGACAAATGGTTTGGCATCGAGCACTGGGACGTACAAGCGGACATCATCACTTCGGCAAAAGGACTTGGTAATGGCGTACCTGTCGGCATTACCGTGGCAACCCCCGAAGTCGCTGACAGTTATCCGGGTCTTACGTTTTCTACTTTCGGCGGTAATCCCGTCTCCATGGCTGCAGCGCTAGCCGTGATCCGGGTGATAGAAGAAGGGGATCTGAAGCGAAATGCGACGGAAGTTGGCGACTATTTTCGCCAGCGCCTGGACGATCTGAAGGACAAATATCAGGTCATCGGAGACGTGCGCGGAATGGGCCTGATGCAAGGCGTCGAACTGGTCAAAGACCGCGAAACAAAGGAGCCCGCACCCGCTGCTGTGCTCACCGTGCTTGAAGAGACAAAGAAGCAGGGGGTCTTAATCGGCAAAGGCGGTCTTTACGGCAATGTTATTCGCACTGGCATGATGCTTAACTCTACGAAGGACCATGTGGATGAATTAGTTGCCGCGCTAGACGCGGGCTTCGCGCAGGTGCATTAAGTTTCTTTGTATTACGATTGCAGGTCACGAGGTCATCACACTGTGGTCCGAGCTGTGTAGGAACACCACCAGCAGTACGTGATTTGCGCGGAGTGAAAACCAGGAAGGTTCATGGCTGGCGTCACCACTTGAACTGGTACGTGAAACTTGTCCGCCGGTCCCGACGTAGCAATAATCTGCCTTCTGTGATTCAAATCACCCAATACCTAAAAGAAAGAGGTTCTAATGCAAGCAATGTCCTCAAGAAAACTAGGTCCGTATTCAAAATCAACGTCATTTCTCTTTTTGTTTTCGGCGTTGGTGGCATTACTCATATTAACTGCGCCAGTCCTGGCACAGCCAAGTGGGCTGTCGCCTCTTATCGATCGAGAATTGTTTTTCGGAGACCCGGAGATCTCCGGCGCGCAGATCTCGCCCGATGGAAAGTTCATTGCCTTTGTTAAGCCATTCAGGGGAACGCGCAACATCTGGGTCAAGCGGACGGAGGAGCCATTCGACTCGGCGAAAGCGATAACTGCGGACAAGAGCCGTCCGGTTACTCAATATTTTTGGAGCCGCGACGGAAAGTACATCCTGTTCGCGCAGGATAAGGCTGGCGACGAAAACTACAATGTGTATGCTGTAAATCCGGCTGACAATCCCGTTGCGGGCGAGGATGTACCTGCCGCCCGAAATTTGACTGATGCTAAGGGCGTACGCGCCGCCATCTACGCCGTGCCCCGAAGTGAACCTGATGTCATTTACATAGGTCTAAATGATCGGGACAAAGCCTGGCATGATCTCTACAAAATCAAAATCTCAACGGGCGAGCGAACACTAGTCCGGCAGAACACGGAACGCCTTACCGGTTGGGTCTTTGATCTGAAAGGTCAGCTCCGACTGGCCACTCGCTCAGCCGAGAATGGCGATACGGAAGTAATGCGCGTCGATGACAAGGGCTTTACGAAGGTCTATTCATGCAACGTCTTTGAAAGCTGCGAGGCTGTCCGATTTCACAAAGACGGGCAGCGAGTTTATTTCCAAACAAACAAGGGCGCGTCTATTGATCTTGTGCGGCTGGAACTTTTCAATCCGAGCACGGGCAAGGAGGAACTCGTCGAATCCGATCCGCTGAATCGCGTCGACTTTGGAAGTACTTCATTCTCCGAGGTGAGCGACGAGCTTATTGCCACGACTTATGACGACGAACGCGAGCGCATCTACTGGAAGGACAAATCCTTTGAGGCCGACTACAAACTGCTGCAATCGAAACTCCCGGGAAAAGAGATTAGTTTGGGTTCCTCAACGAAAGACGAACGGCTGTGGCTGATCGGTGCCAACAGTGATACCGAACCGGGTGAGAGGTATCTCTTCGACCGCCAAACAAAGAAGTTGACGCTCCAGTATCGCAGTCGTGAAAAGCTCAGCCGCGCTTCCCTGGCGCCAATGAAGGCCGTTCGCTACAAGTCTTCTGATGGTTTGGAGATCCCTGCTTACTTGACACTGCCTAAGGGCGCAACGGCGAAGAACTTGCCGGCCATCGTTCTTCCCCATGGCGGACCCTGGGGTCGCGACTCATGGGGCTATAACCCCTTAGCCCAGTTCCTGGCGAATCGGGGTTACGCAGTGCTGCAACCAAACTTCCGCGCGTCCACCGGATACGGAAAGAAGTTTCTTGACGCCGGCAATAAAGAGTGGGGCCAGAAAATGCAAGACGATGTAACTTGGGGAGCCAAGTATCTGATAGCTGAAGGTATTGCCGACGCCAAACGCGTGGGAATCATGGGCGGCTCGTATGGTGGCTACGCGACTCTGGCCGGCGTCGCGTTCACGCCTGACGTATATGCTGCGGGGGTATCGATCGTTGGTCCATCGAATCTAATTACGTTGCTCGAGTCCATTCCTCCTTACTGGGAATCGATTCGAAAATTGTTTTATGAGCGCATGGGCGATCCCAATACTCCTGAGGGCAAGGCTCAACTATTGCGCCAGTCGCCTCTCACCTCGGCCGACAAGATCAAGACGCCGTTGCTGGTTGTTCAAGGTGCGAACGATCCGCGAGTCAACAAACGCGAGTCGGATCAGATAGTAATCGCATTGCGCGATCGCGGTTTCCCTGTCGAATATCTTGTCGCCCCTGACGAAGGACATGGCTTTGCCAGGCCGGTTAACAACATGGCGATGTTTGCCACTGCTGAAAAGTTCCTCGCCAAATACCTTGGTGGCCGTTATCAGGAGAGTATGACGCCTGAAGTTGCGCAAAGATTAAAGGACATTACCGTTGATGTTAAGACTGTAACCCTGCCGAAAAAGATGGATGCGACAGCCAGGGATGTGCCGAAACCTGAGATGGACTTGAAGGCCGGAACAGCGAATTACAAAGCTTCCCTTGCGGTCGGAGGCCAATCAATGCCACTAACTATGAAGACCGAAATCAAGGAAGAAAACGGCGCCTGGATGGTCTACGAAACTGCCGTGACTCCACAGGGTGAAATGTCTGATATCTCAACAATCGAGAAAGGCAGTCTGCTTCTTAAACGTCGGCTGATAAAGCAGGGTCCAATGGTGATCGAGGTCGATGTCAAGGGAACCAAGGCCAGTGGCTCGATGACCATGAACGGTCAAGCGCGGCCCATCGACGTCGATCTTGGGGGAATTCTAATTGCTGATGGCGCCGGCACTTACGAGGTGATCGCTGCGCTGCCGCTTGCTGTGGGCTATAGCACTGGTTTTCGCAACTTCGACGTGGAAAAGCAGAAGCCGCAACTCAAACAACTAAGGGTGTTGAGCACAGAGAGCGTCACCGTTCCCGCTGGCACCTTTGACGCCTACAAGATCGAGATTACCTCCGCGGAAAATGAAGCCGATAAACAGACAGTCTGGATTGCGAAAGAGACTCGCAAGGTGGTGAAGATCACTGCGGTATTGCCGAGTTTGGGTGGCGCAATACTAACCTCGGAACTGACGCCGTAGTTTTCAACGCGTTAGGGGTGAGATGTTTATAGCGTTGGAGTAGCATCCTGCCAGACTTCACGCCGTTGGTGGTGAGATGTTCATAGAACTGGGAGAGCATCCCTTGGTCTTCACCCCGGTAGGGGTGAGATGTTTATAGCTCGTGGGGGTCCATCTCCCTCCGGCGCCGTTCGGAGGAGCGGAACTCAAGTTGAGAGTATCCTTCTAGAAACATTCCGCTCCTCCGAACGGCGCATGGTATTTTGTGATGTCTCTATCTATAAACATCTCACTCCTACGGAGTGAAGAGCATTAGTGCGATGACGGATTGATGGTCTTCACCCCGTTAGGGGTGAGATGTTTATAGCTCGCGGGTCGCCCTCCCGTCCGGCGCCGTTCGGAGGAGCGGAACTCAAGTAGACCGGTACCACTTAGAAACATTCCGCTCCTCCGAACGGCGCATGGTCTTTTGTGATGTTTCAGTCTATAAACATTTCACTCCTACGGAGTGAAGATCGTTTCATGTTATGTTTGACCCAATCAGATTATTTAATCAAAGCACTTCGGCTTTATCATCCTCACTTAGCTCATTCAAGAGCGGAATGTGTGAATCCTCATGGCAAATACCTTCTCACAGATCTACATCCAAACCGTGTTTGCGGTTAGCGGTCGCCTCTCACTGATTCGCAACGATTTCAAGGAAGAGGTATACAAGTACATCACTGGGATTGTTAGAAACCAGAAACAGAAATTGATTTCCATAAACGGGATGCCGGATCATGTCCACATCCTTATTGGATTGAGACCAGCGATGGCACTAGCAGACTTGGTTCAAGACATTAAAGCTGACTCTTCGGATTTCATTAACAAGAACAAATGGGTGCATGGAAAGTTTGCCTGGCAAGAAGGATACGGCGCTTTCTCTTACGGCCATTCGCAGTTGGACACGATAATACGTTACATTGAGAATCAGGAACGACATCACGCGAAGCGATCCTTCAAGGACGAGTATTTGTCCTTGTTGCGCAAGTTCGACATCGCGTTTGAAGAGAAATATGTCTTTGAATTTTTGTAATAAAGATTCTTGTTTTCACTCCGTTAGGGGTGAGATGTCTATAGCTCGTGGACCCCACCCCCTCCGTCGCCGTTCGGAGGAGCGGACCTTACCGGCCGACTAAAGATGCAGGTTGAGTTCCGCTCCTCCGAACGGCGCCGGTGGTTTTATTGAATCCCTGGTCTATAAACATCTCACTTCTTACGGAGTGAAGATCATTTCGTGCTATGAAAACCGCATAACGAATTATGATCCGTCATCCGCGCGAATCCGCGGCTGATTCCAATTTTGACTTCGGAGCAATTGAATGAAAACTCTTATTCGGAACGGACGCATCATAACGGCAGTCGATGATTACAAGGCCGATATCCTGATCGAGAACGAAACGGTTTCCACCATAGCCGCGAAGCTAGAGTTGGAAGCCGATCATGTTATTGACGCCAAAGACAAGCTGGTGATTCCGGGCGGCATCGATCCGCATACCCACATGGAATTACCATTCGGTGGGACGCAGTCTTCCGACGACTTTCGCACCGGAACCATCGCGGCTGCACATGGCGGCACCACGGCGATCATCGATTTCGCAGTTCAGAACAAAGGTGAGTCGTTGATTTCAGGCCTCGACCGCTGGCATCAAAAGGCTGAAGGAAAGTGTGCCATCGATTACGGTTTTCATCTGATAACGACCGAACTTGAAGATAACCAGATCGAAGAGATGTACACGCTGATGGACGAGGGCGTGACCAGCTTTAAGCTCTTCATGGCCTACCCGGGCGTCTTTCTAGTAGACGACGCAACCATCTACCGTGCGATGTCCGCAGCCGGCGAGCGTGGCGGATTGATCTGTATGCACGCCGAAAACGGCATCGTGATTAACGAGATCATCAAGCGCGCTCTGGCGGACGGCAAAACAGCGCCGAAGTATCATGCGCTGACCCGCCCAACACTCGCTGAAGCCGAAGGCGTCTATCGCGCAATAGCAATCGCCGAAATGGCCGAAGCACCGGTTTACATCGTCCACCTGTCGTGCGCGGATGCGCTAAACCAGGTGCGCCAGGCCCGCGACCGCGGCATCTCTGTCTTTGCCGAAACCTGCCCGCAGTACCTGTTCCTATCAATTGATGATTACGGTGACGACTTTAACGGCGCGAAGTATGTGATGACACCACCACTTCGTGAGAAGTCTAACCAGACAGAGCTCTGGAACGGTTTGAAGATGGACGACCTCCAGGTTATCTCTACCGATCATTGCCCCTTCTGCATGAAAGAACAGAAGGAGCTGGGCAAAAACGACTTCACAAAGATTCCCAATGGAGCACCCGGTGTCGAACACCGCGTGCCTTTGATTTACAACGGCGGCGTTGTTGAAAACCGGATTAGTCTCAATCGCTTTGTCGAGCTGACGTCCACAGCAGCCGCGAAGATGTTTGGCCTGTTCCCGAAAAAAGGAACCATTGCGGTCGGCTCTGACGCCGATATCGTCGTCTTCGACCCCGGGAAAGAGCAGACCATCGGCGTTAAGTCTCATCACATGAATGTTGACTACAGCGCGTACGAAGGTAAGAAGATAAAGGGCGTTGTCGAAACGGTCCTCTCAAGAGGCAACGTCGTGATCGAGAATGGCGAATACAAAGGCAAAGCAGGCGATGGAAGGTTTCTAAAACGTGGAAGCTGCGTGAATATTTAGAACAAGGCCACCGGTTTTAAAGCGACTGATACCGCCAATGGTCAAGAGCAAATGTCCGCGTTGCGGATTGGTCAATCTAGCGACCGATGTTAATTGCCGACGCTGCGGCGCATCTCTCGAGCCTGATCAAATAAGGGAAGATGATTCCGTTGAAGGGCAACCACGAAATAGAGGACTCTTACGGAGGTTAATCTGGATCATCAGTGCGACCTCCATCCTCCTGTTCGTCTTTTACCTGTCGCTCTTATTGACGTCGCACGATCTCGGCTTTCACGAACGAGAGACGGTGCAAAGAGCAGTCAGCCTGCTCGAACAAAAGGGTTTTGCCAAGGAAGCGTTCGTTATTAGACATCTGGCCACTTATCGCGATAGCGATAACTGGTGGAATAATTATGTGGGCCACCGAGACGCCTACGCTGGGACAAATTTCCCGTTTGAAGTGCTGACCCTTTACCCGGAATTCTTCCAGGTTCCCATTGATGATGACGAAAGGGCAGCCATTTTATTACATGAGGCTTATCACCTCCTCGGTTCGGGTGAGGAAGCTGCTCTCGAACGTGTGTGGCGGAACAAACAACGCCTTGGGTGGACTGCTGAGAAATACGGTCAGTCAAGGGTGTGGCGGGGCACAAGGGAGTTAACAATCACCTACGTGCCCCAACTTTTTCGCTGCGGCGACGATCTTAAATCAGACTGTACTCCATAGTTAGAAGACGTCGATCAGTATTTCGGCCTCGTAAGTAAGCACTTCAACCGCTACCAGTTTTTGAGGATCTAATTTGAACCTGGAGATTTGTAGCAACCCAGAGACAGTTCAATATCCTGATGGTCGGGTTGAACTACGGCCATTCCGATTCTGCTCAACTCCCATCCTGGCACAAAGTATGGAATCCCCTTCCCTGTTTTCGCTCGCGCTGCTTATGGCACTACGGGGTCGAATTTGCCGGCGTTAATGCGGGCGATTGTTGCGTGCGGGTGGTTTGGGATTCAGGCGTGGATTGGTGGCGAAGCATTGAACACGCTCTGCGCGGCAGTGATACCAGGATGGAAGAACTTTCTGGGCGGCCCAATTGGCGGCCACATGACGACAGAATGGTTTTCGTTTCTGCTCTTTTGGGGATTGAATATCTACATCATCTATCGGGGTATGGATTTGCTCCGGAAGGTAGAAAACTGGGCCGCTCCCTTCGTCCTGTTGATGACTGCCCTGCTGCTTGGCTGGGCTATCTGGAAGGCAAATGGAGCCGGCTACCTGCTTACGCAGCAGGGACAGTTTCACAGCTTCAGAGAGTTCTGGCCGATCTTCGTGCCATCGTTGACCGGAATGATCGGCTTTTGGGCAACGCTCTCTCTTAACATGCCTGACTTCACCAGATTTGGTCACAGCCAGCGAGACCAAGCACTAGGACAGGCAGTAGCGTTACCAACAACGATGACAGTCTTTGCGGCGATGGGGGTGATGATTACATCCGCGGCCGTGGTGATCTATCCACACATGAAACCATCTGAGTTGTGGGATCCGATGAAGTTGGTCGGGCAATTTCATAATGTGGCCGTGATAGCTATCTCAATGTTTACAGTAGTAGTAGCCACGCTCGCCGTAAACATCGCGGCCAACGTAGTGTCACCGGCCAATGACTTTGCCAACGCTTTCCCCAACTGGATTTCGTTTCGCATCGGGGGACTGATTACAGGTATCATCGGCATCCTGATGCAGCCATGGCGCTTACTCGCGGATCCTTCAGGCTATATTTTCGACTGGCTGGTTGGGTATTCCGGAGGTCTTGGTTCAATCGCCGGAGTCTTGATTGCGGATTACTGGTTAGTTCGTAAGAAGTGCCTGCTGCTGGGCGATCTCTATAAACCCCAGGGAGCTTACACGTACAATGGCGGCTGGAACTGGCGCGCGGTAGTTGCAACATTGCTCGGCTGTTTTCTGGCGTGGATTGGTAGGTTCCTGCCTGCGCTTCGGCCGCTGTATGATTACGCCTGGTTCGTCGGGTTTGGCGTTGCCGCTGTCACCTACCTGGTTCTAATGAAAGCTGGCAGCCCACGGATAGAAGAGGTCACTGAAGTCGCAAGCGATTAGTAAGTTGGACAACCTTTGATTAGGAGTAACTAATGCCACACACCGTTAAATGCGGACTGATCCAGTGCTCAAACGCAGCACCCACAGATCTACCAATCGACGATATTAAGCGTCTAAATATCGAAAAGCATTTGCATTTTATCGAGCAGGCTGCCGAAGAGGGTGTGCAAATTCTCTGCATGCAAGAGGTGTTTACCACGCCTTACTTTTGTGCGGAACAGCAAACCCGGTGGTACGAAGCCGTCGAGCGTATTCCTGATGGACCGACCGTGCGTCTGCTCCAGGAAGTGGCAAAGGCACACAGTATGGTTTTGATCGTCCCGATCTATGAGGAAGAGATCGCGGGTATTTACTACAACACCGCCGCGGTCATCGACGCCGACGGAAAGTATTTGGGGAAATATCGTAAGAATCATATTCCGCACGTCAATCCGGGCTTTTGGGAAAAGTTTTATTTTCGGCCGGGTAATCTCGGTTACCCGACATTCCAAACTGCGTATGCCCAGATCGGGGTATATATCTGCTATGACCGTCATTTTCCGGAAGGCGCAAGAATTCTCGGACTAAACGGTGCTGAGATCGTGTTCAACCCTTCAGCGACAGTAGCCGGTCTCTCAGAGTATCTCTGGAGACTTGAGCAACCGGCACACGCTGTTGCCAACGGGTATTTCATCGGTGCGATAAACCGAGTGGGCCATGAAATGCCGTGGGATATCGGCGAGTTTTACGGTCAGAGCTATTTCTGTAACCCGCGGGGACAACTCATTGCTGAAGCACCTCGCGACCAGGATGCCCTGGTGGTTGCCGACCTCGATCTCGAAATGATTCGCGAGGTGCGCAATACGTGGCAGTTCTTCCGCGACCGTCGGCCGGATTCTTACGGCGCCATTGTCGCAGACTGAAAGCATTGCCGATTGCCGATTGCCAATTGCCAATTGCCGATTGATCTTTGGCGAGAGGGATTTTTGGTTTTGGTCTGGGTTTTGGGCTTCGGCCTTTGGTCTACGGGATCTAACGTTGATTCGTAACGGGCTGATGTAATGCCTAGAAGAACCTGATAACACAGACTAATCGACAATTGGCAATCGGCAATACTTGAAGGGAGTTAATCATGGACCTTTCGATCACTGTTAACGGAATGACATTTCCCAATCCTTTCATGTTGGGCTCGGGACCGCCGGGAACCAACGCTCGCGTGATTACCAAGTCCTACGACGCCGGCTGGGGTGGCGCAGTGGCAAAGACCGTCAGTCTTGAGTCCGCCAAAGTCGTAAACGTCGTCCCTCGATACGGCAAGCTCAGATCACAGGTTTCCGGCGAGGTCATAGGTTTCGAAAACATCGAACTCATATCCGATCGTCCGATTGAAGTATGGCTCGACGAATTTCGCCAAATCAAAAAAGAGTATCCCCACAACATCCTGATTGCTTCGATCATGGAAGAGTACAGCAAGGAGCGCTGGCAGGAATTGACACGCCTGGTCCAGGACACAGGCGTCGACGGATTCGAGCTTAATTTTTCGTGTCCTCACGGCATGACCGAACGTCGGATGGGCTCAGAGATGGGGGAGCATCCGGACCTGACGGAAGAGGTCACCAGCTGGGTTACCGAAGTTTCCCGGATTCCCGTCTGGGCCAAGATGACTCCCAACATTACCAACATTAAAGAGCCCTCGCTCGCGGCAATCCGAGGCGGAGCGGTTGGTATCTCAGCAATCAACACAATTCTCTCGGTAATCGGCGTTGACTTAAACACCCTTCGACCTATGCCGACCGTCGAAGGCTATACAGTTCCCGGAGGTTATTCGTCGCAGGCCGTGAAACCGATTGCCCTTCGCATGGTAAGTCAGCTTGCACTTGGCGTGCCTGAAGGTATAGCTATTAGCGGTATCGGTGGCATTGAGCGGTCGCACGATGCGATTGAATTCTTTCTGCTTGGATCTTCTACCGTTCAGATTTGTACCGGGGTGATGCTTCACGGCGTGAAGATGATCAACGAACTCAACGAGGGATTGGAGAAATTCCTTACCGATAAGGGATTCGGTTCCGTCCAGGAAATCGTGGGCAAGAGTCTTTCGTATTTCTCAACGCATATGGAACTGGTACAAAAGATGAAGGCAGCCAAGCGAACCAAGGCCGGCGAAGCGAGCCGCGACAACGAGTGGGCTCAAAAAGACATAACCGAGAAAACCGCCGAGTTGACTTCGAACTAAGGAAACCAAAACCCAGCAAACTGACCGACTATTTTTTCTTATAGAGCCTTTCGTATTTCACTAAGCTACTGTAGAATTTCGACCCGTTCGTGCGGCCAGCGGTTTTCTGCGACCGCCTCAGCGAGATCCCCGACTTTTTGCTTTTTCTCGCAAGGCATCCTTACAACAGCTCGGTTATTAATGACTAGTCTTAACCCGATCTCATTAGAGTTCGGAACCCGTGAACTGAACAAAAACGATCTCTAATTCTATAGCTCCCGAAGCTAACCCTTGCCTGGAGGATCCTATATATGGCTGAGTCTTTTCCTACAGATCGACGAAGATTTCTGCGGACAATTGGCGCCACCACTTTGGCTGCCGGAGTCGTCGGCATTGAACCCCTAATCAATTCTCCACGCGCCCTTGTAAGTGCCCTACCGCACGATGACGACGACGACCACGATCGTGGCTCGAATCGACGCGCTGCGGAATGCGCAAGACTTCGGCGTAAGGCTGCCGATGAAGGACTTCGCAACACGCCGCCAAATCTTCAGCACCCAAGTAATCAAGACGAAAGCACATATCCCAATAAGATTGCCAGCTACTCAAAAGGCCTGCCCCATAACGATGACGGCACGGTCGTGTTGAGCGCGTACGCCGCGCTACTCAAAGCGCTGGATTCAGGTGAACAGACAGACTTTAATGCTATTCCGCTGGGAGGTAATCGAAGACTAACCAACCCGCAAGCAGGTGTAGCGTTCGACATGGAAGGACCGGATTCTCATTCCCTGGTCCAACCACCCGCACCAGCTTTCTCCAGCCGTGAGCAGGCGGCCGAGATATCCGAAAACTACTGGATGGCATTGTTGAGAGATGTCCCCTTCTCCCAATATTTTTCCAATCCGATTGCAAATGCGGCCGCTGCCGACCTCACGCTTTACGGACCTGCTTTCAAAGGTCCAAAGATTGGCGGCGCGGTTACAACGGGCACTCTGTTTCGCGGCTTGACGCCGGGCAACTTGACAGGACCGTGGCTGTCGCAGTTTTTTTATCAGCCATGCCATTTCGGGGCAAACAATCTGGATCAGAAGATCACTGCGGTGCGTTCAATTGCCGACGGTGGCAGGGACTACATGACGGATTTTCCTACCTGGTTGGCTGTCCAGCGAGGTGTTAGCCAACCGCCCGATCTTTTTGACCCGACTCCGCGGTATATGCGAACCGGCCGCGATATCGGCCAGTGGGTACACGTTGACGTACTCTTCCAGGGGTACTTCCAGGCTTTCCTGGTTATCGCGGGCCTCGGCGCCCCGATCGATAATGGAAACCCCTACAAAAACAATCCAACGCAAGATGGATTCGGTACCTTTGGGGGACCGCATATCGCCACTCTCCTTTGCGAAGTCTCAACGCGTGCCTTGCACGGCGTGTGGTATCAAAAGTGGTACGTACATCGCCGGCTGCGACCCGAAGTGCATGCTGCCCGAATAGACCGCCGGCTTTATGGCGGGGCAAACTACCCGGTTCACCCAGATATTCTCGATTCGCTTTCCAGCAACACGCGGCTGGGTGGTTACATGCCGGCAGGAAATGCGTTACTGCCAATGGCATTTCCAGATGGTTCTCCGACTCACCCGGCTTATGGAGCTGGGCATGCGACAGTAGCCGGAGCCTGTGTGACTATACTTAAGGCATGGTTCAAAGAATCGACGAAGCTTGCTGATCTCGGCGTAACGCCAGTGCAGCCGGCGGATGATGGACTAAGCCTTGTTACTTACACCGGTGCTGACGCTGGAGAGCTAACTGTCGGTGGAGAGCTGAATAAGATCGCCGCGAACATCGCCCTGGGTCGAAACATTGCGGGTGTTCACTGGCGCTCAGACGCTACCGAGTCACTAAAACTTGGTGAGCAAATTGCGATCTCCATTCTCAAGGAATCAAGGTCCTGCTACAACGAAGACTTCAACGGCTTTACGCTAACGAAGTTTGATGGGACAGTCGTGACGGTTTGAGGAGTGAAAAGCTAAGCTACAGATTTAGGATTTAGAAATTAGAATTTAGAATTTAGAATTTTTCGAAGTCGAGCAACCGCCTTGCGACAAGGTCTGCTCTAATCTCATTTCTAATTTCTAAATTCTAAATTCTAAATCTGTAGCCCTATTCAAACTCGGCCACGACGGGCGCGTGGTCTGACGGTCGCTGCCAGGTCCGAGGGTCAATGTCGATCCAGGTGCTTTTGTGCCGCGCGACAAGTGTCCCGGTGATCCAGATGTGGTCGATACGCAAGCCCATGTTGCGCCGAAAAGCTCCGGCACGATAATCCCACCACGAATAGTGACCACCCGACTCCGTTTGCAAACGGAAGGCATCCGTAAAGCCCCAATCCTTAATTTCCTGAAGTGCGGCGCGCTCTTGCTCGCTAAAAAGAATCCGGCCCTGCCAAAGCCTCGGGTCGTGGACATCTTGCGCTTCAGGTGCAACGTTGAAATCACCGCATAACAATACCTCGTTGCCATTGTTATAGTGATCATCGAAGAAGGCACGCAACCGCTTCATCCACTCCAACTTAAATTTGTATTTGTCAGAGCCAACCATCTGGCCGTTGGGTACGTACACGTTGACAAGCTGTATTCCGCCCACGGAGGTGGCAAGCAAGCGCGCATGAAGCGCCTGATCGTCAGCATCGTAACCTCGCCTGGGGTTCGGACATTCGCTAAGGGAAGCGATCGCGACGCCGTTGTAAGATTGCTGACCAAAAATTGCGCACTGGTAGCCGCGCTCTCGAAAAGCGTCGAGCGGAAACTTATCCTCCGCACACTTGATCTCCTGCATGCACAGGACGTCCGGTCGCACAACATCGAGCCACCGCGTTACATTGGGCAGTCGCGCTAAAATTGAGTTAACGTTCCAGGTAGCGATCTTCATTTCCTAGTATGGTTGAGAAATAATTATGTAGCCTCATTCACCTCCTCTTTGACCCTTTACCTCTCTGATAGCCAACCGCGTAGTCTGGGGCCTGGATGTCCGACGGCAGACGTGGATCAGCAATCGGCTTACCAGCCGCTAAACTGAGAGGGATGAGTCCTGCCCAAACTGGCAAAGCATAATCCTCCTCGTCATCGAGGGGCGGGCCGGTGCGAACCTTCGCCGACACTTCCTCGAGGGGTAAAGCGAGCACGGTGGTGGCTGCGAGTTCCTGCTCAGTTGGCTGGCGTACATCGTCCCATCTACCCGGAATCACCTGGTCAGAAAAAGCGCGTAACGCATCCAACTTCTCTTGCCTTCGATCAACAATAGAAGCGCGACCAAAAATTACTACGGAGCGATAATTCATCGAATGGTGAAAGGCTGAGCGTGCCAAAACCAACCCGTCGATCAAAGTTACAGTGACGCAGAGGTCTACGCCGGCTTTCAGTGTTCGAAGCATCCGGCTCGCTTGCGAACCATGAATGTAGAGACTGTCTCGTTTGCGCGCATAGCCGGTTGGGATGACGACGGGTTGGCCATCCGCGACAAACCCAACATGGCAAATGAACCCGTCGTCAAGAATCTGGTAGACGAGCTCGCGATCATAGACTCCGCGTTTTGGGAGCCGCCTTATGCTTGTGCGGTCAGTTATTGGGAAGGACATTGGGTTTCAAGTTTCAGGTTTCAAGGGCGCAGGGTTTCAGGTCTACAAGTTTCAGGTTTCAGGTTTCAAGTTTCAGGTTTCAGGTTTCAGGTTTCAAGTTTCAGGTTTCAGGTTTCAAAGTTTCAGGTTTCAAAGTTTCAGGTTTCAAAGTTTCAGGTTTCAAAGTTTCAGGTTTGCAAGTTTCAGGTTTGGATAGTCAGTCAAGTCGCAAAAGGATCCAAACTTGAAACGTTACAACTTCAAACCTGAAACCTTCCAACTTCAACCCTGAAACCTTCCAACTTCAACCCTGAAACCTTCCAACTTGAAACCTCCCAACTTGAAACTTGAAACCTTCCAACTTGAAACCTCCCAACTTGAAACCTGAAACCTTTTAACTTGAAACTCACTACTGCCACAGCACTCGCATCAAGCTTTTCGCATCACTTCCCGCAGGAATTCCTTCCAGGATCAATACGCGCGAACCTTTCAGCTCTGCAATTACACCGCCGTCCGCAGTCTGCCAGGCGTGGCGTTCGCCCGGAGCACTTTGAACATTTTCTACACCCTCACTGGTGGGCTTTGAAGTTACCTCCGTAGCTTTCGCACCTTGGTACCGGCGCCAGGTACGCTTGGCATACGCATCAAAGAATTCTTTCGCGTCACTCTCAGTGTCCCAAGCCGTCATTTGTGCAAGGAAAGCGTCCCCCGGCTTTGGCCCTTCGTAGATCTCATATCGGTCTCCAGCCCAGCCGGCGGCAGCGCGTCGTGATTCGGATGGTGCTTGTAAGAACTCGTCGAGAATGAGGTAGTAGCTCCACTCGCCATTTACGTCATAGTCCAGCCGTTTCCAATTCGGCCCGAGCAGGCTGCGAACGTCGGGCAAGAAGATTTTCAGCGGTGCTTCACGAGCAAAGTACTTTTCCGGATGGAGGATCTGTTCGGTAGACTGCGGCAACTTCGTAAATGCTTCAGAGACCATGCTCCATCCGCCTCGCTTATAAAGTTGCGTGGCCCACTCGGCCCCTTCCTGATAGGGAAAGACGAGCGATTCACGGAGCGCGCGCGGCGCCTGCTTAAACTGGTCAGATGATGTACCGGTCGAACCGAGGGAACGCATGAAGGCGAGGGCCACAAGAGGATTTTTAGCCATATAAAGACTCATCGCAAGGGTCGCGTCGCCTTCGATCAACGCATGAACGGCTAATTCGGCGTCCGCATCCCCCTTGGGCCACTCTTCAAAACGCCGCAAGTTGAAATGCTGATCCTGGAGCGCATGCGTTAATTCGTGAGCCATTACAGGTTTTTGCCCCTCCAATTCGATCCAGTCGGCAAGATAAAACTGCTGCGCCTTGGGATCGTAATAGCCAGCAACCTGCTCTGTTAACAACTTGATGATGAACGGACGATACTGAAAATCGGGCGGTACCAGCCCCAGCTTCTTGAGTGACACCTCAGTCGCATGCATTTCCGCTGGTGTGGTCTGTTCTTCCAGATTGCGTACGACCATGCGTTCGATTTCCACACGCGACTGCGCCCCGCTTTTAACCGGTCGCAAGATCGACAACTCGCGGATCTCGCTCGTCTCTTTCAGGATTGCCAGTGTCGTGGCGACGATCGCAGCGTTGCGGGTGCTGGCCGCGGCACGAGCGTGCTGAGGAATGGGCGCGGCCGCGTTTCCGGTCACCAACAGGCCGGCACAGAGAGCGCAGAAAGCCACCAAAAGCGCCACACTTGACCGAATTCTCTTTGACATCCCCGGGCGTTCGCTCTTATAGTCCGCTGAAAGTTCCAAGCTAAGTTGCGTTCTAAGATCCATGCGGTGGTCTCTTTCTGAAGAGGTCTCTAGAGGCAATGCTAAGATGACAAGTGCGGCACCTGAAGAGGTCTTAGGAGAGTGGCACGAAACCCTTTTGCGTGTTCGCTACTCCGAGACCGACAAGATGGGCATTGCCTATTATGCCAACTACCTCATCTGGTTTGAAATAGGACGGGCCGAATACTGTCGGGCCCGGGGATTTTCATATCGGGACATGGAAGAGAACGACGACGCTTTCCTGGTTGTGGCCGAAAGCTATTGCCGCTACAAAGCGCCGGCATATTATGACGACGAATTGCTTATTCGAACTCACATCACCGAACTTCGTCGTCGCTCCCTCCGTTTTGGCTACGAAATAGTGCGGGCCTCAGATGGGCAAGTAATTTCCGAGGGTGAAACCGGACACGTTGTCACCGATTCATCGGGACGCGTGCGTTCTTTTCCCGAAGGTTACGCCAAGCGCCTGCTCGCCCCACCGATCCTCAAGTCAAGTTCGTCTGGGGAAAAGGTACCCTTGCAGGAGGGGCCGGCATAACCACATGGTAGTAATGTCGGAATAAGATCCCATTTTTCATTTCTCATTTTCCATTTCGCATTTCTCATTCGCGAAACTTCGCCTCGATCGTTGGGAGGCTAGTCTCAACATTTCTTTGCTTATGGTTGTCCAACGCCCAGCGATCATTTGCGGACACCTGCCGACGCGGCAATGAGAAATGATCAATGAGAAATGGAAAATGGAAAATGAGATCCTTTCACGACTGATGACTTAAGTTGAGTCGACAAATCTCCCTGGCACGACCCGTTGACTCATCAACATCGATAATGGCCGCACAGATCTTAACCTCCCCAGCAGAGTGTTCTGCTCTTCTTGCTACGGCCGAAGTGAAGCGGGCGATGACGTCAGCCTTGTTCATGCCGATAACACCCGAATAGCTACCGGTCATCCCCACATCAGTTAAATAAGCCGTACCCTGTGGCAGGATTCGTTCGTCGGCAGTTTGAACGTGAGTGTGAGTACCCACCACAGACGAGACCCGCCCATCGAGATACCATCCCATAGCAACCTTTTCAGAGGTGGCCTCGGCATGCATATCCACCAGGCGCACCTTTACGTCTGCCGGCAACCCCGCCACCAGACTTTCGGCGATGCGAAAAGGGTCATCAGAGGGAGGCATGAAAACGCGCCCCATCAAGTTGATGACCGCCACTTTTGTGCCGTCTACTTCACCGGTCCAAATCCCGCTTCCCGGTGTATCGGGCGGATAGTTTGCAGGGCGCAACAGACGGGGTTGTTTGCGGATATATTCAATCGCTTCTTTCTTATCAAAAATGTGATTGCCCGAGGTCATCACATCGATACCGTTCGCAAAGAGTTGTTCGCAGAGTGAGGGAGTAACGGAGAAACCGCCCGCCAGGTTTTCCGCGTTCATGATTGCCAGATCGATGGCGTTCTGCTCGCGCAAGTCCTGGAGACGTTCGAGCACCGCCAGGCGCCCGGGCTTTGCCACCACATCTCCGATCATTAAGACTCGCATAGGGCGCTAGTAGTAAAAAAGGAATGGAAAAGAAAACCGTGAATAGCCAATCGTAAGTTGTAAATAGAAAAGCTCTTCCATTTACGATTTGCCATTCACGGATTGCTGGCAGGAGGGAGATCCGTATGAGTCGTTCCGAAGCCGTAATTGAACCTGCATAGACAGGTGGGTGACCTCTAATTGCCACAGCCTCTGGCATTTCTTAACGCTGAAGAAAAGCACCTGGCGAAATGGCCTCGGTCTCCCTTATCAACGGCGTTGGCTCAATCATCGTAACTCGGTGACGAGTTCCACAGACGTTCCCTCCGCCGCGCGAATATTAACACAGCGCGGGAACGGCGAGAAGTAGGTTCCTTGCTTCACCTTTCAATAATTATTTGACATTTGACGTTTGACATTTGTCGTTTGTTATTTCCTGCCGGCACTGGCGGTTTTCAGGGATGTGGCGAAAATTCTGCACAAGTCCTTGTTTTCCCGAATGATGTCAATAAGCAGGTGTGATCCTAAGATCCCGCTGCGCTCGATGATTCGAAGCCATATGGACGTTTCGTTTAGTTCCTTAAGGACGATGCGCAATTTGTGAACGAAGTCCGCACGGCTTTCAGCACCTCTCGCTTCTCCATAATTCGGCGCGGGAGATGTCCCGGCTCTTAGAATTTGTCCTGCAATATGTCTTCCCGCAGCGGTTCGCGGAAGACGAGATGAAAGCCTTATTACGCGAACAGCGAAGTCGATTAAACGCTCCTCTAGTTCGTCCGCAAGCGAGCGATGGCTCTCGGTAAGTTCATTAGCCATTGGTGAGGTATCTCCTGATCGTGAGGATTTGCCGGATCATACATCTCAGATAACAAACTAACCACTGGAAACCTCAGTAAACACACTAGCAACTTCGTCACCACACCAAGGCCAATCGGACAGCCCGGTGATGACAAACGACAAACGTCAAATGACAAATGAGAATTGGAAAGGAAACAGAAGCCGGCAGCGAGCAGGCGTTGTCGATATGATTAACCTAACGAGAGTTTGCCAGCGCTGCTTTGCTCCGCTTCGAAGGTGCTTCTGACTTTCAGCAGTCGATCGAGCATTTCAGCGCATTCGGCGCTACGGGAGCCGAGTTGAGTATCAGCCTGTTCATGAACGTGTTTTAAACGATGCAGTTCATCGGCAATGTGTAAGGCAGCGAGAATAGCGACTTTTAGCGAATCTACGGTAAGCGTACCTGATGAGATCTCTCGCATCCGGCTATCTACAAATTCAGCAAGTTGAACGATGTATTCAGTGTCGCCGTCAGAACGAATATTGTACGTCTGATTATAGATTTCGACTCGAATAGTGGGGCTGGTGGTAGTAGAGTCCATACTGCTTTTGCCAAACTTTTCGCCGATCCCGGCACTCATCTAAGTTCCTCCGCCATTTCAGGATCAAGAGCAGCAACTGCGTCGAGCATTGCCTCGACCTTCGTCCGGATCGTTTCACGTTCGGCCAAGAGCTTTTCCACTTGCGACTCGAGCCGCTCTTTCTCATTGAGCACGCTGCCCATGTCACGTCGCATCAAAGAAAGCTCCTGTTGTAAGGTCTCGTTATCTTGCCGCAGCGTTTTAGTAAGCTCGATGGTGCGGTAGATCTTATCCTCGAGATGTGAAAACTTTTCGAGACCTGACAAACCAACCATCGATTTTTCTCCTCGCTATTTCTTACCACGCCGAAGCGCGTCGATTATGCGACTTCAAGCTCACAAGCGCAAGACTCATTCAACAATACAAGCTGATTTATTTTAGCTAGTGCTGTTCCGCAGAGAACGTTTGACACAACGCATTGATTAATCGTCGCTGACGCTCCTCGATTTCGTCATCTCGCAGCGTTTTCTCTCCCGAGCGATACTCGATTCTGAGTGTGACACTGCGCTTGTCTTCGGGTACCCCTGGTCCTTCGTAAGTTCCCACCAACCTTGCGCCGCGACAATCCTCAATACTCTGAGCCTCCACAGCGCGCAACAGATCATCAAGCGTTACCGTTCGCATGACAAGAAGTGTTACATCTCGCACCACCGAAGGATACCGCGGCAACGTTTGATACTGGGCAGTCTTTTCCGAAGATGCCAGCAAGGCGCTAAGGTTTAACTCCGTAACATAGACTGGCTGCCGAAATTTGTAAGCAGCGCTGACAGAATCCGCCAGGCGACCGATGGTGCCAAGCGGCGGACCATCGGTTAGCATGATCGCTGCTGCCTGACCCGGTTGCAGGTGCCTTGCTTCAATAGCTTTGAAGGTGAGTGGGCCAAGATTCATCGCAGCGACGGCGGCTTCAAGCGCACCTTTAAGATCGAAGAAATCCAGTTCTCGGCTAGCTTGGGCCCGGCCGCCTTCCAAAACACCACCGGTTGCTGCCATGGCAAAACCTTCTAATTCTGTTGGCAGTCCGCCATTTGCAATTACAGCGAAAATACGCCCGATTTCAAACAAACTGACATCACGAATACCATGATTCAGATTGGTTCGAATCGAATTCAACAGGCCGGGCAACAACGTCGGACGCATTCGCGCCGCTCCTTCAATGATCGGGTTCTTCAACATTGGTTGCTGCCTTGCCAGAGCCTTGCTCGAGAAATCCGGGATGAGGTCAAACTGCTGATCCACATCTATAAAGCTGAAGTTGATAGCTTCGTCAAAACCGAGACTGTTGAGCGTTCGTCGCAACAGCCTTCGCTTCATCTCCTGCGGCTGATATTCACCGGACGCATTAGCAGGCGGCAGCTCGGAACGGATCTTGTCATAACCCGTATGGCGCGCTACCTCTTCAACCAGATCCTCTTCCTGCTCAACGTCCACACGCCATGAAGGGACCACAAACCTAACGGCGTCTGACTCGCTGCCAGTCTCACTGAAACCCAAGCCCGCCAGAATACGCTTTATCTCAAGCTCGTCTACGCTCAGCGAGGTCAGCTCCTGAACACGATTTGGGCGCAGAGCAACAATGCGAGGCGGATTGGGGTGCGGATAGACATCCACCGCATTCTCGGTGGCAAGGCCTCCCGCAACTTCGCAGATCAATTCAATGCAGCGTTGCTGGGCCCGCAATACATTTTCACAGTCGGCGCCACGCTCAAAACGTCTTGAAGCCTCGGTGTCCATGCCTAACGTTCGGGCTGTGCGGCGAACAGAATCAGGATTGAAGTAAGCGCTTTCAATCAGAACGTCGGTGGTGTCAGTTGAGATCTCGGAATACTCGCCGCCCATAATGCCCGCCAAGGCGACAGGCCTTTCAGCGTCGGCTATCACCAGCATCTCGCTGCCCAACGTCCGCTCGACGCCGTCGAGCGTCTTTAACTTTTCGCCCGCTGCCGCGCGACGAACGACAATGCGACCGTCAATTAACTTCGCGAAATCGAATGCGTGCAAGGGTTGTCCCACTTCGTGGAGCACATAGTTGGTGATGTCCGCGACGTTGTTGATAGGCCGCTGGCCGATGGCTTCCAATCTCCGAGCTAACCAGGGAGGCGAAGGAGCAATCTTTACGCCGCGTACTAGTCGCGCGGCATAGCGCGGACATAAGTCAGGGTCGCGAATTTCTACGCTTGTGAGGTCCTCCGCACGGCCTTTAACTTTTGGAGACTTGACTTCCGGCAGATGTAACTGTCCCGACTCGATGACCGAGACTTCGCGAGCGACTCCGACATGCGACAGGCAATCCGGGCGGTTAGATGGCACTTCCACATCTAAAACCGAATCGTCTTCGCGCTCGTCAACGGCATCGATAGCCAGACCAACCATGGTTAGCCGTTCGCGTAAATCGAGAGGGGTCAACCGCGTATCGGTTAGCTCGCGAAGCCAGTGGTAACTAATTAACATTTATTCAAACTGCTCAAGAAACCTGACATCGTTCTCAAAAAGGAGCCGTATGTCGTCGAGTCCGTACATTAGGGCACACATGCGGTCGATGCCCAGACCGAAGGCAAACCCGGAAAAGCGTTGTGGATCGATGCCGACTGCTCGCAACACGTTAGGATGAACCATGCCCGAGCCCCCAAGCTCGATCCAACCTGAGTTCTTGCAAATGCGGCAACCCTGACCACCGCACTTGAAGCAACTGAAGTCAAACTCAGCGCTGGGCTCAGTAAACGGAAAGTACGAAGGCCTGAAGCGAGTAACAGTTGAAGGGCCAAACATGCGACGAAGAAACTCCGCCACCGTGCCCTTCAAATGGGCCATCGTAATGCCTTCGTCGACACACAATCCTTCAACCTGAAAAAACATTGGGTTATGGGTAGGGTCGGGAGTGTCACGGCGAAAGACGCGGCCAGGAGCAATCATCCTCACAGGCGCACCGCGGCGCTGCATGGCATGAATTTGCACCGTTGAGGTTTGCGAGCGAAGCGCAAATCCGTCGGTGGTGTAAAACGTGTCCTGCGGTGCGCGGGCTGGGTGATTCTGAGGAATGTTGAGCGCATCGAAGTTATAAAAATCGGTTTCGATCTCCCGATCATCTTCAATTGCATAACCCAGGGCGACGAAGATGTCTTCGATTCGCTCGCGTAACAAAGTAATCGGATGGCGATGACCAAGCCTCGGCCGCCGCCCGGGCAGAGTGACATCAATACTCTCGCGCTCGTTTCGTAAGGTCTGGAGGATGCCGCCCAGGGTCTGCTCTGCCTGATCGAGCGCACTCGCGATCTCCGCTTCGGCGCTTTGGACAACCTGACCAAAAGCCGCGCGAGCATCCGGCCCTACCCGGCCGATCAGCTTTTTCGAGGCTGCGAGCGCACTTTTCTTGCCAAGATGGCGGGTTCGCAGTTCTTTCAGCGATCGTTGCTCACTATCCGCCTCTGACAGAGGGAGGCGGAGTTCGGCGGAGGCTTCGATAAAGCGGGCAAAGCGCCCGAACTCTTGCTCGAACGCTTTGCGTGCTGATTCAACTTGCTCCGTAGGATCCTGCGCGTTGTGACCTTCCACTATTACTCTTTCCTGAACTATGGCGTCTTCTTCTTCGCTACCCATTGGCCCTGCGCCAGGCCGACATAATCAAAATCTCCAACAAGTCCACCGTCCTTGAGAACGGCACTCATCATGATGGCGCCATTTTGAGTATCAACTTGGAAAACCAACTTCCCATCCTTAAAACTTCCGTTGCTGATCGTGCCAGCGCCCAGGGACGAACTGCTTTCACCAGTTACTTTTTCGCCCTCAAGTTTCAGCGTGAGTGCGAAGGGAAAACCCTGGCCCTGTGCATCGGCCAATCCGTCCCAATCGCCTGCCAAAGAAACTGGGGTGGGGCTCGGCGGAACAGTAGCAGGGGTTTCACTGGACGCGGCCGGCACTTTCTTGAACTCAATCGCCCGCTTTTGCTGGCCTTCGGTCCAGTCGCCGGTGAGCTTGTCGCCCCGTAGTGTGGCAGTAAGGGTGCTGGCCGCCCCAGCGTGACCGAGCTTTAAGACGACCTTCCCGTCGGTGAAGGTTCCTTCAAGGATAGGTGTCGGGCCCTGCGGTGTAACCAAACGGCCTGTAAGCTTTCCCTTGTCGTTTGATATTTCCAGAGTCAATCGCGTATCAACACCCGGCGAGTCCTTCACCATGCCTTCATACTTGCCGGATAGCGGATCGGTGGGTGTGGGCTTTTCAGTGCTCTGGGCATTCGCGATTTGCGCCAGGCCAAAAACTGAAAGGACGAAGAGCGTGACCAATGCGCGGCGCTGTAACCGTTTCGTCCTCGCCAACAGGGGTTGATTCTCCATTATCGTTCCTCTCGATTACTTCCGCTTCCTGGTTACGCGGCCTTATTGCGCTGTTCATTCTCGAGGGCGCTCTTCGCTTGAGATGCGGCCTCCTTAAAAGAGTCAGGCTGGTTGACGGCAAGATCGGCAAGGACCTTCCGATCGAGCTCGATTCCGGCTAACTTCAGACCATGCATCAACTGTGAATAGTTAAGTCCGTTCAACCTTGCCGCAGCTCCTATGCGCACGATCCAGAGGCTGCGAAAGTCGCGTTTCTTCAATTTCCGACCGGTATAGGCGAAATTCAAACCGCGCTCGACGGATTCCTTTGCCGAACGGTAAAGCTTCGACTTGGTGCCACGATACCCTTTTGCCAGTTTTAATATTTTCTTGCGTTTCTCGAGACGCTTATTCCCACGTTTTGCTCTAGGCATTGTTAATCCCCTCTCTAGAAGGCTGTCCGACAAACCTCGGTTTGTCGATTGGTTCCCATGACGTAAAGTCTGGCGACAGCCCAGCTTTCAAAACCTGTGACAAACTAAAGTCTGTCGCACCTTTAGTCTCTTCCGTGTGGCAGCATTGACTTCACACGGTCCTCGTCTGCTTTGGAAACCAGGACGTCAATATCCAGCAAGCGCTTACGTTTGTTCGTCTTCTTCGTCAATATGTGGCGGGCATGCGAGTGGCCGCGCTTGATCTTGCCGGTGGCGGTAAAGCGAAAGCGCTTCGCCGCCGCTTTCTTTGTTTTTAATTTAGGCATAAGACTCCGTTATTTCCGATTGCCAATTGCCGATTGCCAATTGGCGTGGTTCTATCAAGACTTCCTCCTGTAATGAATCAGCTAACGCGGGAATTCAAGCCTCGATTGCAAGACGCCAATCGGCAATCGGCAATCGACAATCGACAATCAATGGACCCGTCCCGCCGGTTGCGTTGGCGGCGCTGGCGGAGGCTCTGTCTTCGCCGGACTCTTATGGCGCTTGGGTCCAAATATGATGAACATTTGGTTGCCCTCCATCCGTGGTCGGGCTTCCACCTCGCCAACGTCTGCCAGATCTTTTTCCAATTTCTCAAGGATGCGTGAACCGAGTTCCCGATGGGTCATCTCGCGCCCGCGAAACCAGATTGTCGCTTTGACCTTGTCGCCTTCCTCCAGCCATTCTCGCGCGTGCTTCATGCGATAGTTGTAATCGTGATCGTCAGTCCCGGGGCGAAACTTCACCTCCTTGACGGTGATCGTCACCTGCTTTTTCTTCGCCTCGTTCGCCTTTTTCTTCGCTTCGTATTGAAACTTTCCGAAATCGATAATTCGGCAAACGGGCGGCTCGGCAGTTGGAGCTACCTCCACGAGATCTAACCCTTTTTCACGAGCTGCCCGAATCGCATCCCTGATGTCCATTACCCCGAGCTGCTCGCCTTCGTCTCCGATTACGCGCACCTCAGCCACTCGAATTCTTTCATTGATGCGAACCGGCGGGATCCGTCTATTGTCAGGACGCTGACCGCGACCGCGAAAACCTGTAGCTATTGCTGCACCTCCTAAGTTACTGAAGTCTGGAGTCTTGGAGTCGGAGTCTTGGAGTCAGGAAGCCACTGAAGGATTCAAGACTCGCAAACTCTAGAGTTCCGACTGTAGACTATTGTTGGTAAGAGCGCGCGTCTCGACTAGCTTGCGCGCCATCTCAATGAATGCCGTTAAGGGCATCACGCCAATGTCACCCTGGGAGCGTTCCCGCACTGCGACAGTGCTCTGCTCCATCTCGCGATCGCCCAATACCAGCATGAAGGGAATCTTTTGTAGCTGCGCGTCGCGAATCTTCGCGCCAATTTTTTCACTGCGCAAATTGCTTTCCACTCGCAAGCCCTGCGCTCGAAGTTGGCTTGCGATGCTGCTGGCATAATTGTTAATTCGATCCGTTATCGGCAGGACCGCAACCTGTACCGGGGCTAACCACATGGGAAAAGCTCCGGCATAGTGCTCGATCAGTACTCCAAAAAAACGCTCCATTGAACCAAATAGCGCGCGATGGATCATGATCGGGCGATGTGGTTTGTTATCCTCGCCGATATACTCGAGCTGGAAACGCTCCGGGAAATTGAAATCAAACTGCACGGTGGTCAACTGCCACGTCCGACCGATAGCATCTTCAACCCGAATATCTATCTTTGGACCATAGAAGACCGCTTCTCCTTCCATCCGCTTGTAAGGAATGCCTCGCTCGTCCAAAGCTCCTAACAGCGCTTTCTCCGCGCGATCCCAGTCTTCATCCGAGCCAAGATAGTGAGTGTTTGTGTCATTACCTCTTACAGAAAGCTCCACCCTGATGTCCTTAAACCCGAAAACCTCAAACATGTTGAAAGCAAAATCGATGCAGCCGACAATTTCGCTGCGCGCGGTCTCCGGCGCACAAAAAATGTGCGCGTCGTCCTGCGTAAATCCGCGAACACGCGTCAGCCCATGCAAAGTACCGGAAAGCTCTGCGCGGTAGACTGTGCCAAGCTCCGCATAGCGAATCGGCAGTTCGCGATAAGATCGCTGACCCGATTTGTAGATGCCGATGTGAAACGGGCAGTTCATCGGCTTGAGGCGAAACTCCTGCTCCTCGAATTCCATTGGTGAGAACATCGAATCCGCATAATTCTCTTCGTGACCGCTGACAAACCAGAGATCACGTTTGGCAATGTGCGGCGTGAAAACCAATCCGTATCCTCGAGCCGAAAGCTGTTCCCGAATATAGTCTTCCATCTCCTTGCGAATGGCGCCGCCCTTTGGGTGCCAAAAGATCAAGCCCTGGCCGTAGGCTTCCTGAATCGAAAAGAGATCCAGTTCGCGACCAAGGCGCCGATGATCACGCTTCTCAGCCTCTTCCCGTTGTTTCAGCCACCCGTCAAGTTCTTCCTGGGTGAAAAATGCGGTGCCGTAGATGCGCTGCATTTGCGGCTGCGTGGCATCACCCATCCAATAGGCTCCGGCAAGTGACAGCAGCTTAAACGCGCGAAGCTTATTCGTGTTAGGCACGTGTGGGCCGAGACAAAAATCTATGAACGGCGATCCGTCGATGTAATAAACGCTGACAATGTTACTGCCTTTGTCCTGAATAAGCTGACACTTAAGAGGCTCGTCCCGCTCCTGAAAGATTCGAACAGCTTCGGTCTTCGGAATCTCGTCACGTCGATATGCAAGGTTGCGGCTGGCGATCTGCCGCATCCGCTTCTCAATAACCGGCAGATCGGCTTCGTTCAGGGGATTTGGTGTAATGACATCATAGAAAAAACCATAGCGGGGATCTTCAAGCAAAGCAGGCCCAATCCCCAGCTTTGTTCCGGGAAACAGATCAAGAACGGCGGCCGCAAGCAGATGTGCCGTGGAGTGCCGGAGCACATCCAATCCTTCGAGCGTAGCCGGCAAAACGGGTTCTATTTGCAGTGCTTCGCCGTTTTGAGGATTGAGTGTGTACGCAAGATCAACTTCCTGGCCGTTCACGCGAGCAGCGAGAGCTTGTTTCGCGGCGTCACGATCCAGCTTTTTCAGCGCCTGGCCCACAGTTACAGGACCGGGAATCTGCGTGGCGGGACCACCTTTAATCTGTACGTTGATGTCGCTCATTGCTTCCGGGTAAACGGAAAACACTCAATGATAAAGGCCATAAAACTACTTAGTCTCGTGCTTATCGGCACATAGACACACCGGGAAAGCATCCGGCCCCTACCATTATGATTTGCCATCTACTGTTAACCAACAGATCGGATTCGATAGGAGCGCCTTCGTCGCAAACCGCCACAAGGTAGCGGAGCAATTAAAAACTAAGGAATCGAGTGTATGTTCGATTCATGACGAAGGACTTCCGGAGCACCTATCAAAAGTTAGAACCTGGGTACGTGCAAGCGGTAATACCGCCATCGACCGTTTCATATCAAAAATAACTGAAACGGATTCTAACAAAGGCTTCGGCCAAGCCGCAAGTTGCGGGCGAGCGAATAGTGGGTAGATCTCTACATGTTGCTTACTGACCCGTCCTTTATGTACTCAACGCACCCCGTTAGAGGTGCAATGTTTATGGAACTGGAGCAAGCGTCCTCTTGGTTTTCACCCCGTTAGGGGTGAAATATTTATAGCCTTTAAGTCCAACTCCGTCCGGCGCCGTTCGGAGGAGCGGAACTTAAGCCGACCCGTACGCATCGAGAAACATACCGCTCCTCCGAACGGCGCAGGGTCTTTTTGAAATCTTCCGGTCTATAAACATCTCGCCCCTAACGGGGTGAAAACCCGCTAGCACCTTTCGAACGTCCTGTTTTTTTCTTGAATGATCCGCACCAGTTTGAGATAGCATGCCGAATCGTTCACAGCCCGTGCCGGGCGTTCTGCCGGCGGACCGAATCTCTAAACCAATCAGGAGCGAAACACATGCACAGCAGGTCGAGGATCTTAGTTTCCCAACTAATCGCCGTGTTGATTTCCACCTCTTGTCTCTCGTTCGAATCGTCCGCGCAGATGTTACGCCGGACCACGAATGACGATCGGAGCAGCAGAAGAGATAGCAAGATTGCCGAAGGTTTAACCATCGATGATCTAAAAACGCCAGAAAGCGAAATGCGGGCGGTGATCGAACGTTATGCGGTTGACCGTGGCAGCCTGACCAGATCGTATCCAGTTTCGCTCTCGCCCACGCGTCGCACCCGCTTCAGGGAGTTCTATTCAGACTGGATGGGTGCGCTTCAAAAACTGAACTTTGACTCCATGAGTCAGGCCGACAAGGTTGATTACGTGCTATTCAGGAATCATCTTGAGTATGAACTGCGCCAATTGGACATTCAGGCCAAACAGCTTTCCGAGATGGAACCACTACTGCCTTTCGCTGCCACAATCACGGATCTTGAAGAAGCTCGACGCCGAATGGAACCGATCAACGCTGCAAAGTCCGCTGCAGTCTTGACGGATCTTAGGCGACAGATCGATGAACGTCGTCGACTGGTGGAACTGGGGCTAAGGCCCGACGGTCGCGGCGCTTCGGCTCCCGATAATTCCAGCGACGCAATACGGGTCAAGCGAACGATTGCCAATCGCGCCGTAAACGCAGTCAACGGTCTCAGGAATAACCTGAAAAACTGGTACACCTTCTACAGCGGCTATGATCCGGTGTTCACCTGGTGGTCAGAGGAGCCCTACAAAGCGCTGGACCAAACCCTGGCGGCTTACGCCTCGTTCTTGCTCGAGAAAGTGGTGGGCCTAAAACCCGAGGCCACAGCTTCGATCGGCACACGAACGGCTTTGGGTCCGGGCACGGTCGGAGGCGGTCCTCCGTCAGCAGGCGGTCAGCGTACCGGAACGGCGGCCAAACCGGGAGACGCAAGCGACATCATTGGCGATCCGATCGGCCGCGAAGCGCTGCTCAGTGAGTTGCGTTCAGAGATGATCCCTTACACACCCGAAGAACTGATCACCATCGCCGAGAAGGAGATGGCCTGGTGCGAAACAGAGATGAAAAAGGCATCGCGTGATCTTGGCTATGGCGACGATTGGCACAAAGCGCTCGAATACGTAAAGACTCTTTACGTTGAGCCCGGCAAACAACCAGAGCTAATCCGTGATCTGGCGTTGGAAGCAATCAAGTTTGTAGAGGATCATGAGCTCGTGACGGTACCCGAGCTCGCGCGCAGCACGTGGCGCATGGAAATGATGACGCCGGAACGGCAGTTGGTGAGCCCGTTTTTTCTCGGTGGCGAAGTCATACAGGTTTCTTTTCCCACCAACACGATGGCTCACGAGCAAAAGATGATGAGCATGCGCGGTAATAATATCCACTTTGCACGCGCCACTGTTTTCCATGAACTGATTCCTGGCCACCATCTGCAGGGTTTCATGACCGCGCGATACAAACCGTACCGCAGCCTCTTCAGCACACCGTTTTGGACCGAGGGCGATGCACTCTACTGGGAGTTGCTGTTCTGGGATATGAAGTTTCCCAAGACCCCGGAGAATCGCATCGGCATGCTTTTCTGGCGCATGCACCGCTGCGCCCGGATCATTTTTTCGCTAAGTTTTCATCTGGAGAAAATGACGCCGCAGGAGTGCATCGACTTTTTGGTCACTCGAGTTGGTCATGAACGGGATAATGCGACAGCCGAAGTGAGACGATCATTCGATGGCAGCTATGGGCCACTATATCAGGCTGCGTATCTACTTGGTGGGCTGCAACTCTATTCACTCCATCGCGAGTTGGTGGGATCAGGCAAGCTGACAAACCGAGCTTTTAACGATTGGATTCTGAGAGAAAACCGCATCCCGATCGAGATGGTGCGCGCGATCATGACCAAACAGAAGCTCACCCGCGACTTCAAATCGAGCTGGAGATTTTACGATCCAGGGATTGCTCAGCAAACAACTGACGCGCACGGCTGATAACATCATCATCCCCTCGACTTATTTCGCAGCCGTCAGCATTAGCCAGAAAAAGTTGGGGGCCGCATCCGGCGCATGCCGTCGGCTCTGCGTGAAAGCGTCTAACGAGTGGGTTCGTGTACTCGGCTTCGCAGTCCGAACACATTACGAAGTCCCGCATCGTAGTGCGGCTGCGGTCGTACGGTATGTCCTCGATAATGGTGAAGCGAGGACCGCAGTTAGTGCAGTTGATGAAAGGATACCGATAGCGTCGATCGCGCGGATCAAACAGCTCTTTCAGACAGTCGTCGCACGTAGCGATGTCGGGGGAAAGAGGGACAAACTTCTTACCGGTTGCGTCACTCTCGACGATGTGGAACTCGCGATAGTTTGCGAGTCCAAGATTATTGTTGCACTCAATGGACTCAATGGAAGAGTGTGGCGGCGGATTTGATGCAAGCTCCAGAACGCTCACGGTGAAGCCTCCTCGATCCCAGAACATCGCATCGGGTGATTTTACCCACTGGGAACTTTCAGCCATCTAAACATTAGTGGGCACCGCATTTATGTCGGGAGCCACAAGCAAATCACAAAGCAATCGATCAGGAACAACACCACCTTGGCTAGTGGCATGGCGTATGCACAACTAGCAACTGAATTTTCCCCAATCAGATCCCCTTAGTGCGGTTTTTCTCATGAAATTCTTGTTGGACTGTTAACAAAACCAACACATGAGTTAGGTAAAGAACGGCTATGAAAGCGCAAATTAAGCTAGGACGGATTTTCGGCGTAGAGATTGGACTGCACTACAGTTGGTTGATCATCGCCCTGCTAATCGCGCTCTCATTGGCCGGCCAATTTCACGCGCTCAATCCGAATTGGGGCGAAGCCATTATCTGGACTACCGCCATCGCCACCAGCCTGCTTTTTTTTGTCGCCATCATCGCTCATGAACTGTCGCACGCCGCGGTTGCGAAAGCCCGCCACCTTCCAGTGCGCTCGATCACATTGTTCGCTCTTGGTGGCGTAGCGCAGATCGAAAAAGAAGCTAACGATCCCGCGACTGAATTCCTGAAGGGTATTGCCGGCCCGGTTATGAGCACCGTTATCGGCGTCTTATGCCTGGCAGTGGCCTGGACCCTCGGCTGGGCTCCGGGTACGGACCCTGATACCGCGGTACCTGCGATGTTCATGTGGCTAGGGTACATCAATCTCTCACTCGCAATCTTCAACATGGTACCTGGATTTCCGCTCGACGGAGGACGGGTTCTGCGCTCGGTCCTTTGGTGGCTGACAGGTGATGGCGTGCGTGCTACACGACTGGCGGCACGAGTTGGTGAGATCGTCGCTTTCGCTTTCATTGTGATCGGCGTCTTCCGCTTCTTCGGCGGAGCGGGGATAGGCGGACTGTGGATTGCTTTTATCGGCTGGTTCTTGCTGGATGCCGCGCGCTCCAGTTATGCGCAAGTCGAAATCAATCAGAAATTGAGAAAGGTGCGGGTTCGCGACCTTATGGACAACGATTGCCTGGTGGTTGACGGCCACGCAAATCTGGAAACGTTTGTGAACGACCATCTATTACGAACTGGAAAGCGGTGCTTCCTTGTTAGGAA